>OGCQ01002235.1_pt1 | contig 20472 bp, 21 predicted proteins | sample 1570161 | NCBI WGS metagenome assembly OGCQ01 (sample SAMEA4384402, study PRJEB24528) | human gut metagenome
AGGCCGGGAGGCCGGGAGGCCGGGAGGCCGGGAGGCCGGGAGGCCGGGAGGCCGGCAAGACTAAGCCTTGCCGGCCTCCTTATGCATCATTAATAATCCTGCAATCTCAGACGCATTCACGCGCCTCCTTATAGCGTTCCATACCCAACTCAGCCGCAGTCCGCACCCGCTCGCTCGCATGCCCCAAAAGCCGTTCCACCAGAGGGATATATTCCCATGCGCCTCTTCTGCATATTCCCGCTATAGCCGCCGGCAATAAAATAGGAGCCCGAGCCATATTAGAACCTAAAATTCCCGCCAGCTCCAATCTGGTCTGCTTATCAAAAATCAAAATTCTTTCCATATCTAAAAGCTGAATTAATGCTTCAGGCGGCGGAGTTTTTAAGATTTTCTCATTATACGGGCAGCAGTCTCTGCATATTTCACAACCCAGCAGACTATCTCCCAAAAGCGCTAAGCTCTCCGCGCATAGCGCTCTATCCGCCATATCCCTAAGGCACCTTTCCCGTTTAAAGCCCCTCAAATCAATAGCTCCTCCCGGACACGCAGTTAAACATAATCCGCATTCGGAGCAATTAACCCTCACATTATCCCCATAATACGCCGGAGGCATATCCAGAGGAGCCGCCAGCTCTATCATATTTAAAACAAAATAAGAGCCATACTGCTTATGTATCAGCAAATCGTTTCTGCCCCATAAAAATTCGCCCGTACAGTATGCCGCCCGTTTATAAGAAATATTATTTATTATCCTGCCGCCTATTTCTCCGGCAAACTCGCGGCAGATTGAATACACTTTGTTTGAAGCAGGATAATAAGCGTCAATTTTAATGCAGTTGTCAGGGAAATCTGAAAACGGCTGGTAATTATATGCCGTAAGAAGATAATACCTTTCTCCCCGGACTATCTGACATGCATAAAAAGCGCCTAATCTATTTAATATTTCCCGCTCCATCAGCCGTTCCATACCTCTTAAGCCTCTAATCCATAAAAAGCGTCAATTTATAAAAGGCGGTAAATCAAACCGCCTCTCCCTCGCGCAATATGCCTTTTTTTAATATTATGCAGCCGTATTGCCTTTCTTCCCCAGTTGCTACAACCGCATAGGCGTTTTTAGTGCGCTCATAAAATTCAAACCGCTCAACAAACTTTATTTCAGTCCGCCCGTTGTATTTATCTACTACCTGCTGTATCTCCGCCCATATCGGAGGGATTTGCGTATCCTCCCCGCAAAGGGGCATAAGGGATACCGGGTCATCCACATATTGATCCAAAGGCATTAATTTAAGAATTGCATCCAGAATTTCCACCGCGTTATTCCCCAGCGCGCTTACTACGCGCTTTCCGCAGCCATAAGAGGGAAAATTAGCGTCTGCAATCACCAGCATATCTCCATGTCCCATATCACGAATAATTTTTAATAAATCCCCCGAAAGAATTTTAGGAATTCCTCTAAGCATTCAAAACACCCTTTCTTTTAATACTGCCAGGCGACACAGGCCGAACACAATGCGTTCAAATCGCCCTGCGCGTCCAAAACGCATCATATCTCCTCTTTTATCGCCCAGGCTGCTAATAATAAACATTTTAACACGCGTCTGCGCTTTTTTCAAGCCCATAAACGCATATTATGAATTTTATACGCGCAGTTTAAGCGGTACCGCGTTTTTTTGAGCGTCTTTTAAAGGACGCGCGCTTTAAAAGACGGCCGTATAATAACAGCGCGCCCTCTTTTCCGTTAAAGCGCTTTAACTAAAAATATCTCCGCCGGCTGAGCATACCCGGGCGTATCCATTATCAGACAGCCGCAGTCCTTATAACCTAATCGACGGTAAAAATGCTGCGACGTTTCGTCAGCCCGAGTAGACGTAAGCAATATTCCGCTGCCCCGAGCTTTCATTTCCCGTTCCCAATGCGCCATAAGCCGTTTGCCATATCCTCTGCCCCGGCATGCCTCGGATATATACAAAAGAGTACAGAAAGGAATGCTGTCCCAAAACAGATTATATCTTAACAATCCCTCAGGTTGGCCATCCTGCAATAAAATATATCCCCGCCTGAGCCTCGTAATATTTTCATATTCATCTTCAGGCAAGTGCCTATCCAGACTAAACCAGAATTCTTTATCCGATATCTTTGCATATCTTATATCAATCATAAGCCGGCTCCATGTAAAAATAATAAAACACATACTGAATAAAAAGGTCTGCTAATGAAGAAATCATCATAAGCGGACCTTTTGTTCCAGATTTAAAAATAACAGCAATGAATATTTATGACTGCCCCGCAAAAGCATATTTACGCTTTATTTGCCCTCAGTTTACAAAGAACTGCACGCCTCGAAACGGGATAATCGCAGCATTAAATAAGAGCTGCTGCAAGCCGCGCATTCTATCAGCCCACCGGCTGAAATTTCGTCAATTTACTCAATCCAGCGGCTTCATCGTGGGGAAAAGTTTTCCCAACAATTCGTACATCGTCATATTCATTCAAATCCTTTGTTTTGCTTACTTTCCCGAACTTCATACTCATTCATATTACATCAGGAAAAAAGCAAAATTGTTGTCAATCTGCTGTCCTCGCAGAATTTTTGTTGTCAGGACTCACACCGAGAACCCTTCTCAAAAGATGTCCAACTTCGATAAGTTGTTAAATGATTCCTGCTTCTTCTGATCTGTAGCTTCAGCATAGATATCCATCGTCGTTTCAATGTTGCGATGTCCCATGATATCTTGGATCACTTTTAGATTTGTTTCGTGCTCACAGAGTCTGGTACAAAAAGTGTGTCTTAGATGGTGACAAGAAAAATCCGGAAGAATGACCGGCTCACGACGTTCTCTTTTTGCTTTCACAACCTCATCTGAATTGTGGCTGCAAACAATGCGTTTTATGGTTCGATTTACGGACTGCGGGGTCTGGATTCCACCATAGCGATTGATGAATATAAATCCCTTCATACCATCAAGTTCTGTATCGAATATTCCAGACTCATCTTGTTCCTCGCGCACCATTTGAAATGCATCATAGACAACATCAAGCATCGGGATCGTGCGGATACCTGCTTCCGTTTTTGGCTTTGAAATCTGCAAGGTGGATGTCCGGGAATTTCCTACCGGGTAGTAGACAACGCTATGGTTTATGCTGATCTTGCGATTATCAAAATCAAGGTCGTCCCATGTCAATCCTAATACCTCGCCGATTCTGCCACCGGTACCGAGCAATACTGTAAATAGTGGCCACCAATGGTAATACACCGGATGGTTAGCAATATAATCCATAAAGGATCTCTGCTGCGGCTTTGTAAGAGCGTGCCGCACACCTCTTGCCTTGTCACTCTCTTTGCTGACTTCCTTCATCACGCCATCCGACGGATTCTTTCTGATAACTTCATCTCGAACCGCCAGCTGAAAGGTTGGATGCAGCAAAGTATGTACCGAATCCAATGTACCCAATGACAAATCATCTACATTAAGCAGATGGAGGTAGAATTGAAGCACATCCGAATATTTTACCTCAGCAATTTTCTTCTTGCCAAAAGTGTCTCTGACAAAGCGATCATAGATATAGATGTAATTACTACGGGTAGTCTCCCTTAACTTGCATTTGGTAGACATATATCTATCAAAGGTGTCGTTTAAGTTTGCTTTTCCCGCAACGTATATATCCAGCCCATCCAACTGATCCTTTATCAGCTGCTTTTCTTTTTCTCTAAGTGTCGTCAGATCTTGTGCATATATAAACTTACGCCTTCCTAATGGGTCAGTGTAGGTATACATATATCGCTTGTCTGACGCTCTCTGTACCTCTCCCTTTCTAAGCGCTCTACCACGCTCGTCTTTTCGTGCCTTTGCCATACTGATTACCTCCTTCAATATATATTGAAAAGGGGCTCACAGCACTTACTTCTTTTTGGACAAATACTCTTCCAAACTTCGCAAGGCAACTTCTGTCATTGACATATTATGTTTGATGGCATACTCATTTAACTTCTTATGGGTTTCATCCGACATACGGATTGTTATGGTTGCTCTTTTTGCATTATCCTTCTTCGGTCGTCCCATTCGTGTCATATGCTACCTCCAAACACTGTGTATATTATACTTATTGTAAGACAGAAAGTCAATACCTCGTGCGCTCTTCGTCCCCATATTATTCGGAAATTCATATTACTAACCCTTCAGCATTCACGGAATGTCTCAAGAAACTTCTCGGAAATCTCGCAGTTGACCAGTGCTATTCCGTCAATTTTATAAACCGCCTTGGCTTCTTTTGCCAGTGCCTGAAACTTTGTCAATCCAAGACTGTACTTTTCGGCTCCTTCTTTATACCTGACAAATTTCTTTGCATATTGTTTTGTCTTCTCAGCATCTTTTCGTTGATATCCCATTATTCGGTTCCTCCTTTATCTTAAAAATCAGCGAACATCGCTAACGATATTAATTTCTTCCTTATACAAATATATGTCCTTACACTCTGCCTGCAGCGAACAGGTCCATAGGAATTTCACCTTCCCGCCTTCATTATGGCCGGACCGCGAGTTACGGATGTCTCATTATCCCCGGATGAATCATCGCGTTATGTAGGAGCCACCTACATATCAGTGCTCATGGACCTGCGTGCCAGGCAGTTGGATAGCCGCTTCGCATTCCGGGACCGTAGAGGTAAAGACTATTCAATTGTCAAGGTGCGATAAAACATAGGGATGCTTTCATAAGGTAAAAACACAAAAAAATCTCAAAATATAATCACTTCCCGAAAAAATCAAAAATTATAGAAAAAGCTCCGGATGTTCAGTCCGGAGCCTTGCCGCTATATTATGAACTTGCTGATATTGAGAGCCAGATGCATCAGAAGATACTGCTTCAGATCGTCATCATGCTTACCGTTTATAAAACAATGCTTGTCTATCAGAGGATCATAAAGGGTATCCCTTCTGCGTTTTCAGCTTTCCTGCGTCTCCCATTTGGCGTAGAGATCCATCGGCGCATAGGGCGCTTCCCTGACGGGACGCTCTTTCAGCTCTTCAAGGATTTTAAGCCCTGTTACCGGGCCGGCGGTGCAGGCTTTATCCCTGTACCAGCCGGTGAATACCTTGCCGCTGCTCGTCGGTTTCAGGCAGGTAGCCTCCACATAGAAAAGCTCCTGGTCTGCAAATTCCAGCGACCGCGGCTTCATATACAGCAGATCGGTCCCGTCCGCTTCAAAAGCCCCGCCGTTGGCATGCAGCCTGACGGCGTACCGGGGATTCCCGTTCTCGTCATTCAGGGCATACTCATCTGCCATTTCCGAACGGAACGCCGCCGTGATGAGAACCTTACGCCGCTTGACTTTCTCCGTCTCCACGGCAGGCTTTACCGCTTTGGATGTGACGGGATCTTCCAGGGCCTTGTAGCCGCCGTTTCCGTCCTTTAACATCCATGCGGCAAAGCTTACGGTGACCGGCTCGGCGCCCTCGCCGCCAGGGAAGTAATAGTCCACGCCATCCGGCAGGGGGACAGAAAACTTAAGCCTGAGAAACGGCTTCCTGTTGTAATAGAGCTTGCCCTTCAGGAGCCGCGGGTCATCGTTGTCAATGCTCTTATCCTCCGGATTGATCGTCCCGACCAGTGTTTTCCACGTTTTCGTCTCAGGGTCAAGGTAGCGGTAAACCGCCTGGAGCTTGCCGGCCTTTGTATCCACACGGCCCAAATTCACCAGGCCGTCCTTGTAACTGCCATAGTCCGCGCCGCCGTAGTAAAAGCTCAAGGTAACGGGTCCCTTCCACAGCAGGAACAGCAGAGTCAGCAGGCCCAAAAGCAGAATGGCGGCAATCGCGCCGATAGCAAACGGGAGGTTGCTGTTTCCCTCGTCCGAAGGGACGGGGGCACTGTTGTCCGAAGGGGCGGGGGTATTGTTTTCCGAAGGTCCGCCCGGCTCATCCGCCGGCGTGGAGGTATTGCCCGGCACAAAACCGGCCGGCTCCCACCTTGCGTACAAATCCATCGGCACATAGGGTGCGACGTAGGCGGGTTCTTCCTTCAAATCGTCGTTAATGTTCAGATAGGTGACCGGCCCGTCGGTGCAGGCCTCGTCCTTGTACCAGCCGGCGAACACCATATCGCCGTTTGACGGCTTAGGACAGGATGCCTCCACGAAAAAGTCGTTCAGAGCGGAATATTCCAGCGACTGCGGGCACACATACAAATGGTCGCTGCCATCCTCCGCAAAGGTTCCGCCATTGGCTCGCAGGATGACGGCATATTTCGGATGTCCGGTCTCTTCATAGGTCAGCGCGTTTTTGTCTATGACAACCGCCGGAAAAGCCGCCTTGATCACGGCGACTCTTTTTCCTTCCTCGTCCGTCACGATTGCGTTCTGAACATCCTCCGCCGTGACGGAACCATCCAGCTCCTTATACCCGCCGTTTCCGTCGCTCACCACCCATGCGGCAAACTCGGTGGTCTCGGGCGGGCTGTATTCGCTGCCGGGGTAGTGGTAGCTCGGACCCTTGGGGAGCGCAACGGAGAAGCTGGAGCTGTCCGCAACCTCCACATCATAATACAGCCACGCTGAACCGATGAGGTCATGGCTGCCGGTGATGCTTTTGTCCGCAGGATTGATGTCCCCTCCAATTTCCTCATCCCCGAAGTTTATTGCCGCATAGAACCGGCCGGCGCCGGTATCAATATTGCCGACGTCAATCCAGCCTTCCTTATATCTGCCGTAGTCCGCGCCGCCGTAGTAAAAGCGGATGGTAAGGGGATCTCCGTCCGCAAAGGCCGGGACGGCCATCCCAAACACCATACAGAGCGTCAGCAGCGCCGCAAACAGTTTTTTCATAAGTCGCCTCCGTTTCTTTCTGGTCCAGCCGGGGAAGGGCGGCCAGGACACATAGTCCCGTTTCCGTCCGCCGCTTCCCGCCGGCTTTTTTGGTTGGTTTCAGGCAGACGGGCTATTTCCCGGCCGCCGCCTTTTTCCGCCTGTAAAGCAGCATTCCCAGCACGCCGCCGCAGGAGGCCAGCATCAGGCTGATCCACAGCATCATGTTGCTGCTGTCCCCGGTCTGGGGGCTGCCGGTGTCGCCGGAAGGATCCTGCTGACCCTGCGAATCGGATGAATCGGTCGGATCAGTCGAATCGGTTGGCTCTCCGGTTCCCGTTGCAGGGATGGCTTCAGTCTGCACATATTCACAGACCGCACAGCCGCGCTCTCTGGAACCCGCTTCAGTCTCGGTGGCCTCTTTGGTTACTTTCCAATCGCCGTAGGTATGGTTTGCCACATTCAGCTTTTCACCGCAGGAGCATTCCTGCCAGTGCTGGGTTTTGTCATATTTCCACGTTTCATCATGGATGCCGTGCTCATGCCCGATCTCCGGGATGATTTCAACCTGCACATATTCACAGACCGTACAGCCGCGCTCTCTGGAACCTTCTTCGGTTTCGGTGGCCGGCTTTGTCTCTCTCCAATCGCCGTAACTGTGCTTGGCCACATTCAGCCTTTCGCCGCAGGAGCATTCCTGCCAGTGCTCGGTTTCGTCATATTTCCATGCTTCATCGTGAACATCGTGCGTATGAACCGGCAGCGTCTCTTCCTGCGTATATTTGCAGATGGAGCAGGTACGTTCTCTGGAACCTGTTTCGGTTGTGGTAGGCTCCTTTGTTATCGTCCAATCATCGAAAGTATGGTTGCCCACTTCAGTTTTCTCGCCGCAGCGGCATTCCTTCCAGTGCTGGGTTTCATCCTTCTGCCAGTCGCCGTAGCTGTGCTCATGTTCAAGCATTGGAATGGTTTCGGTCTGCACATAGTCGCAGACCGTGCAGTCACGCTCTCTGGAACCAGCCTCGGTTTCGGTAGCCGGCTTCGTCTCTCTCCAATCGCCGTAGATATGGTTTGCCACATTCAGCCTTTCGCCGCAGGAGCATTCCTGCCAGTGGTCGGTATCGTCATATTTCCATGCTTCATCATGGATGCTGTGTTCATGAACCGGAATCGTCTCTTCCTGCGTATATTTGCAGATGGAGCAGGTACGTTCTCTGGAACCTGTTTCGGTTGTGGTAGGCTCCTTTGTTATCGTCCAATCACCGAAAGTATGGTCGGCTACAGTATCTTGATTAACTTCTTTGCAGTAGTAGCATACCTTCCAGTGTGTAGTCGAACCGCTACTCCAGTCGTCGGTATAGTAATGTTGGTGTTCTCTGTATCTATCAATCTGCTCATAGCCGCAGGTAAGGCACCGCCTTTCACATACGTCATACTTCGTATTTACATCATAATAGATCAGCTCCCATTCGCCGAAGTTATGGGGGCTCTCTTCAGATATCTCTCCGCAGCTGCACTCCTTCCAGTGATTGGTGCCATCATTCTTCCAGCCGCCGAAGCTGTGTTCATGGGGGGGAGTAGGCCCCTCTCCGCCGCCGGTATTGCCGCCGATTGCCCAGTCGCCCCAGGCGTCTCTCTTCCATACGGTATAAGAGCCGTCCGGATCGCCGGTAAGGTAAATCTGTCTGGCCCGTACTTTAAGCGTATACGCATCCTTCGACTGAGTGATATTCTTCGAATCGAAAAATACCCACCTGTCTATCTCAACGCTTTCTGTCTGGAGTACCTGACCGTTCAGTACCAGCTGCGCCTCATACTCAAGATACGTGCTGCCTGATGCGTTGGCAGGTTTATCCCACATTACCTGGTTTCCGTATCCCGACCAGCGGGGATTTTCCGGCACATATTGCCCCGCAGCAAACACTGTCGCCGGCAGTATTCCTACCACCATGCATAAGGACAGCAGCAGCGCCAGCAAACTCTTTTTTCGAAACATCTTCATTTTCTCCTTTACAAGTAGAATCAGTTTTTGGTATTTCCGCCGTCCGGTTCGGATGGATCCTTTCCTCCGGCTGGCGGGTTATCCTGTGCCTTCCGCTTTTTCCTGTATAAGAATACAAGCAGCAGCGCCAGCAGGACAGCCGCCGGTATCGCGGCCAACAGAACAATGTAGACGGCGTTTCCATCCTTTTCGTCTCCCGGCAACGGGTCGGGTTGGATGATTGCAGAAACGGAGAAGGGGGTATCGGAACCGAGTACGGCATACCGGCCCGGGCCGCCGGCTTCAAAGACCAGGCTGCCGTCTTCGGCCTTTGCCTCTATGCGCTCCGGCTCGCCGTCCACCCGCACCGCCTGGTAATGGGCGTAGCCCTCCAGATGGCTGTTCATCGGGATGCGCACCGTCATGGCGCTGTCTTTGATTTCCACCGGCTCCCCGTTCTGGCGGATGCTGATCTCATACACCGACAGCAGGCCGTCCAGTTCTTCTTTCAGCTCCGGCTTCTCTTCAAGCAGGCTCTCCGCCTCCATGACGCCGGCGTACAGCTCCACACCCTCCGGAACCGCTTCGGACAGGGAGACGGAAACGCCGGTATTTTCATCGGTCAGTTCCGCGATGCCTTCGCCGCCGGAATCCTGCCCGTTATCCGTGGTTTCCCCGGTGGCTGACGTCTGCGCGGCGTCCCTTGTCTCGGCGTAGCCGCAGACGGTGCAGGTGCGGCTCTCTGTATTGCCATCCGCCGTCCATGCGCCGAAGCTGTGATCCGCCGCATCCTTTTTGTCGCCGCAGGAACACGCCTGCCAGTGCTGTGCCGCGTCGTGCTTTTGGGTATAGCTGTGCTCATGGGGCGGTTCGGCTTCTCCGCCGCCCGACCCCGCCTTGGTCGCCCAGGGGCCCCATTCGCCGACGTCCGCCACCATATACTGGCCGTCCGGGTCGCCCACGATCATGATCCATCTGGCACGCACCCGTATGGTGTACTCTTCCTGCGGCCGCGTCACCACGTCGTTTGTGAAAAACAAATAGGTGTCGATTTCCACTGCCTTGGACTCGACCACATCGTCGCCCAGCAGCAGCTGCGCCTCGTATTCAAAGCTGTCGCCGGAGGCCGCTCCCGCCGGCCGATCCCACTGCACCTGGTTTTGGTAGCCCGACCAGCGGGGATTTCCCGGCACATATTCCCCCGCCGCCGAAACGGACAGGGGAAGGGCCGCGATCATCAGGCATACCGCCAGCAGCATACTGAAAAGCCGTGCGCCTTTTTGCCGCCCCGGCGGTTTTTCCCTGCGCATACGCAATCTCCTCCCTTTATCGCACCGGAGCGCCCTGCGGGGAAAGCGGCGTTCCGCATGCTCCGCAGAAGCGGCTTCCGGGCGGTATCTCCGCCCCGCACTGGGGGCATTTGTTTTCCAGCTTCGCCCCGCAGTTGTTGCAGAATTTGGCGCCGGCCGCACACTGGGTTTTGCAGGCGGGGCAAACCACCATACCCGCGTTCAGTTCCGCCCCGGCGTTTCGCACCACCACCGAGCGGCCGCCGGAGACGATGCACTGCTCAATCACCTGGAAAATCTCTTCCGGCAGCTTTTTCTGCTTGTAGGCGCCCACACCGGCAGTCACCGCCAGCGGCCATGCGATAAACCATCCCAGCGCGCCGGCGCCGATCTTATCCGACCATTCGCCCTGACCCACGGTGACGTTTAAGTTGTCATCCATTCGGATCATCTGCACCGTCGTAGCCATCCTCATGCCGGCAATGGTCTTCCAGCCGTCTTTTTCCTGACGGCCCTGCACCACATAGCCTTCTGTGGTTTCGGCGCTCTGTACCTCCATCCCTTTGGCGGAGGACAGGAACGACGATACGGCGTTCGCCACTACCTGGGTACTCATACCGGCGGGCAGCCGGAATACTCTCGATTCATTTGCCATAGATATCCCTCCAGATATTCAGATTCATTGTCTGTTTATTCGCTCTGCCGGGAGAGCGGCGCCCCGCATTCCGGACAGAATTTCACGCCCGGGGCAGCGGACGCGCCGCACGAGGGGCATACCGTACCGTCAGGCGCGGCCGGAGTTTGTGCAGCAGTCTGCGCAGCCTTGGCCGCTTCCGCTTCCGCACGGATCCGGCCGATTTCCGCCTGTGCCTGCGCCGCTGTTCCCTATACGGCATAATGCCGGTCCGGCACGAAACAGCGGCGGTTGATCATCAGCTCGTTCTCAAGGTACTGGGCAACCTTATCGGCTACGGCGGTCACCGCCCGTTCCTCTCCCTGGGCCGACAGGCCGGGACAGGGTTCACGCATGGAAACCGTCAGTCCGGTCCCCGCATCCTGTATCTCTGTCGAAAGGCTGAAGGTGCTGACGTTCCCGTAAACCGAAAGCCGGGCGACCACCGCGCCGCTTTCCTCTTTCCGGTATTCCGCCCCCTCCGCGTCCAGCACGTCGTAAACGGCCATCTGCACATACCGCCGGACATAGGGAAGGAGCCTTTTCACCTGACGCATTCCGTTTCCCTCCTTGTCATGTATTCCTTGTTTGCGGTTTTCCGCCGCTTCCCTATTCGATGTAACCGCTGATGGGCTCTGCATACATTTTGTTTTCAGTCACCGGCTTGTAGCGGTCACTGCCGGTGCTTTCATACCATCCGGCCTCCGCCCGGTAGATTTCGCCGGTCTGCGTGTCGTACACGCGCTCGTAGCCGCCGGTTTCGTCGCTCTGCATCTGGCTGGTGATGTCCTGCTCGACGTTCCGGTCCTCCCAGGCCGCCATGATGATTTCCAGCCTCTCGTTGGTGATGCGGCTGATTTCCTTTGACATCGCCACCTTTTCTTCACCGGCCTGCTCAGTGGCTTTTACGAAACTCTCAGAATAGGCGAGCGTTCCAAGGCATTTGGTGAGGACGCTCTCCCATTCGATGAAGGTATCCTTCGCGGCGGTGACCGCCATGACGTTGTATGCCATGTAGTAGCCGCCGTCCGCCTGGGGGATGATATAGCCCGACGGCGGTCCTGCGGCAATATTAGCGCTTCCGAAGTCCACCACCGACGCGGCAAACATCCCCTCGCCCTCCTTGCCGTTTTCGGTAAAGGACGCCCGCAGCGTCTCTTCTCCCAGAGCATACGAGGACAGGAGGCTGGCCGAGGCAAAGCGGTCGGTGACGGTAAAGCCGTCAAACCGGGGGAAGGTATAGCCGGCATAGCTCGGCTCCCACTGCTCTGCAAACACCGCGTATTCCGAAAACAGCTTGAAAAAGTTTTCGGTGGAGGGGGTTGTCAGCACCGGCGCCTGGGAAAGCATCTGCGCCCATGTGTTCCCCATGGTGACGTTATACGCATAGGCGTCCTTTCCCTCCTGGCTGTGCAGCAGGCCCTCCGCCTTCAGCAGGACAAACATCTGGTTGAGGGGCTGGCTGGGATCCTGCACCCGGATGGAATGGTACATGGCCGTACCGCCGCTGGTGACTGTCCAGCCCTTGGGGATCTGCAGGCTGAAATCCGCCGTTTCATACAGCTCGGTTTCGATGGACCTGGCCGCTGTCTCAGTGATTTTTACGTCGTTTTCTTCTTTCGTGATGGTCCCGTCGCTGTTGACGACAGGCTCCTTTTCGCCCGGCTGCCCCTGCCCGGCGCAGCCGGCAAGAGAGAGCGCCAGCGCCGCCGCCAGCAGCAAGGATAATACGCTTTTCTTTTTCATAGCAGAACGCCTCCTGATCGATTTTTATTAATTTCAATAGCCATCCAGAGCGAGGAGCTTCTCCATCACATCCGGCGGGTATGCGATGTAGCCCGATTCATAGTCCTCGCCTATCGCCTCCGTGGCGGGGAGAAGCTTGTAGTCCGCCGTGATGATATAATCATGGGCGATGGTGAGCACGTCGCTGTAATACCGGCTCAGCAGCTCCAGCTTTACAAGCCGGTAGCGGTTGCCGCCGCCGAATTTTGGGAGATAGGCGGCGGGGGTGCCGTCGGCGTTAGTGGTCTTTTCCTCATAGCTCAGATCATTCTCGGAGATATCGTCGTACATGATCTGGTAAAACGCCTGATCGGTCGCCAGGATGTTCCCATTTAAGATGGCAACCGCTTTTTCTCCGTCCCCCACGGCCTCGTCCGCCACCTCGTAAACAATATAGCCGTCCTCATCGTCGTCAAAATAAATCCCTTCAAAGTTCTCGGAGGGGAGCTGTCGTTCTGCCGCCGCCTCCAGCTTCCCGTCTGCGATCAGCAGATAGCTGCCTCCGACGTGCACAATCCGCTGGGCTCTGTCCCGCAGCCCGACGTCCTCGGTCAGCGTTTTTCCGTCTGCGCTGTAGCGCCAGGCGTGCGTCAGGACAGGATGGAGATACTTGCTCTCCGTCGCAGTGTACGGGCCGTTGTTGCTGGCAGACTTGACCGAATACCGTTTGCCGCCCCGGTAGACCACCTCCAGGTCGGCGCCGTTGAAATCGTTGGCCTGGAGGTAGACGGGCTGTTCCGCAAGGGGCAGGGTTCCCACCTCCCGGCAGTTCTGTCCCCCCGGCAGGGTCGCGTCGCAGCGGTACTGATAGATTTTTCCGCCGGACAGGAAGACGCTGGACAGATTGCCGCCGGCCTTTTTGGGGTTGAGATCCGAAAAGACGGTTTGCAGGCTCAGCACGCCTTCTGCGCCGGTAAAGGTTTTGTAATCCGACTGGTCAAAGGCGACGCCCCGCTTTTTCAAAAGCTCCTGCTCCAGCGTTTCCGGCTCAGGTTCCGGCTCCGGCGCCGAAGCGGCAGGCGTGCTGCTGGCGGACGCTGTGGAGCTGCCTGTATCGGAAGACGGCTCCGAAGGCTCCGTCCCGCCGGAGCAGCCGACAAGCAGCAACCCCATCGCCAGCAGAAGCGGCAGCAGCCGCCTGCAGAGGCTTCGCTTTTTGGTATATTGAATCAAATCGGTTTGTTCGTTCATTCTCTTTCCTCCTGAAGCTGGTGTGCGGACAGCAGGGCTTTCTCAGCCCTCCAGTTTCAAAACCCCGCGGTTCACCTTCATGGCAAGGATCCGGCGCACACTTTGGTTGATCCGCTCTTCGCTGATTTCTCCCAACGCGACCGCTTCCTCCAGAGCGGAGACGGCCGCCTGCGGGTTTGACGGGCAAAGCAGGATATCTACTCCTGCCGACACCGCACGGCGGGCGATTTCCCCGCTGGTATAGGAGTCGGTCAGCGCCTTCATCTGCAGCCCGTCGGTAATGACCACTCCCTGAAAGCCCAGCTCCTCCCTGAGCAGCTCCGTGACGATGCGGTAGGAAAACGGCGCGGGCTGGGCGGCGTCGATTTCGGTCAGGATCAAATGCCCGATCATCACCATATCGCTGCCGGAGGCAATCCCCGCCCGAAAGGGCAGCAGTTCCTCCCGGCGCAGCTGTTCGAGGGGCTTCGACACATATACAGCGCCGTCATGGGAATCGGCCAGCGTATCCCCGTGGCCTGGGAAGTGCTTCAGCGTGGTTGCCACGCCGCCGCTGTGAAAGCCCCGGACCGCCTCAGGGATCAATTCAGCCGCCTGTGCGAAATCGTCGCTGTAAGCCCGGTCGCCGATGACCGTATTGTCCGGATTCGACCACACATCCGCCACCGGAGCCAGGTCGGCGTTAAATCCCAGCACCCGCATATCCGAAGCAATGGTGTGGGCGTTCTGCCTCGCGGTTTCCGCCCCCTGGTCCCTATACCCGAACATCGGCCCGATATATGTCGTACCCACCGTACTCATCAGCCGGTTGACGCGCCCGCCTTCCTCGTCGCAGGTCAGTATGAGCGGTATTTTGGAATAGCTCTGGGTGTTGGACAGCATTTTACATACCTGCTGCCGGCTTTTCAGGTTGGGACGGCTGTATATCAGGCCGCCCACCGGCATATCAACAAGCGCCTGCCGTGTGGTTTCTCCGGCCGCTGTTACACCGGAAACGCCGGTGAGCAGTTCCGGGCTGAGAACCAGCATCTGGCATATCTTATCGCGCAGAGACATCCCTGCCAAAATATCGTCTATACTGCTCCAGGCGACAGAGGGCCTGCCGCTCTCCGGCGGCTTGCTCTGACTTTCAGGAACGCTTGACGACGGGGCGGACGGTTCGTACGCACTCTCCGCCATCTGAGATGGAGCCTGTGTCTCAGACGTTTCCTGCGACGCCGGTATGCCGGATTCCTGGGAAACAGAACTGCCCGAAGAAGTGCTGGGATTTGCACACCCGCCGGATATGGCGATGAAAGCGCAGCACAAGGCGGCGAGCATTCTCTTCCATTTTATCCCCGTCATTTCTCACACCTCCTGTCCCCTGAAGCGGCGTTTTTTAAGCGTCTTCCTCCCCTTTCGTCATCAGGGTATTTTCCAAATGCCGGACGATCTGGTCCAGCATCTCCTGCAGAAGCCGGTACGCTCTCTGCTCCGGTATCCCGTCGCAGGGGCGGCGCAGCGAAACCGTCAGTTCGGTTCCAAACGCTTTTTCCTCCGCCGTTATGGAAAGGGAGACGTCTGTTCCGTCCTCTCTCCATTCGGCAATAACCCTTCCCGGCTCTTCCTCCCCAAAAGTAATCCCTTCCTGCCGCAGCACGCCGTACACCGAGCGCAGGACAAAGGAGCGCACATAGGGAAGTTCTCTTTGAACGTATTCCATCATTTCTTCTCCTCCTGAATTTTTGGGGAACCGCGGCAGACGCCGGGAAGTGGATTCTTACGCCCTCATTTTAGGTGAAAAGAGGCCGGATTGTCTATGCGTAAATCCCGCCAATCGTATCAAAACAGGTGGCGGTGAACCGCCATTTTTCAAAAAACCGATGGCGGTCAACCGCCATTTGTGCATATTATATAAATCAAAGCAACTATTTTGAGGCTTTATATATGCACAACTTCTAATCGTTCCAAATAGGGGTTGAGGTGTACTTTTCGTTCCTGATTTTTCCTTTCCCGGATGCCGAATGGCGTAAATTTCATTTTTCAAGTGGGGAAAACGATGTTTTTTATCAGGACAATTCGTTACCGCACACAAAAACACCCTGCCTCTCCTGAGAGAAAGCAGGGTGTTCTTTTATCCTGTATGTTAATCGTTACGGTAAAGCAGGTACATGGTGATGCGGGATTTTGCGCCCGTCTTTTCGTACAGGGCGGAGATATGCCGTTCCACCGTCCGCTTGGACAGGAACAGGCAGTCGGCGATCTCCTGGGCGCTGCTGTCCGAAGAAATCATCTGGGAAAATACATCCCATTCCCGTTCGGTCAGCCCGTATTTTGCGATGAACGCCTCCCTGCGCTCTTCGTCCGACTTTTGGGAAGCAGGCGGCTCCTTGGGCTCCATGACGGCGTTCATGCGGGCGGTATACACGGCCATAGCAACGCTGACCGCCACGAACAGCACCAGGGCGATGACAATGGCGGCCAGGCTGTTGCCAGTGGCCAGCAGCGCCACCGATCCGTTGGTGATCAGGGCGGCGCTCACGTTATTCATGGCGCGGCCCATGCCCGCCCACAGCGACGGTAGGCGCATATGCCGGGAAAGCTCCATAAAGCCCGCTGTGAAGAAGACAACGAAAAAACCCGAGGACAGGTAAAAGACCACCAGACCGATCAGGAACGGCTCGCCCAGGTTCAGCACCACAATGGACATAACCGACAGCATCATTACGCAGTACATGACGAGTCCCATATACTTCCGCTTACGGATATCGAAGACAAAGCCTGCGGCGAGGCCGCTGAGCGCCAGCAACAGGCGGGGCCACTGCCCGATATCCGTCCCGCCCGCATGGCGGAGGGTCACGGCGTTGTCCAGTGTGCTGAACACGCATGCCATCAGCACTACCAGCAGCGCCAGCATAACGCCCGCCGTCCGTTTTTTCCGGGTGAGGGAAATGTCTTCAGCAGGTTTCGAAGACACGGCCGCAGTCTCCGACATCTCGATGCGGCTGCGGCTGGCCTGTCTCGCTCGGATGACCAGCAGGCTCAGAGCCGCCAGGAATACCGAAAGGAACGCCGCCTCCGCAACCTCCAGGTTGACAAGGTTGTTGTTCGCGTACTGGAGCAGTATCCCCAGGGCGTAGGCGATCCCCGCCAGTCGTGCCAGGACCTTGTCGCCGTCTATGGTGACGGCAGCCAGATAGTGGACGGCGCTGCCGAAAACGCCCAGCAGCAGGAACAGCATCATCCCTGCTGCCATAGTCGCCGCATAGGAGATATGCTGCTGAACAATGAAGGTACAGATAATCGCACCCAGCGCCAGGATAAAGGTCAGCGCGCTTTTATAGCGCCTTCCAACCCAGCGTTCCATGGCCGGATACAGGAAAAAGCCGACGGCGCTGGCGCCCAGCGCATAGTTCTGGGCAATAACGGTTTTCCCTTCCGTCACCGACAGGGAGATCATATTGACAAACAGATATTCCGCACCTAAAAAGACAAAAGTGAAAATACCGATCAGCAGAATGGCGTTGACAGACGCCGGCTTTCTCAGTTCTCCTTTCATCGTACCATCCTTTCCACAGAAGCCGCTGCAGGCGTCCCGCTATTTCTCTGATTCTTCCGTCAGCTCCACCACATCCCCGATGTCACAGCGGAGCGCCCGGCAGATCCGCTCCAAAACCTCCAGGCTCACATATTCGTCCCGGTTCAGCTTTGCTATCGTAGAGGAGGACACATCTGCCAACTCTGTCAGGGCGGATTTTTTCATCTTTTTATCAATCAGCAATTTCCACAGCCGGTTGTACTGGACAGCCATACGCTTCATCTCCCGCCTTGTTTATGGAAAACAGTATAGCACGAAAATCGTGAAAAATCAATGGATTTTATGAGATGTCACATATTTTTACGAATGTTAAGCCAAAAGAAAGCAGCCGCTCCTTTTACAGGCTCCTTTTACAGCCATAGACATTTACCGCTTTTTATTTCCAACGAGGTGAAGAAGCTAAAATACAGGGGAAAGGAGTACGATTATTTTCTGTTTACTCTGCAATGTTTATTACCTCGACACCTTTGCTCTTAGCGTAGTTCACTGTATAAAAAGTTCCGCCCTTGTTTTCTGTGAGATAAGAAATACAAGCAGAACTGTTATCAACCAGATGGCGATTGCGTTTATGCATACAGCCCCTCGTGTACTCCTGAGAAGTATATACAACTTTATCGGCCTTCTGTTTGATGTCATCGTATATCTCTATATCTTCCTGCGACCATCCTCTCGTTTGAGAGAAGCAAGGAAGCACGAGGATCAGACGAATATCAGGGATATCCTCAAATACCTGATAATCTCCACGAGGAGGAGAAAACTGGGAGGTATCGTAGAACATCGTACCGGAACCGTCTTCGTGTCTGACTTCAAAGTGTCCGTCAAGCCTCTGAGAGCCATCCACAGAAGAAATAGGCTGATCGAATCCTGGCATAAACTGTTGGAAATAAGCCTGGTTGTATGCATAAGCTTCGTCGCCGGCCTCGAACTGAGGAGCGTCGGCGTGCTGATTCATAGCATACCAGTCTACACCGTTTGCAGCTGTCATAACCGTATGAGGAGCATCCGGTTCATCATAGTACACTTCTTACAATTCGAGTGAGAAAAATACGCGCGTAAAATATATGGGTCAAAAAGTGCAACGCGATTTTGAGCCATAGTGTTTTCATCTTCCTCAGCGCATTCCGTTAGGAGCTGACGGCTGTATAAAGCAACCAGTCTGCTGAGGTTCTCTTGATCTGAACCCACTTTCTGCTTATTCTTCGCTAAAATGCGTATTTCGGCAATTATACGCTCGATTTTCTCAGACTCCGGGATTGAAACCTCTGCATCCGTTGGATACAGTTTATTGAAAATGAGGCAACCGAAGGCACCGGGGAGGCGATGCAGCGTAAAAACATCCCCATGCTTTTGAAAGAAACGCCACACCTTCGTTTTTTCCCAGTTCCACCTTTGTCCCAGGGTTTCCAATGTCAGTACGGCACCGAACTTGCCAAATTGAGCAATCGGTGCCAAAAAAGAAAACGCATTGTCAGGATCTTCTGATACCGTGTGGCACCAGAGGTCAAGCCATGCGTCTGCTTCATCAAAAATATACTGTTGTTCTACAAGTCTGTCTGTAATGTTTCGGGGTAGGCAGAGGAATCCATAACCTTCGGTGGCATAGACAGTACCATCCATACACTCCTCGCCGGAACATTTAATAACCCAATCGGTTATCTGATAAGTTAGCTTTTTTGTCTTTGCGTTTAGTGAATAACTGATATAACCAAGCTCAGAGAGCTTAGAAAGGGCCTCAAGGCTCTTTACGCGGCTTCTGGAGCCGAGAATGCTCTTGAGTCCTACAACGCCTCCTGACCACATTCCCGGGCTCACAGCGTTGATATGTCCGCAATAAGAAGCTTGTCCCTTACGGAATGCTGCACGGGATGCAAGCTTGGCCCAGGCGTTCATAATACCTTTACCTTCAGGAAGATGGTTTCGTGGCAGCTTTACCCACTGATACTTCATCAAACATTTCATAAGGGACACCTCCTTTGACTTTTTAATTAAGTTTTGTATAAAAGAAGGGCGACCTCAATGAAGAAGTCGCCCAGCAAGTCTTTCTTTTAAATTCTGACAATCAATCCAGCCAGCTGGTCTGTTTGAATTCCAACAAGAAACCAACCGTCTCTCATTTCTATGCGGGTAGGGACCCACTCACCGTCGATTAGGACATCCAAACATTCGCCACAGTGTAAACCACCATAGTAATCGAGTAACCCAAATCGAATATCCATTCGGCCACTATCTTCATCGGTGACCATAGTACCTTGTCTTTTCATAAGCTCCTTTCCGGAATCGTCAGAGGAGTTTTTCTCCAACTCCTTCTTGTATACCTTTCTTAAATATTCATCAAAAATAGTTCTTCGAATCAAGGCCTTCTTTCCAATTTTATAGACCGAACCGGCTTCACGTGCCATACGTGTAAACACCTTCAGGCCGAGTCCATAATAATCGGCGCCTTGATATAGTGTTATAAAATCATGCTTCTGCATCTCGATATCTTCGTCGTCAAGCATATCTGAGAACATCCAAAGGTTTCCACTCATACTGGTTCCTCCTCGGATTTCAAGGTGCTTGGCTCATGAAACCTTTCCAAGTATTCCTCGAAGATATCACGATTGATCAAAACAGTACCATCCATACGGTAAATGGCTCCGGCTGCACTGGCAAGTTCTAATATTTTTTTGTGTTGCAAACTATAGATGATTTCGGCATCTTTATATCGCAGGAACTGTCTGCGAATCCTTTTAGCACTCTCCCTTACATCGTTACGTTTTTTCAGGTCATAATATGCTCTTGTCTCTTCACTAATCATTGTCTTTGTTCCTTTCGGTTTTAATTTTGTCATGACACAAGCAGACCTAACAAAAAAAGAGAACACCTTCTGAAATTACTTTCAAAAAGTGTTCTCTATACAGCAAGTACTGTATTGTGTTTTATCCTTATTACAATTCATTCTGCTTCACAATTCTTCAAAATTATATGAAAAATTGTTGTCAATTTGTTGTCAACTCGGATTTGAGATGCCGAAAACCCTTGATTTTACTGGATTTTTTAGTCCAGAGGCTTCATTGTGGGGACGATTTAGGACATCGTTTCAATTCTTGCTATAACCCAACATAGTTCAAAATAAGTCGCAAATCAGATTTTTTCAAAATCCTACTTTACTTTATTTTCGATTAGTTTCGTGGGGGCT
>OGCQ01002244.1_pt1 | contig 20423 bp, 14 predicted proteins | sample 1570161 | NCBI WGS metagenome assembly OGCQ01 (sample SAMEA4384402, study PRJEB24528) | human gut metagenome
AAACAAGAAAAATTTAGTACCATAGGTTACATAGCCGCCGCGTTAGGTATGTGTATTGGTACTGGTAATGTATGGCGATTCCCACGAGTGTGTGCGGCAAACGGTGGTGGAGCATTTATCATAGCATGGACGATTGCAATGCTGGTATTTGCAGTACCGCTCCTTTCCACAGAGATGGCATTCGGTAAAAAGACGAGACTTGGATGTATCGGTACTTTTCGTGATGCAGGTGGAAAGAAATATACATGGATGGGATTCTTTGTAGCAGCAGTATGTTTCTTCCTGATGAGTTATTATTGTGTACTTCAGGGATATTGTTTGAAATATGCAGTTAATTCTGTTACTTCAGCATTTAAACCGAATCTGTCAACAGAGACGACATCGGCAATGTGGACAGCATTTACAGATTCACAGGCACAGGTTATTTTATTCCATGCGATCGGATTTGCACTTGCATGTTTCATCGTTTATCAGGGAATTGCAGGTGGAATTGAAAAATTCTGTAAAGTAGCGATACCGGCACTGTTTATCATCCTTGTAGGATTAGCAATTTACGCAGTTACATTAAATGGAGCAAATCAGGGACTTCAGTATCTCTTTACTGTTAAGAAAGAGTATATTTTAAGCCCGAATACATGGATTCAGGCATTCATCCAGGCAGCATGGAGCACCGGAGCCGGATGGGGATTCATTATTACATATGCGAACTACGTAGGAGAAGAGGAAGATGTTCCGACAAGCTGTCTGATCATGGGACTTGGTGATAACCTTGGAGCAATCCTCTCGGCACTGGTAGTTATCCCGGCAATCTGTGCACTTTCAGCTACACCGGAGGCAGCGAATGAAGCACTCAGTCAGGGCAACTTCGGACTTACATTTATTTACATTTATCAGTTATTTACAACAATCCCGGGTGGAAGATTCATTTCCTTTATCTTCTTTGGATTACTTGCAATTGCAGCAATCACATCACTGTTCTCTATGATCGAAGTTGGAGTAAAATGTGTTGTTGACCTTGGATTGCCGCGGAAGAAAGCAGTTGTCAGTGTCTGCTTCGCAGGATTCTTAGTAGGATGCTTCTCATGCTGGTCACTGGTTAACATTGATAATCAGGACTGGGTATGGGGAATCGGACTTCTGATAAGTGGTGCCTTTATCGCAATCCTGGCATGGAAATATGGTGTGGAAAAATTACGTACACAGGAAGTAAATGCAAAAGGTGCAGATGTACATCTTCCAAAAGCATATTATACCGGATGTATGTATCTGATTCCGGTTTTGGTAGTGATCATGGTGGTTTACTGGTTATTACAGACAAAGGAATGGTTCCCGGATACCTGGCTGAATCCGTTTATTATTCAGGATAACACAGGAACTGTATTACTTCAGTTCGGAGTAGTGATCCTTGTAGGTCTTGCACTATCCAAGTTCTTTAATACAAAGACTGCAAGGGGAGCTATGAAAGATAACAAAGCTGCAAAATAATAGAAAGAAGGTATGAACTATGACGATAGATGCAATTATTATGATGGTGATTACACTGGTTGGATATATTGGCGGATTTAGTTATTTCATGATACGTGTATTTAAAAAAGAAAGAAGTAAATCCAAAGAGTAGGTATCGAACGGAGAATGAATAAGGGATAGTATGGTAAATTAGACGACGTTCTGATTGAAATGAATACATATCGAAAAGGAGCGGAGTCGGGATTTTGTCAGGAGTGACAGGATTCCGGCTCCGCTCCTTTTTATGCATGTGTATTAGATGTTAAGTGCAGCATGGTATCCATCTTTATTAAAGCCGGGAAATATTGTTCATATCCCCGGCTGATTCATTTTTTAATACCATCTCGTCATAGGAAGATCATTATTAATTCCCTTTGTCATTAAAATCTGATGGATATCAATAATTCCGTTATGGAAGGTGGCGGCACATGCAGAGAGGTACATATCCCACATCCTTAAGAAACGTTCATCAAACATTGTATGTGCTTCTTCAATATGATCTTTGAAGTTTTTCTCCCAGCAGAGAAGCGTACGGTTATAGTGAAGACGTAAGTCCTCGATATCCTGGGTATGGAAGTTATCTTCTGCCATGCAGTTCATGACTTCACGAAGACTGGGAACAGATCCGCCCGGGAAGATGTATTTCTTGATCCATGGATCACCAGGATGCTCTTTTAATGCACTGATGAAGTGGAGCAGGAACAGACCGCCGTCTTTCATGACCTTGCTGACACAGTCTAAGTATAACTGATAATTCTCACGGCCGACATGTTCGAGCATACCGACGCTGACAACGCGGTCATACATCTTGCCGTCAGAAGGAAGATCACGGTAGTCCATTAGCCTGACTTCCAGATAGTCGGACAATCCTTCCTCTTTGATACGTTTCTGGCATTCTTTGTATTGTTCTTCACTTAAGGTGATGCCGGTACCTTTAATTTTATATTTCTTAGCAGCTTCAATCAGAAGGAATCCCCAGCCGCATCCGATATCAAGAAGAGTCATACCTTCTTTCAGATATAACTTTTCAAGAATGTAATCAACTTTATTCTTCTGCGCCTGATACAGGGTATCATCTTCATGTTTGAAATATCCGCAGGAATAACTCATTGTTTCATCGAGCCAGAGTTTGTAGAAGTCATTTCCGATATCGTAATGACTGCTGACTTCTTTTTTCTGGTTTTTCTTTGATGAAGATGGGAACATGATAGATTTCAAATGATGTTCATCAGTTGAAAATTTACCCATCTGACCAAGAAGGTTATCAAGTGCCTGATAAAGGTTTCCCTCAATATCAAGATCACCATCCATGTAAGCTTCTCCAAGTGCAAGAGAAGTACTGGTGACCAGATCCTTTAATGGGATGACCTTTTTGAAATTTACGGTAAATGTAGGTGCGCCTTCCCCGATCAGATGTTCGTGTCCATTAATTTTGACCAGGAAAGGGTGTTCATCGAATTTTTTTAAGAATGTTATCATAGCCTGTTCTTCCAGCATAATATAACCTCCAGTTCTGCTGTCATTATTTCCTTCAGCAAGAATTATATTCCTTATAAATTTTGAAAGTCAAATAAAATAGACATTTTTTAAAAATTGTATTGGAACTACCAATAAATGAAAACATATATCAAGAACGCATATATTCCTTGACTTATGTGATAATAAGAGATAAAATACATATACCCCGTAAGGGTATGGATGTGAAAGGAGTATGCTTATGGAAGACAAGAATACAGATAATATGGAAAACAAATCAGAAAAAGGATGCTGTTGCCACACGTCCAAGCATCGTTCGGAAAAAGAATACAAAGATCTGATGAACCGCTTAAGCCGGATAGAAGGACAGGTGCGCGGAATCAAGGGTATGCTGGAGAAGGATGCCTATTGTCCGGAGATCCTGGTACAGGTGTCGGCAGTGAATGCGGCATTGAACAGCTTCAATAAAGTATTACTGGCGAATCATATCCGCACCTGTGTAGCGGATGATATCAGAGAAGGAAAAGATGAGACGGTTGATGAGTTGGTAAAGGTTCTGCAGAAACTGATGCGGTAAACAATAAGAAATAAGATGACAGGAGGAAACAGACAACGATGATACAATATATTGTAACCGGTATGAGCTGCGCAGCCTGCAGCGCAAGAGTGGAAAAAGCAGTTTCAAAAGTACCGGGGGTAACATCCTGCTCAGTGAGTCTCCTTACAAACTCTATGGGAGTAGAAGGCACGGCAACGGAACAGGAGATCATTAAGGCAGTCAAAGATGCCGGATATGGAGCGTCAAAAAAAGGAGAAGGAGCAGCGAAGGTGCAGCCGGCACAGGCTTTGGCCGGAGAGGATATGCTAAAAGACAGAGAGACGCCGGTACTAAAGAGACGTCTGATCGCATCGGTGGGATTTCTGATCGTTCTGATGTATTTCTCCATGGGACATATGATGTGGGGATGGCCGGTCCCGGGATTCATGAAAGACAATCATGTAATGATGGGACTGTTACAGATGCTTCTGACGATTACAGTCATGGTGATCAACCAGAAGTTTTTCATCAGTGGATTCAAAGGACTGATCCACCGGGCACCGAATATGGATACCCTAGTGGCACTTGGATCCGGAGCGTCTTTTGTATACAGTACGTATGCACTGTTTGCAATGACAGATGCGCAGATGCATGGGGATATGGATGCAGTAATGTCTTATATGCATGATTTTTATTTTGAATCAGCAGCTATGATCCTTGCACTGATCACAGTCGGAAAGATGCTGGAGGCAAGATCCAAAGGAAAGACGACCGATGCATTAAAAGGACTGATGAAGCTTGCGCCAAAGACAGCGGTTGTGATCCGTGGAGAAAAAGAAGTTCAGGTATCGATCGAACAGGTACAAAAGGGAGATTGCTTTGTTGTAAAACCGGGAGAGAATATTCCGGTTGACGGAGAAGTCATAGAAGGAAACAGTGCAGTCAATGAATCTGCTCTTACAGGTGAAAGTATTCCGGTAGATAAGGCTGTCGGTGATAAGGTATCAGCCGCAACCGTAAATCAGTCCGGATATCTGAAGTGCCGTGCGACCAGAGTCGGCGAGGATACGACACTTTCGCAGATCATTCAGATGGTAAGTGATGCGGCTGCAACGAAAGCACCGATCGCAAAGATTGCGGACCGTGTATCCGGTGTATTTGTGCCAATGGTTATCACAATTGCAGTGCTCACAATTATTGTATGGCTGATCGCAGGACAGAGTATTGGTTTTGCGTTATCCAGAGGAATTGCGGTGCTGGTGATCAGCTGTCCATGTGCGCTTGGACTTGCAACACCGGTAGCAATTATGGTCGGAAATGGAATGGGTGCCAGAAATGGTATTATGTTCAAGACAGCAGTTTCACTGGAAGAGACTGGAAAGATGCAGATTGTTGCGCTGGATAAGACCGGTACGATCACAAGTGGAGAACCGAAAGTGACAGATATCATTCCGGCAGCGGGAGTGACAGAAGATACCTTATTAAAATGTGCGTATGCACTGGAGAATAAGAGTGAACATCCACTGGCAAGAGCAATCCTTGAAAATGCAAAAGAGGAAAATGCCGGCATCGAAGAAGTTACCGGATTCCAGGCTCTTCCGGGTAACGGTCTGACAGCCATACTGGATGACCATACATTATATGGAGGAAATCATACATTTATCAGCAGTAAGGTATCTGTTGATGGAGATATCCAGAAGAAGGCAGAGAAACTTGCCGAAGCAGGTAAGACACCATTATTCTTTGGAAATGAAGACCGTTTATTAGGTGTAATTGCAGTGGCGGATGTCATCAAAGAAGACAGCCCGCAGGCGATCAAAGAATTACAGAACATGGGAATCCATGTAGTCATGCTGACCGGAGATAACGAACGTACTGCAAAAGCCATCGGACAGCAGGCCGGAGTTGATGAAGTGATTGCAGGCGTACTTCCGGAAGGAAAAGAGCAGGTGATCCGTAAGCTGAAAGAAAAAGGAAAAGTTGCGATGGTCGGGGATGGTATCAACGATGCACCGGCACTTACAAGAGCCGATATGGGTATTGCGATCGGAGCCGGAACGGATGTTGCGATCGATGCGGCAGATGTTGTTCTGATGAAGAGCCGGTTAAGTGATGTGCCGGCAGCAATCCGCATGAGCCGTGCGACACTCCGTAATATTCATGAGAACCTGTTCTGGGCATTCTTCTATAATATTATCGGAATCCCGCTTGCGGCTGGTGTGTGGTATCCGCTGTTCGGGTGGAAATTAAATCCGATGTTCGGTGCGGCAGCCATGAGTTTATCAAGCTTCTGCGTAGTATCGAACGCATTGAGATTGAATCTTTTTAAGATGTATGATGCATCAAAAGATAAAAAATTAAAAGCCAAAAAAGAAAAAAAGAGATCCAAGAAGGAGGACAAGACAATGAAAAAAATAATGCATATTGAGGGAATGATGTGTGGACACTGTGAGGCAGCCGTAAAGAAAGCACTGGAAGCACTTCCACAGGTAGATGAAGCGGTTGTAAGTCATGAGTCAGGAACAGCAGAGCTGACATTAAATGCAGAGATCGCAGATGATGTGCTGAAGAAGACAGTAGAAGACAAGGATTATACGGTGACATCTGTGGAATAATCTATGATTTCTTATATACAGAGTATACTTTTTATTTGAAGCATCCAAAGAACACTGCTATACTTAATTATAAGTATCATAACGAGGAAGGAACGAAAGTTAATGAGAAAGAGTGGAATGTTAATGCCGGTCTCTGCAATTCCGGGGGCATATGGAATCGGATGTTTTTCAAAAGAAGCGTATGAATTTGTAGATATATTAAAAGAAGCAGGACAGAAATTGTGGCAGATCCTGCCGCTTGGACAGACGGGATACGGCGATTCACCGTATCAGTCTTTTTCAACATTTGCGGGAAACCCGTATTTTATCGATCTGGAGACGCTGATCGAGGATGAACTTCTGACAAAAGAAGAGTGTGACCAGGCAGATTTCGGAGAGAACGAAGAAGAAATCGATTATGAAAAAATATATAATGCAAGATTTAAAGTATTAAAGCTTGCATATGCAAGAGCCAAAAAGAACGGATTGATGGAAAGTAAGGCGTACCGTACTTATCTGGAAGAAGAAAAAGCATGGCTTGCGGATTATGCATTGTATATGGCAGTGAAAGATTCATTTGACGGAAAAAGTTGGGATCAGTGGGAGGAAGACATCAGGCTGCGTAAGCCGGAAGCAATTGCGGCATATCAGGAACAATTAAGTGCAGAGATTGATTTTTATGAATTTCTGCAGTATCTGTTCGCCGGACAGTGGGCCGGACTGAAAACATATGCCAATGAACAAGGCATTGAGATTATCGGGGATATCCCGATCTATGTAGCATTTGACAGTGCAGATACCTGGGCGAATCCGAAGCTGTTCCAGTTAGATGAAGAGAATCTGCCGGTTGCGGTAGCGGGATGTCCGCCGGATGCATTTTCGGCAACCGGGCAGCTGTGGGGAAATCCATTGTATGCATGGGATTACCATAAGAAGACAGGCTATGACTGGTGGATGAAGCGGGTGGCCTGCTGCTTTAAATTATATGACATCATCCGTATCGATCATTTCCGTGGGTTTGATGAATATTATGCAATCCCGTATGGAGATGAGACGGCAGAGAATGGTGAATGGATGCCGGGACCGGGCATGGATCTGTTCCGTACGATGAAAGAAACATTAGGTGACCTTCCGATCATTGCGGAAGATCTGGGATTCCTGACGGATACGGTGAGACAATTGTTAAAAGACAGTGGTTATCCGGGAATGAAAGTACTGGAATTCGCATTTGTGGCAGGAGAGGACAGTGATTATCTTCCACATAATTATGATAAAAACTGTGTAGTCTATACAGGAACCCACGATAACGATACCCTTCAGGGATGGTATCAGACACTTTCCGAAGAAGATAAAGAGATGACAAAGGAATATCTGAATAATCCATACACTCCGGATGAAGAAGTGCACTGGGATTTCATAAGTCTGGCGATGAGAAGTGTGGCAGATACGTGTATCATTCCGGTGCAGGATTATCTGGGACTTGGCAATAAGGCAAGAATTAATATGCCGTCTACACTCGGCGGTAACTGGATGTGGAGAATGAAAAAAGGCGCATTTACAGATGAACTGATCAAGAAGATCAGAAAAACGACAGAAGTCTGCGCAAGATAAACATAACAGGAAACAAAAAGAAAACACAATATTCAAACGAAGGATTCACTGAGAAGGGAATGGAAACGTTTTGGATATTGTGTTTTTCTTTTTGTTTTGTATATGCCAAAACTTCTGATTTTTCATAAAAGTATAATTTTTGACATAAAATGTATGATTTTTTGCATAACAGATATGATTTTTGGTAAAGAAAAAGTATAAAAAATTATAGAATGAGACTGTAATATGTTAAGATGGTATTAATAAAAGGTATGAGGTGTACTATGGGGTTGTTAAAACTGGTGATCGTAGATGATGAGCCGATCCTGCTGGAGGGTCTGGTAAAGACGTATGACTAGAACGGTATGGGATATGAGGTGGTTGGTTTTGCGCAGAGCGGAGAGCAGGCGTTAAAGGTAATACGTGAAAAAAAACCACACGTAGTGCTGACAGACATCAGGATGAAACAGATTTCCGGACTTATGGTAATGGAAGAAATCAAGAAAGAGAACCCGGAATGTCAGTTCGTGGTATTAAGTGCATACAGGGATTTTGAATATGCGAAGAAGGCATGTGATCTGGGGGCATTCGCATATCTTCTGAAGCCGATTGAAGATGAAAAATTACAGGCGACGATGACAGATGTCGGTAAAATCTGTGAAGATCAGATCAGAAATGAGGAAAAGTATGACCGCTGGGAGAGACTTCTGAAAAAGGACGGAGATGGATTTTTGCAGGTTGTCGTGCAAAAATATGTCCAGAACCGGCTGCCGGAAGAAAAAGTAGATGAAGTCTTCCATACGCTGCAGGATGTCATGAAGGAAGGAGACCGGTTTATTACAGTATATGCAGATCTTGATCTGGCCTATAAGATTACCAATGAACTGGAATATGAAGCCTCGAGATTTTCCATGGTCAGAATGATTGAAGAAAAGATCGCAGAGAGATTCACATACTGGAAATTCGAAAGTGAAGAAGGACATCGTACATTTATTGTAAAGACGCAGGAGAACACAGCGGTACATGAGCTGAAAGAACTACTGGAAGAGGTAAAAAAAGAAGAGAACAGCCCGGTTATTGCAGCAATATCCAAACCATATAAAGGGATCCGCGGAATCAGAAGAAGTTTCGAAGAAGCGCAGAGATTGTTCGCTGTTACAAATGCATCCGGAGCGGGAGTATTTACAATCCCGGAGACTGTTGAAGAAAAAGAGGAAAGCCCATATCCGGCGGAGGCAGAGATGATGGTGGTCAACAGCGTGCGGAAGAACGACGCCGTACAGTTAAAGCAGGCATTTGTACATTTTATTTACCAACTGCCACACAGAGAAGAACTGCAATGCCAGTATATGCACAAGATCATGGTAAAGACAGAATTCATGTTAAAAGACAGTTACGGGATGGACGAATCACTGAATCAGCAATTTGAAAATTATTATTCGAATATGAGAAACTTAAAGGCGGCAAAAGCAGTGGATGTCTGTTACAAGATTCTGGGAACTGCTATTGAAAAAAGACTGGAAAATGCAGAAAAGAAAGAGAATAAGGGATCAAAAGAATACATTGCAGCGGCTGTGGCATATATAGATGAACATCTGGATAATGAAGATCTTTCGATTGTATCAGTGGCGACACATGTATATCTGAATCCGGTATATTTTGGACGGGTATTCAAGAATACCTTTCATATGACATTCAAACAATATCTGCTGCAGCGTAGAATGGAGCTGGCAAAGAGACTGCTGGAAGACGGAAGAACCAGCATCGGTAATATCTGCGAGCAGGTCGGAATCAGTAATCCATCCTATTTTTCGCATTTGTTTAAAGAATATACAGGACAGCTTCCGAGAGATTACAAAAGGGAATATGAAGTATGAAAAAAAGTAAAATGTCAGGAATCCAGAAAAAGTATCTGAAGTATATGTGTACGCTTCTGATACTGGCACTGGTTCTTTCAAGCATCTGTGTATGGACTTATGTCAGACGGAATATGACAGATGTGATTGTGGATAAGTATGAATTCATGAATGAAAAGATGGGGATAGCCCTGGATAATCTCTACCGGAAGACGGATGCCGTGACAGCAGAGATCATCTTGGAAAATGATGTGCAGAAGAGTCTGAGGAATAAAGAACTGCAGGAAGTAGAGAAGAATGCACTGAGCAAATATTTTGCATATATAGATCTGAATCATGTCGCTGATTACTGCTACATTGATAATAAAAGAAATGTTTACGAAAAATCCTATTCCCAGATTGGTTATTCGGATTTTCAAAGCAGCGGTCTGCGTGAGAAAATGGGGGATGAATATGCGAAGACGCAGTGGATATGGACCCGGGATTACCTGTTTGGTACGGGGGACGAAGCTTTGTTTATCGGAAGATATGTGAACAGTATGGATTACGCACATGAACCTGGAATCGTGTATCTGAAGATGAATCAACAGTTTCTGGAAAGTGTTATGGATAAAGACAGGAAGATTGCAAAAGATGTTGCAGTGGGAATCATAAGTCCGGAAGGAAAGACTTGCATCCGGCAGGAACCGGAAGATCTCAGTATCGAAAAAAGGACAATGAAGAAGATTACGGAACTGACCAGAACGAAAAAATCCGGTGTGATCGTGCGGGGAAAAAAGATAGAAGGCGGGATTTTACAGGCATACCGGCAGGAAGAGACAGGGATGGTGATCTTTACACTGGTGCCGGATATGGTATTGAATCAGGGAATGACGCAGATATTGATCGTATTACTCACTATCTATGCGGTGATCGCAGTGCTGGCGTTTGTATTAAGTCTTTATGCATCACAGACATTTACCCGGCCGATCAGACAGATCAGTGATGCCATGACAAGTTTTGATGGAAATGATTTTACACATACCATTCAGATCCATACGGACACAGAACTGGATAAGATCGGGCATGCCTATAACGAGATGTTAAAGAATATCGAAGAGTTCCAGAACGAGGTCAAGAATCAGCAGAAAGAACTAAGAATCAGTGAGATGAATACGCTGATCAGCCAGATCAATCCGCATTTTCTCTATAATACCCTGGATACCATCTATATGCTGGCGCGGATCAACGGGGAAGAGAAGACGATGAAGATGATACAGGCACTGTCAAAGTATCTGCGTCTGTCACTGAGCAAAGGACGTGAGATTGTGACAGTAGAAGACGAGCTGGAAAATGTAAAAAGTTATATGGAGATCCAGCAGATCCGCAATGAGAATCTGTTCCGTTATGAGATCGAATGTGCAGAAGAACTGAAAACAAGGTGGATATTAAAGCTGATCTTACAGCCAATTGTGGAAAATGCAGTCAAATATGGATTTTGTGATATCTTCGAAGGCGGTCTGATAAGGATCAGTGTCACTGAACAGGCAGGACAGCTTACATTCAGTGTCTATAATAACGGAACTCCGATGGAAGAGCAGATGGCGGAGAAGTTAAACGGACTGTCAGAGATACCGGTGTCAAAAATGAAAGACAGTTTTGAAGACAAAAAACATGGTTATGGTGTGATAAATATTATTACGCGACTGCGGTTAAAGTATGGGGAGGATGTGAGATTTTTCTATGAATCGGATACAAATGGAACCGTCTGTGTTATCCAGATCCCGGATGACGGGAAAGAAAACAGTGAACAGTAGACGGATTATGGCAGCAGTGATGGTGATCGTCATGCTGGCAGCACTGACCGGCTGTGTGGGAAAAGAGGATACACAGACCAGAAAAAAGAATAAAGTAGTAGAGATCCCAATGATCCTTACCGTAGATTCCAGTACCGGTAATAAGAATGAAGAGGAAGTGGTGGAGCGGTTCAACAGGGCATACAAAGGGAAGTATCATATAGATGTGGACTGGGTGATGGAGACAGAGGAAGAATACCGGAAGAATCTGAAACGTATGAATGTGACAGATGAATTACCGGCTATTATCACTGATCTGCGTATGCTTCCGTCTTTCTATCAGATGATGATCAAGAAAGGCAGGATTGAGGACCTGACACCTTACATTAACGAAGATCAGGAATGGAAAGATATGATCGAACCGTCAGTAATGGAATCGGTCCGGGAAGAGGATGGAAAGATTTATCTGGGTCCGGTCAGCACGGCGGCATTCGCCTGTTCAGGGGTTTTCTGGAACCGGGAGTTATTTGAACAGGCAGGAATCAGCAGATTTCCTGAGACATGGGAAGAGTTCTGGAAATGTTGTGAGAAACTGAAAGCAGCAGGGATCACGCCGCTTGCCCTGCATACGGAAGGGACGGCATGGGCCGCAATGCTGCTTGCAACAGCAGAAGTAGCAGGAAGTGAAGAAGGTGCGGCATTCATGAAGCAATTATATCCGGATACCTATCAGAATGAACCGGGGCTGGAGATAGCCGGTACATTAAAAAAATTATTCCAATATACGACCCAGGATGCATTACATAATGATTTTGACGTAGCTTATGATAATTTCGTGGCAGGAAATGCAGCGATGATACCTAATGGTTACTGGATGATTGATAAGATTCCGGAGGAAATGCAGAAAAAAGTATGTTTTTCTACATTTCCTGAAAATAAACTGATAGGCTCACCGGAGACATTCGGCTGGGCAGTTGTATCAACTTATAGTGAAAAGGTGAAAAAAGGAGCAGTTGAGTTCCTCAAATTCAGAACGAAATTGAATAAAGAACAGAAAGAAGAATTGCTGAACAGCAGGACAAGACAGGAAGGAACGCTGTTGGATGATTATCTAAAGGCTTATACGGGAAATCCACAGATCGTACCGAATTATCAGGTGAAGTGGAATTCACTGCTGCAGGAGAATGTACTGGGAGAATGTCTGGCGGAACTGGTACAGGGAAAGATAACGGAGCAGGAATTCACGCAGGCAGAAGACGAAAGCATCCGACAGTTTGAAGAAGAACAATAGATATGTTTTTTTGTATATCAGGTTGTTTTATTGATACAGGGTTTGAGCGCATTTCTGTTAATATAATGACAACAAGAGAAACGAAGGTTTCAAAAAAGAAAGGCGAGGGAAATGAATTATGAAAATGCGTAAAGTTGTATCAGCAATGCTGGTAGCAGCCATGGCAACAGGAATGGTTGCAGGATGTGGAAGCTCTTCTGACAGCAAGTCAGACAAGAAAGACGCAAAAGGAAAAGTATACTACTTAAACTTCAAACCAGAACAGGATGAGCAGTGGCAGGATCTGGCAAAAGAGTATACAAAAGAAACAGGAGTGGATGTAACAGTACTTACAGCAGCATCCGGAGAATACGAAAAGACATTAAAATCTGAGATGGCTAAGAGCAATGCTCCGACACTGTTCCAGGTAAACGGACCGGTTGGACTTGCAAGCTGGAAAGATTACTGCTACGATCTGAAAGATTCTGATGTTGCAAAACAGCTGACAAGTGATGATTTCGCACTGATGGACGGCGACAAGATGTCAGGAATCGCATACGTAATAGAAAGCTACGGAATCATTTACAACAAAGAACTGTTAAAGAAAGCAGGATACTCAGCTGATGATATCACTAACTTTGACAGCTTCAAGAAAGTTGTAGAAGATATCACAGCAAATAAGGACAAACTTGGATTCTCAGCATTTACATCCGCTGGTATGGACGGATCATCTGACTGGAGATTCAAAACTCATCTGGCAAACCTTCCAATCTACTATGAATACAAAGATGAAGGAATCGATAACACAGATGCTATCAAAGGAACATACCTTGATAACTACCGTCAGATCTGGGATCTCTACATCAACAACGCTACCTGCAAACCAACAGAACTTTCTACAAAGACAGCTGACGATGCAACAGCAGATTTCGTAACAGGTGATGCAGTCTTCTACCAGAATGGTACATGGGAATATAACAACATCAAAGACGTCGGAGATGACAATCTTGGAATCCTTCCAATCTACATCGGTGTAGAAGGCGAAGAAGATCAGGGAATCTGTACAGGTACAGAGAACTACTGGTGTGTAAACTCCAAAGCATCTGAAGACGACATTCAGGCAACACTTGATTTCATGAACTGGTGTGTAACATCTGATGATGGTGTAAAGGCAATGTGCAAAGACATGGGATTCACAATTCCATTTAAGAAGAACCTGAAATCAGACAACGTACTTGTTAACGAAGCAAACAAATATACAGAAGACGGAAAGACTCCTGTATCTTGGAACTTCTCAACAATGCCATCAGAAGAGTGGAAGAACGGAGTGGGTTCTGCACTGACAAGTTACGCAGCAGATCCGACAGATGCAAACTGGGCAAAAGTTACAACAGCATTCGTTGACGGATGGGCAAAAGAAGCTGCAGCAGCAAAATAAAAATAAAAATGTAACAATCAAAATAGTTATATGAAGTGAGTAGTGGCGGGCGGTTGCAAGAAACACCCGCCGCTTTTATGAAAAAGTGCAGGGAAATGAAGCGGAGATTCTCTGCATGGAAGGAGGAATTTATTATGGAAAAATCCATCAAACGTTATATGCCGATTTTTGTGCTTCCAACGTTTTTTGCATTTATTCTTGGCTTTATCGTTCCTTTTATTATGGGAATCTGGCTTTCATTTTGTAAATTTACAACCGTAACAGACGCGAAATTCGTAGGATTTTCAAATTACATAGAAGCACTGAAAGATACGGCATTCCGTCATTCATTCTGGTATACTGTACTGTTCGCGATTGCATCTCTTCTGATCATTAACATCATAGCATTTGCACTTGCAATGGCACTGACAAAAGAAATGCATGGAACAAATGTCTTCCGTACGGTCTTCTTCATGCCGAACCTGATCGGTGGTATCGTACTTGGATATATCTGGCAGCTGATCTTTAACGGAGTTCTTTCCAGATATGGTACCGCACTTGCTCTGAATGAGTGGTATGGCTTCTGGGGACTGATCATTCTGGTCAGCTGGCAGCAGATCGGTTATATGATGATCATCTATATTGCGGGTCTTCAGTCTATTCCTGGTGATATCATTGAAGCAGCAGAGATTGACGGAGCAAATAAGATCCAGACATTATTCAAGGTAACAATCCCGATGATGATGCCATCGATCACGATTTGTATGTTCCTGTCAATTACAAACGGATTCAAGTTATTCGATCAGAACCTGTCCCTGACAGCCGGTGAACCGTCTAAGATGTCTGAGATGATGGCGCTTAATATCTTCAATACGTTCTATGGACGTACCGGATGGGAAGGAGTCGGACAGGCGAAGGCAGTCATCTTCTTTGCAATCGTAGTTGTGATCGGTATGATCCAGTTACGTGCAACACGTTCTAAGGAGGTACAGCAGTAATGAAGAAAAAGACAAGTAAATTAAGCTGGTTTGGAACAGGTGCATTTACGATCATCGGTATTGTATATATCATGCCGATCCTGATCGTGCTGATCAACTCATTTAAAAATAAAGTATTTATCAACAAAGAACCATTCAAACTCCCGACAAAGCAGACATGGGTAGGAATCGATAACTTCCTGTCCGCAATTGACAAATATGAACTGCTGAGTGCAGTCGGCTGGACTGTATTTATCACAGTTGGTTCCGTACTTGTGATCCTTGTATGTACTTCTATGTGTGCATGGTATATTACAAGAGTAAACAGTAAGTTTACAAAACTGTTATATTTACTCTGCGTATTTTCCATGGTTGTTCCGTTTCAGATGGTTATGTTCACCTTATCGCTGGTAGCTGACCGTACCGGTCTTCGTACACCTTGGGGAATCATTATCATTTACCTCGGATTTGGTGCAGGTCTTGCAGTATTCATGTTCTGCGGATTTGTAAAATCCATTCCACTGGAAATTGAAGAAGCAGCAATGATCGACGGATGTACACCACTTCGAACCTTTTTCTCCGTTGTACTTCCGATCATGAAGCCGACATACATTTCCGTAGGAATCCTGGAGACGATGTGGATCTGGAACGACTTCCTGCTTCCATACCTGGTACTGGATCTGAATAAGTATAAGACAATCTCAATTGCGATCCAGTATATGAAGGGAAGTTATGGACGTGTAGATATGGGTGCTGTTATGGCAGCGTTGATCCTTGCGGTAATTCCGGTAGTTATCTTCTATCTGGCTTGTCAGAAGCATATTATCAAAGGTGTTGCAGCCGGAGCTGTAAAAGGTTAATAAGAACAAAAAAGAGATTTGGCATTTGGATATGTCAGATCTCTTTTGGAATATGTAAAAGTATATAAGAAAAGTTGACAGCGGTGGAGAAGGAAGATATCACTTGACATTTTTCACTTATTTTTTAAAATATAGTGAGAGATGAAGAGGAGTAGTTTTAATTATGAATTCAAATTTTGAATATTACAAAATATTTTATTATGTAGCAAAATATGAAAATCTTACCAAGGCGGCAACGGTACTGAAGACCAGCCAGCCGGCAGTCACGCGTACCATACACAAACTGGAAAATGAACTTGGCTGCCGCTTATTTACGAGGAGTAAGACTGGAATGCAGCTAACTCCGGAAGGCCGGACATTTTATGGATATGTAGCGGCAGGATGTGCCCAGTTTTTCAAAGGAGAGAATGATCTGAGTAATCTGATCTCGCTGGAGAACGGAACGATCTATATCAGCGCTACGGAGACGGCACTTCACTGTTATCTTTTTCAGGCAATGGAAGAATTCAACAGCCTGTATCCGAATGTGAGGTTTAAGATTCTGAATAACAGTACGACAGAGTCGGTGAATGCAGTAAAAGAAGGAAAAGTAGACCTTGCATTTGTATCGGCGAACCTTCAGGTAGCAAAACCTCTTCGGATGAAGATTCTGAGAAAATATCATGATATCCTGATCAGTGGAAACAGATTTGGAGAATTAAAGGATGATGGGAAAGAGGTCTCACTTAAGGAACTGGTGTCCTATCCGTGGATCAGTCTGACTGCAGAGACGATTACCAGACGTTTTCTAAATGAATATTTTGAAAAGAACAGTCTGACATTTACACCGGATATGGAGCTTGCAACGACGGATATGATACTTCCGGCGGTAAGGCATAATCTGGGACTTGGTTTCATCCCGGCGGAATTTGCAGATTCGGAACTTAAGTCCGGACAGGTATTTGAGATCAAAGTGAAAGAAAAGCTGCCGGAACGTAATATCATACTAATCTACGACAAGGAATATCCGCAAAGTATCGCGGCAAAAGAATTTCAGAAATTCCTGAAAGAAAAAGAAATGTAAAAACCCGGAAGCTTACATAAATTCGGACGATCAATAATGATCAGATAAAAGATAAAGGTATCGAATTGGAGTAAAATAGTGTAAGCTTCCGGGCTTTTATTATATTAAAACAAACTAATCAATAGAGGACTTTTTTATTTATGCCACTCCCAGTTACGGATCTCTTCAAGATCCTGTCCGTATTCGGCAATGTACTGTTTGTGCTCAACCAGCTTGTCGTTCATCTTCTGGATCAGGAATGATCCCTTGTTGCCAAGCTGTGGCAAGTGCATGATAGCATCTTTTACCAGGTTGAAACGGTCGATCTGGTTCTGTACACGCATATCGAATGGTGTAGTGATCGTTCCTTCTTCCTGATATCCATGAACGGAAATATTGTGGTTGTTACGTTCGTATGTAAGTTCATGGATCAGTGTCGGATATCCGTGGAATGCGAAGATGATCGGTTTATCTTTTGTAAAGATTGCATCATATTCTGCATCACTTAATCCGTGTGGATGTTTGTGATCTGATTCCATCTTGAACAGGTCAACAACGTTAACAACACGAATCTTGAGTTCTGGCATTTCATCACGAAGAATTGTAACAGCAGCCATTGTTTCAAGAGTTGGTGTGTCACCGCAGCAAGCCATAACAACATCTGGTTCTTCACCACAGTCGTTACTTGCCCAATCCCAGATACCGATACCCTGTGTACAGTGCTTAACAGCCTGTTCCATAGATAACCACTGGCAGCTTGGGTGTTTTGAAGCTACGATAGCGTTGACATAGTTCTTGCTCTTGATACAGTGATCGAAGCAAGAGAGTAAGCAGTTAGCATCCGGTGGGAGATACATGCGGACAACATCTGCTTTTTTATTAGCGATGTGATCCAGGAATCCTGGGTCCTGATGTGTAAATCCGTTGTGATCCTGCTGCCATACATTTGATGTCAGGATGAAGTTAAGAGAAGCAATTGGCTGTCTCCATGAAAGCTGGTTACATACTTTTAACCATTTTGCATGCTGAGCTGCCATAGAGTCAACGATACGGATGAATGCTTCGTAACTTGCGAAGAATCCGTGACGTCCTGTTAACAGATAACCTTCCAGCCATCCTTCACACATATGCTCACTTAACATACCATCCATGATACGTCCGTTTCTTGCAAGACAATCGTCTGTGTCAAGAAGTCCGGCATTCCAGTCACGGTTCTGTGTTTCAAATACTTTGTATAAACGGTTAGACATACTTTCGTCAGGTCCGAAGATACGGAAGTTCTTGTTCTCTTCGTTTAATTCGAAGATGTCACGGATATATCCGCCAAGTTCGATCATATCCTGAGCCTTTGTCTTACCTGGTTCAACTTCGATTCCATAAGAACGGAAATCAGGAAGTCTTAAGTCTTTTAATAATAATCCACCATTTGCATGTGGGTTAGCTCCGAGACGGGCATCTCCCTTAGGAGCAAGTTCCGCAAGTTCTGGGATCAGGTGTCCGTTTTCATCGAAGAGTTCTTCCGGATGATAGCTTTCCAGCCACTCTTTTAAGAGTTCCAGATGTTCTGGACTTTCCATTGTAAGTGGTACCTGATGTGCACGGAAAGATCCTTCAATCTGCTGTCCATCTACAACCTTTGGTCCAGTCCATCCCTTTGGTGTACGCAGAACGATCATTGGCCATACCGGACGTTCTGGATCATTGTTCTCACGTGCATTTTTCTGGATTGCTTTGATCTCTTCGATAACAGTATCCATTGTTTCTGCCATCTTCTTGTGCATTGTCATCGGATCATCGCCTTCTACGAAGTAAGGTTTCCATCCACATCCTTTGAAGAAGTTCTCAACTTCCTCGTGGGAAATACGAGAGAAGATAGTAGGGTTACTGATCTTATATCCATTTAAATGAAGAATTGGAAGTACAGCACCGTCTGTAACTGGGTTCAGGAACTTGTTAGACTGCCATGAAGTAGCTAACGGTCCAGTCTCAGCTTCACCGTCACCAACAACAACAGTTGCGATCAGATCCGGGTTGTCGAATACAGCACCGAATGCATGAGCGATAGAGTATCCAAGCTCTCCACCTTCGTTGATAGATCCTGGTGTCTCTGGTGCACAGTGACTCGGAACTCCACATGGGAATGAGAACTGCTTGAACATCTTCTTCATACCTTCTTCATCTTGGCTGATGTTCGGATATACTTCGCTGTAAGAACCTTCCAGATATGTATTGGCAATTAAGAAGTTTCCGCCATGTCCAGGACCTGATAATAAGATCATATCCAGATCATAACGTTTGATTTCACGGTTGCAGTGTACATAGATAAAGTTCTGTCCTGGGACAGTTCCCCAGTGACCAACGATTTTTTTCTTGATCTGATCCATTGTAAGTGGCTCTTTTAAGAGCGGATTGTCAAGAAGATATAACTGACCGGCTGACAGATAGTTGGCAGCACGCCAGTAAGCATTCATCTTTTCAAGCATTTCCTGAGATAACGGCTGCTTCTCAAGACATGTTTTTGTGTCTTCCATATTCTTACCTCTTTCATAAAAACTTTGTGTTAATTATTTAATCAAATGTAGGATATCATAATAAGAACAATACGTAAAATAGCAATTATGCATTAAGATTATAAGTTTTTGATATGGATGTACGGATAAAAATACAAAGGAAGAGAAGTATCTACATATAATAAAAGGATTTAGTTCGAAAAGGATTTAGAGCGAACGAAAAATAAAATACAATCTAATTCGACATATTTGTCAAAAACAATACAAGTAAATGGAAAAAATGAAAGTTGTATTGCTTTCTAAAGAAAATATGAAGAAAAAGCCAAAAAGTGAACAAAAAATTCATTTTTTGTTCACAATTATAGCGGCTAAGACTGTCAAAACGCACAAAAAGATAGAAAAACACACATAAAAGCAATGGAAAACAACTTGCAACGATACAACTTTGTGGGAAAAAATGGTTGTATTTTATTGCGAAACCGGACAGGTTAAGTATATAATTGAATCATCAAATAAATAGAAAACGGAGGAGACATTATGAAGAGAGTTCTCAAAAAAGTAACAGCAGCTCTTCTGGCAGCAACAATGGTAGTTGGACTTGCTGCATGTGGAAGCGGCAATGGTGGCTCAGGTAACAAGAGCAGCAAATCAGGAAAGGTTAAAATCGGAGTTTCTATCTGGTCTTCAACAGACGTTCTTGGATCACAGTGTAAGAAGATGCTGGATGCAGCAGCTAAAGCACTGGATGTAGAAGTACAGTATGTTGACCAGGGACATGTATCTGAGAAAGTTACAGCTTCTGTAGAGCAGTTAGCAGCAGCAGGATGCCAGGGAATCATCATCTGTAACTCATCTGATACAGAGATGACATCAGCAATCAAGACATGTAATGATAATAAAGTATATCTTGCACAGTTCTTCCGTGTAATCAGCAAAGAAGACAGTGCAGATATCTACAAAGCAGCAAAAGATTCCGCTTACTACATCGGAGCAGTTCATGAAGATGAACCTG
>OGCQ01002251.1_pt1 | contig 20363 bp, 9 predicted proteins | sample 1570161 | NCBI WGS metagenome assembly OGCQ01 (sample SAMEA4384402, study PRJEB24528) | human gut metagenome
TTGTTTATGTATGGCTGGATGCTCTGACAAACTATATTACAGGAATCGGATATGATGCAGAGGGAAATAGTACTGAGCAGTTTAACAAACTCTGGCCTGCAGACCTTCACCTGATCGGAAAAGATATCATCCGTTTCCATACGATCTACTGGCCGATCTTCCTGATGGCACTGGATCTTCCACTTCCAAAGCAGGTATTTGGACATCCGTGGCTGCTTCAGGGAGACGGAAAGATGAGCAAGTCTAAAGGAAATGTGCTTTATGCGGATGAGCTGGTTGATTTCTTTGGAGTGGATGCGGTTCGTTACTTTGTACTCCATGAGATGCCGTTTGAGAACGATGGAGTGATTTCCTGGGAGCTGATGGTAGAGCGTCTGAACTCAGATCTTGCCAATACGCTTGGAAACCTTGTAAACCGTACGATTTCCATGACAAATAAGTATTTTGGCGGAACAGTGACAGATACAGGCGTGGCAGAAGAAGTGGATGCTGACCTGAAGGCAGTCGTAGAGAATACTGCAAAGGCAGTAGATGAAAAGATGAAAGATCTGCGTGTGGCAGATGCGATCACAGAAATCTTCAATCTGTTTAAACGCTGCAACAAATATATTGATGAGACTACACCATGGGTACTTGGAAAAGATGAGTCAAAGAAAGATCGTCTGTCTACTGTATTATGGAATCTGATCCAGGGTATTTCAGAGGGTGCAAGACTTCTTGAGCCATATATGCCATCTACAAGCAAAAAGATCCTTGAGCAGCTTGGAAATGGTCATGTGACAGAAAAACCGGAAATTCTGTTCCAGAGAATGGATCTGGAAGAAGTTCTGAAAAAAGTAGAGGAACTTCATCCGAAAAAAGAAGAAAAGAAAGAAGAAGCAGTCATTGATCTTGAGCCAAAAGAAGAGATCACATTCGAGCAGTTTGGTGCAATGCAGTTCCAGGTAGGAGAGATCATCGCCTGCGAAGCAGTCAAAAAGTCGAAAAAACTTTTATGCTCCCAGGTAAAGATCGGAAGTCAGGTAAAGCAGATCGTATCAGGAATTAAGGCATATTATACGCCGGAAGAGATGGTAGGAAAGAAGGTTATGGTTCTCGTCAACCTGAAACCTGCGAAGCTTGCCGGAGTTCTTTCAGAGGGAATGTTGCTCTGTGCTGAAGATGCAGATGGAAATCTTGCACTGATGACACCGGAGAAAGAGATGCCTGCAGGTGCGGAAATTTGTTAATTTCAGGAATTAAATATGAAGAGTAAAAAAATTATTGCTGTGGTCGGCGGAAGTTTTCTGCTGGCTGCAGCCTTTCTATTAATATTGTGTATTAAATTTGTGAATATGAAAGAATCTTCCCCAACCGGAAAATACGCTGGGAAGACGGAAAAAGTGGAGCAGACTACAACCGATAAAAAGGAACAGAAGAAGCCTGACTGGGTAGAAGAAAAAATTTCCGGGATGACATTGGAAGAAAAAGTGGCTCAGTTATTTATCATTACGCCGGAAGCATTGACCGGAATGGGAAAGGTAACGGCAGCGGGAGACACGACAAAAAGATGCCTGGAACAGTATCCGGTTGGTGGCATGATTTATTTTGCAGGGAATATCGAGGACAGACAACAATTATCAGATATGCTTCACACTACGCAGTCGTACAGTACAGAGCAGAGTGGAATCCCGATTTTTCTGAGTGTAGATGAAGAAGGTGGAACTGTAGCAAGAGTTGCAGGCAGCGGAATCTCGAATGTTTCTGTTGTTGAAGATATGTGCGAAGTTACAGATGAGGAAAGAGCTTACGAAATAGGACAGACGATTGGCAATTATCTGGCAGAATTAGGTTTCAATCTGGATTATGCACCGGTAGGGGATGTTCTTACTAACCCGGAAAATACAGTTGTTAAAAAAAGATCATTCGGAAATGACAGTGCAAAAGTTGCTGCGTTGTCGCAAAAAGTACTGGATGGGCTGCATGAGGAAAATGTGTATGGAGTAATCAAGCATTTCCCGGGGCATGGGGCAACAGCCGGAGATACACATGAGGGATATGCTTATACAGACAAGTCGTTGGAAGAACTGGAGCAGCAGGAACTGGTTCCTTTTCAGAATGCCATTGAAAATCATATTGCCATTATTATGGCAGGGCATATTTCAGTACCGAATGTGACAGGAGACAATACGCCTTCTTCCCTGTCTAAAATTATGATTACGGATGTATTAAGAGAAAAAATGGGATTTGATGGAATTGTAATTACGGATGCATTGAATATGGGGGCAATTTCACAGCATTATTCTTCGGCAGAGGTCTCGGTTAAAGTTATAGAGGCTGGTGGGGATATGCTTTTGATGCCGGAAAATTTTCAGGAGGCATATCAGGGAATTTTAGAGGCTGTTCAGAATGGAACTTTAACAGAAGAAAGAATTGATGAATCGGTCAGAAGAATTTTGAAAGTAAAAGAAAAGCTGACAGCAGAGGATTAAGGCGTAGATATGCAAGAACGAATTAACTGAAAATTCAAACAATTATATATAAAAACAAAAATAAATAAAAAATACGAAAAAAACGGATAAATATATTGACAAATAGAAGCCCGGGTGTTAAGATAAAACCATCAAAAAAAGATATTTAACTAAGAAGGTACAAGAAGCGGATGCCTGATTAGATTAAAAATAACGGATAACAGGAGGTTGGACCAATGGACAGTATAGTTTCAGAATTTCATCAATATGTCAGTGGTACGGCGATTGCAGGTTCCTGTGAAGAAAGAGACCTGAGCAAAAGTTAATTCGCAGATCTGGTAAAAATTAAGAATGAAAATAAATGGAACGGAGAGAATACAAGACCAGATTCATAATAAAAAGATAAAGCAGTTGCAGATATATTGAATAAAGTTACCACATACAGAACTGAACGATGTGTAAAGGAACATGGAACAGTAGCTGTAAAAGAAAAATGGTCTTACAGGAATCGTATCAGGATTTACCTTCGATCCAAAATATAAAATAAAAATAATGAGAAAATTAAATATTATAAAAAATGCATCTTCAAGGGTAGTTGGAGGTGCATTTTTTTGACATTGGGAAGATGGTATGGTACACTAATGAAAGAGTATCGCCTTATGTTAAATTGACATGAAGAGATCTTGAGTTACCGAATAAACATTAATATAATGAGGTGAATGCGGTGGACAAATATGAATATAAGCAACTGTCAGAGCAAATGATAGAGCTTATGCAAAATGAAGAATACGGGGAAGCAAAAGAGATTGCTGACTCCATTGACTGGAGAAGGGTTCGCAATGCCATGATGCTTGCGAATGTAAGTGATATTTATGAAAAGACCGGTGAATATCAGAAAAGCTATGATATTTTGCAGATTGCTTATCATCGGGCAGAAGGAAGCCGGAAGGTATTGTATCGTCTGAGTTCTCTTGCACTGAAGACGGGGAATGTAGATGAAGCAATAGATTTTTATGATGAGTTTGTGCAGTTAGCACCAAAAGATCCGAACAGACATATTCTGAGATACCAGATCTTACGGGCACAGCGGGCTCCGTTAGAGCAGCAGATTGAAGCACTGGAAGAGTTTAAGAAGGCAGAATATATTGAAGAATGGGCATTTGAACTTGCAAAGCTTTATCAGGAAGCAGGTATGACGGCAGAATGTCTGGAAGAATGTGATGATCTGATCCTGTGGTTCAGTGAAGGCAAATATGTATATAAAGCAATGGAATTGAAGATGCAGTATAAGCCACTGACACCTTCGCAGCAGGAAAAGTATAATCGCAGATTTGAAAAAAATGGCGGTGAGACGGAAGAGATTCCGGATCTTGAGACGTATGTTGCAGAAAATGAAGAGCCGGAAGATCATTTGGATGAAGCAGCAACGGAGCATGCAGAGGCTGTTTCAGAAGAGCCGGTTGAGGATATTCCTGAGAGTATTGGACAGCAGGATACAGGAAAAGAAGAAAGTTCAGAGAAACCAGTCCGTAAGCCGGAAAAGAAAAAGATCGGTGATACAATGCGGCTGGATGAGGCGTTGGAGCAGTTACTGCATCGCAAGCCGGAAGTATCTGCGGCAGAGGATGAAGAGCCGGATATTTCTGATCTTGAGAGTGCGATCGGTGATATTGAGTCGGTCGTGGATCTTGATATGGTAAATCAGATTTCACAGGAAAAGCATACAGGTGATGTGCCAATCGGAATGAAGGAACTTATTCCTGGAGAAGTATCAGAAGAAGCGGCAGATAAGAAAGAGCGGATCCCTGTAGAAATCACAACAGATATTACGGAAGATGACGCAGAAGAGCTGAATCTTGAAGATCTGGTGGCAGAAGAGCTGCCGGAAGAAGTCGAAGAGGCAGAGCCGGTTGAAGAAGAGGCGGAAGAAGTCGAAGAAGCAGAGCCGGTTGAAGAAGAGGCGGAAGAAGTCGAAGAGGCAGAGCCGATTGAAGAAGCACAGACAGGGACAATAGAAGAAGAACTGCAAAAAATTGCTGATGCAGAACCGGCTGAACCGGAAGAAGAGATCTTCGATATGGAAGAAGCGGAAGACTTCCTGGAGGATTCACCTGCTGAGGATTGGGAAGATGATACAGAATCTTTTGAAGAAGCGGATGCAGAGGAGCTGAGTTTTGAAGAGATTTTATCTGACTGGGATTCGGAAGAAGCAGAGGCGTTGCTTGAGGATGCCGAGGAAGAAGTATATGATGAGTCGGTAGAAGAGACGTACGAGGAAGAACCGGACGAAGAGCCAAATGAAGAGACGTACGAAGACGAAGCAGAAGATATATTAGAAGGTGCCGAGGAAGAGCCGATCGAAGAATCAGCAGAAGATGTCGTTGAGGCGGATGCTGAGGAAATATACGAAGAAGAGCCGGAAAACGAGGTTACGGAAGATACTCCAATCCTGTCTCCTGATATTCAGCGGCTGATTGATGAAATTGAAGGTGCAGTTCCGGCAGAGGAGTCTTTGCCAGAAGAAAAAGAGATAGAAAAAGCACCGGAAGAACCGCATGAAAATATGGGAGAAGTGACAGAATCTCTCCGTTTAGATGATCTGCCGGAGGAAGACGAAGATTTATTTGAAGATGAAGACTTCTTAGAGTCAGAGGATGAAGAGGATGAGTACGAGTCCTATGAAGACGACGATTCAGAAGAAGATGAGTACGAGTCCTATGAAGACGACGATTCAGAAGAGGATGAGTACGAGTCTTATGAAGACGACGATTCAGAAGAGGATGAGTACGAGTCCTATGAAGATGACGATTCAGAAGAAGATGAGTATGAATCTTACGAAGACGACGATTCAGAAGATGAATATGCGTCCTATGATGAAGATGAGTATGAAGATGAAATCTATGATGACGAATATGAAGATGACGATGAAGCTTATTATGAAGAATCGGATGATGATGAGTTAGCAGATGATGAGGAATTCTACTATGAAGACGAAGAAGAACCGGACGAGGAAGATGCACCTGATTTTGAAGATGAATTCAAGGTAGATCCGAAGCACAGTGAAGAGCCGGATGATCGGGAGATTCCGGACGAAGATGATGGAATTGATATCATGTCGGCTACGACACCGTTGAGCAGAAAGGAAACTGCAAAGCTGATCGCTACAGGTAAGACTTCTCCGTTGCCACTGGATGAAATTTCAGATGCATTATCCATGGATACAGGATTTGTAGTACATGGAAGATATGATCTGGAAACTCAGAGCGGAATCGGTACAAGAGCCGGCCTGACAGAAGAACAGAAGAAATTATTCTCTTATTTTGTTCCTGTGCGTGGCATGAGCGAACAGTTAGTAGATGTTCTGGAGCAGGATAAGAACTGTACAAACCGGAAGGGAACGTCGAAGACAGGAAATCTCCTGATTATTGGAGATAAAGGAAATGGCAAGACTGTTCTTGCAGTAGATGTAGTTAAAGCAATCCAGAAGCAGAGAGAGATCCGTCAGGGTAAGGTAGCAATCGTGACAGGAGAGTCACTGAATAAGAAAAAGATCGGAGATATTTTCGATAAATTATACGGTGGTGCTTTGATCATTGAAAAAGCAGGAAAGATGAATGAAAAGACAGTCGCCAAGCTGAACAGGGCAATGGAGCGTGATACAGGAGAACTTCTGATCGTGCTTGAGGAACAGAGAAAGCCGTTAGATCGTCTGCTTTCCTCCAACCGTGAGTTCAGGAGAAAGTTTACTTCCCGTCTGGAAGTGCCGATCTTCATTAATGATGAGCTTGTAACATTTGGTCAGACTTATGCCCAGGAGAATGGTTACAAGATTGATGAAATGGGTATTCTTGCTCTTTACAGTTGCATTGATTCTCTTCAGAGAGAAGATCATTCAGTAACTGTTGCGGAAGTAAAAGAAGTAATGGATAAGGCAATCGCACATTCACAGAAAGCTTCAGCCAAGAAGCTGGTGAAGAGAGTATTCGGAAGAAATACAGATTCGTCGGACAGAATTATTCTTTCCGAACGAGATTTCAACATTTAACGACAAAATTTAGTCAGAATTAATAGACAGTCTTGGGAAAGGCTGTCTATTTTTGTGCAAAAATATGTTTTCTCTTTCTTTTTTCAGGTACATCAAGTATAATGATGCTATGATGTTGGGAGCAAAATCCCAAGCAATGAAAGAATTCGAGCAGTGAGGTGGATTTATGGTTACAAAGAAGAAGGCAGTGAAAAAACTGCAGCCTTATGAGATAGGAGAACTGGATCACTACCTTTTCGGGCAGGGGAATCATTATGAGATTTATAAGAAGCTTGGTGCACATGAAGTGACAGCAGGTAAAAAGGGTGTTTATTTCGCAGTATGGGCTCCACATGCAAAGAGTGTTTCAGTGATCGGAGAGTTTAATGGATGGGATGCTGCAGCGGACAGGATGGAGCGGCAGGAGCCATTAGGAATCTATACAGTTTTTGTACCGGAAGCGAAAGACGGACAGATGTACAAATACTGTATTGAGACACAGAGCGGAGAGCTGATCTATAAGGCAGATCCATTTGCCAATTATGCAGAACTTCGGCCGGGAACTGCTTCCAGGATTACGGACATTTCTCATTTAAAATGGACGGATGACCGTTGGATGGAAAGCAGAAAAAAATGGGATAATAAAGAAAATCCGTTATCCATCTATGAAGTGCATATGGGTTCCTGGATGAGGCATCCGGGAAGGGAAGATGAGGGATTTTATACTTATCGTGAATTTGCAGAAGCGATTACAAAATATGTAAAAAAGATGGGGTATACGCATGTAGAACTGATGGGAATCGCGGAGCATCCATTTGATGGCTCATGGGGATATCAGGTAACTGGTTATTTTGCACCGACTTCCAGATATGGAACACCGGAAGATTTTGCTTATATGATCAATTATCTGCACCGGAATAGGATTGGTGTGATTCTTGACTGGGTTCCGGCACATTTCCCGAAGGATGCTCACGGACTGGCTGATTTTGACGGAACACCGACTTTTGAGTATGCAGATCCGAGAAAGGGAGAGCATCCTGACTGGGGAACGAAGATCTTTGATTATGAAAAGCCGCAGGTACGGAATTTCCTGATTGCAAATGCATTGTTCTGGATCGAGCATTTCCATGTGGACGGACTGCGTGTCGATGCAGTGGCATCCATGCTTTATCTTGATTATGGAAAGCAGGACGGACAGTGGGTCCCAAACAAGTATGGTGGAAATCAGAATCTTGAGGCGATTGAGTTTTTCAAGCATCTTAATTCTGTTGTACTTGGAAGAAATCCGGGGACGATGATGATCGCAGAAGAATCCACTGCATGGCCAAAGGTTACAGGAAACCCGGAGGATGACGGACTGGGATTCAGCCTGAAGTGGAATATGGGATGGATGCATGATTTTACAGAGTATATGAAGCTGGATCCGTATTTCAGGAAAAATGCACATCATATGATGACATTTTCCATGGAGTATGCATATTCGGAGAACTATATCCTTGTTCTTTCGCATGATGAAGTCGTTCATCTGAAATGCTCCATGCTGAATAAGATGCCGGGAGAAGGCTTTGACAAATATGCCAATCTCAAGGCAGCATATGCATTTATGACAGGACATCCGGGAAAGAAGCTTCTTTTTATGGGACAGGAGTTTGCACAACTGCGTGAGTGGAGCGAGGAGAGAGAACTGGACTGGTTCCTTCTTTCAGAAGAACCACATCAGCAGATCCAGAACTGGTACAGAGATCTTCTGCATTTATATAAGAAGCATCCTGCACTGTATGAGCTGGATAATGATCCGGCCGGATTTGAATGGATCAATAAAGATGATATTTTCAGAAGTATCTTCAGTTTTGTCAGACATTCAAAGGGAAAGAAAAAGAATCTTTTATTTGTGTGCAACTTTACTCCGGTAGCAAGAGAAGATTACCGGGTTGGAGTGCCGACGAAGAGGCAGTGTAAGCTGGTACTGAACAGCGACGAGAAAGAGTATGGAGGTTCTGGAGAAAAGAGAACCGAGATCTATAAGCCGGTGAAGAAAGAGTGCGACGGTCAGAAATATTCTTTTGCATATCCGCTCCCTGCTTATGGCGTTGCTGTATTTGAATATTAAAAGAATAGTTTCAAGATGGAGAAAACCACCGGATTTTAAAGAGAAGTATCTGAAAATCCGGTGATTTTTAGTTCCATATTAGACAAAAATAAGGAAGAATAGTAACGGTAATGACAAGGAAAAAAAATCTTGTAATGTTATAATAGATTTGTATACTTGCGTGATTTTATTTGATAGTTAAATAAAATTAAATTTTGCAAGGGAGGAAAAAGCATGAAAGGAAGAAGAGTCCAAAAGGTACTTGCAGCAGTGCTGGCGGTGGCAATGGTTCTGCCGATGACTGCAATACCGGCAAAGGCTGAGGAAGCGGAAGAAGTTACATATAAGCTTTATCCGAATCCTCAGGAAATGACGTATCAGGATGGAAGCTACATCCTGAAAAAGAATGTCAATGTCATTTATGATGAGGATATTGACGATGCAACAAAAGCACGACTTGAAGAGACTGCAGAACTGAAAGGTCTGAATGTGACAGAATCAGATGCAGAAAAGAGTGGTGCAACGAACATTTATGTAGGAGTTTACGGATCGGACGGAACAGTAGATGATCAGATCGTAGATGAATATGCTGTAGATACTTCATTATTTGATCATACCGATTCCTATTTCCTGAAAAGTGACAACAATACGATTGCTGTATTGGGAAAAGATACAGATGCAAGTTTTTATGGACTGACGACACTGTATCATGTACTTGCACAGACAGAGAGCCTGTCGATCAGAAATTTTACGATTGAAGATTATGCAGATGTTGTAAGCCGTGGATTTATTGAAGGATATTATGGAAATCCATGGTCTACAGAGGATCGTGTGAATCTGATGACATGGGGGGGATACTATAAGTTAAATGCTTATTTCTATGCACCAAAGGATGATCCGAAACACAGAGCAAACTGGGATGAACTCTATACAGATGAAGAGTTAGAGAGTAAGATCAGACCACTTGCAGAAGCTGGAAATGCTTCCAAGTGCAGATTTGTGTATGCCCTGCATCCATTTCCGAGTGGAAATAACTTCCGCTTTGATACAGATGCACACTATAATGAAGATCTTGCAAAATTGAAAGCAAAGTTTAAGCAGGTAATTGATGCAGGAGTACGTCAGATTGCGATTCTTGCGGATGACTTTGTAAATCCGGGAGCAGCAAATGAAGTAAGACTTCTGAACGATATGAGTACCTGGCTGGCAGAGGTGAAGCAGGAATACCCTGATATGAAGATGACACTTCCGTTCGTTCCGTATGATTATATGGGAAATGGAAGTTCCAGTGAACTTCAGACCCTGAAGAGTGTACCGGAAAATGTACAGATCGTTATGACCGGTGGACGTGTCTGGGGTGAGGTTACAAATAATTTTACTACTACATTTACAAATAATGTAGGAAGAGGTCCTTTCATGTGGATCAACTGGCCTTGTTCAGATAACTCACATAAGCATCTGATCATGGGTGGTAACAGCACATTCCTTCATGGTGGTGTTGATGCGTCTAAGATTCAGGGAATCATGCTGAACCCGATGCAGCAGTCAGAGCCAAGTAAAGTAGCTATTTTTGCAAATGCATCCTATGCATGGAATATCTGGGATACAGATGCCGATGCAGATCAGACATGGGAAGACGCATTTTCATTTGTAGATCATAATTCGGCAGTAGAGACAGAAGCAAGTGATGCACTCAGAGAGTTGTCCAAGCATATGATCAATCAGAATATGGACAGCCGTGTAACTGAGCTTCAGGAGTCAGTAGAACTGAAGGAAAAACTCAACGCATTTAAAGATAAACTGGAAACGGAAACGGTCACAGAAGCAGATGTGGATGATCTGATCCAGGAATTCCAGACACTTCAGGATGCAGCAGCATTGTATAAAGAATCAGGTAATGAGGCAATCAGAAATCAGATTGTTTACTGGCTGGATTGTTGGAAAGATACAACAGATGCAGCGATTGCATACCTGAATGGAGTAAAGAGTTCTCTGAACGGAGATGTATCCGCAGTTGTGGAATACAATACAGAAGGAGAAACGGCATTCGCACAGTCCAAGACGCATGATTTCCTGTATGTAAATTATCAGGAAGTCGCAGAAGTCGGAGTACAGCATATTGTTCCGTTTATTAAAAAACTGGCTGAATATGTATCAGGCAAAGCAGAACTTGCCCTGAATCCGGACAAAGTGATCCGTAAATACATCACAAGCCGTACAGACACACCGACAGGCTCTGCGGATAACTTATTTGACGGAGATGACAGCACAAGTGCGATTTATAAGACACCGAATAAGATTACAACAGGTACCTATATCGGAGTAAGTTACAGTAAGGCAATCAAGATCAATGATATCCGGTTCCTTCTTGGAGCAGGAAAAGATCATATGGATCAGGCAAAGCTGCAGTACACAACCGATGGAAAGACCTGGAAAGATCTGGAGCTTACAGGCATGAACAATAGTTTTGCAGGTGTCAGAAACCAGAACCAGGAAGTAAGTGTTGCAAAAGAAAATCTTCCGAAAGATTTTGAAGCAATGGGTATCCGCCTGATCGCAACAGCAGACAATGCAGCAGATGCATGGCTGCAGGTTAATGAGATCACGATCAACAAAGATGAGAATACAGATGACGGCGACGACAGCGAACTCAGTTATACATTAATGAAGCCGGATCGCTGGAGTGTTTACCAGGGATCAGAATCACTCCTTCGTGACGGAAATGACAGTACATTTATCTGGTTTAATACAGGTACTGGTGATGCTGTAAATGTAGATGATTTCCTTGGATACAATCTTGGAAAGGTTGCAACATTGGAAAGTGTACATATCGCAGTAGGATCACCGTCCAATGGTGATAAGTTTGTAAAATATGCAGTTGAGACATCTGTAAATGGAACGAGCTGGACAGCCGTTCCGGGATATGAATCCCATACAGGAACAACTTCAGGAACTGATGTACTGGATATTGAATTAAACGGACTTTCTGCACAGTATATCCGTATCCGCAATCTGGAATATCGACAGACTTGGGCGAGATTCTCAGAATTTACGGTAACAGAAAGAGAAAATAATACAGGAACAAAAGATAACGTATTTACAAATATCGAGAACTGTGATGTTCTTGGAACATCAGCAGAAGGAAATGTATCACTGAATGCAGCATCCTTAAGCGTAGGAGCCAGAAAGTATATCGGAATCGATCTTGGACATATCAAGGCGGTGACAGGAATTACCAGTCCGACAGGAACTTCACTGAAGTTACAGACTTCTATGAATGGGGTAGAGTGGACAGAGGTAACAGATCCGTCCAAGGCAGCCGATGCACGTTATATCAGACTTTATAATGATACAGATGCAGCAGTGGATGTAAGCTGGGATGCTTTCACAGTAACGTATGAATTTATTGGTGAAAAGACAGTAACCAGTGATTTTGCACAGAACGATGCAAGCCGTGATATGCGTGGAAGTGGAAACGTCAATAATGTTTTTGACGGAGACCTTACAACATATGGAACGATCACAGGTGTGCAGGATAGCGGAAAGAAGATCGTGTTTGACCTTGGACAGACGATCGACTTCAAGTCCATCCGTTACTATGTAAAAGAGACAAGCCTTGATTTCCTGCGTTATGCAAAATTTGAAGTAGCAAATGATCCTGATGCAGCAAACTGGACAACAGTGCTGACTGTAGGAAATAATTCTTTCGAGAATACAGCCAATACAGATACAGCAAAAGATTATGCAGCTCTGACACATGACAGTGAGAATCCTGGAAATATGTATGCAGAGCAGACAGGGCTGAATGTAAGCGGACGTTACTTAAGAGTTGTACCGCTTAAGACATACAGTTACAGATGGGTTGATTTCTATGAGATCCAGATCAATGGTGGAGCCTATATCTCTACAGAGTCAAATCGAGATATCGTATCGACCGTGATCGAAGAAAAAGGAAAAGTACCTTCCAATGTATTTGAAGAAGATTACCGTACGGTATACAAGCCGTCAGAAGCAAATGGATCATTTACTTATCGTATTTCCGATCTGGATGCAAAGAGAACGATCCGTATGATCCAGAATGGAGCAGCATCCGATGCAGTCGTAACTGCAAGAGTCGCAAATGAAGATGGAAGTGATATCCAGGCAGTTACACTTGGTAAACTGAGCCAGGCGATCAATGAATTTGCCGTAGCTTCAGATAAGAGAATCCTGGATGTAACAGTAACCTGGGGTGAAAATATTCCAGAGATTTCAATGATCAAGACAAGCGGCAAGGCAGCAGCTACAGTTGACAAGTCAAAGCTGTATGAGGCGATTGCAGCAGCAGGAAGCAGTGATGCAGCAAACTGGACAACAGATTCTAAAGCAGCGGTAGAGAAAGCGAAAGCAGTTGCTGAAGAACTGAAAACGAATGAGTATGCTACACAGGATACAGTTGATACAGCAGCAGGTGCGTTGAAGACTGCATGCAGTAAGGCAAAAGTAAAAGCAGATGCTACAGTTCTTGAGGCACTTCGCAGGGCAGTTGCAGAGAAGAAGAGCCAGAAAGACGGAGAGGTTGAAGTTTATACAGCCAAGACATTTACAGCATATGAAAATGTACTCAATAAGATTGTGGCAGCACTGGAAGATACAGATAATCTTTCCCAGGATACAGCAGAAAAGCTGAAGACTCAGATTGAAGAAAAAGAAGCAGCTCTTGAGTATTCAAAAGTAGAAAGAGAACTTGCTGAACTGGAGCTTCAGGCAGGAGCTGATTATAATGCAGCTGATTATACGACAGCATCTGCCAAAGCATATACCGATGCAAAGAAAGCTCTGAGTGATCTGATCGAAGCAGATAACACTACAAGAGTTAATCCGACAGAAATCGCAGCAAAGAACGCAGCTTATACAGACAGTATTGCAGCATTAGTTGATGTGAGAAGCCTGAAGAGCCTGATTGCAGAGTGCAATGAACTGCATGAGGGAAATGAAAAGCAGTATACAGCGGCAAGCTGGAAGAATTACAGTGATGCACTGGATGCAGCAAATGCTGTTCTTGCAAATGGAACAACAGAAAGCGTACAGGCGGCAGAGACAGCTCTGCGGGCAGCAGAAGAAGCACTTGTGCTGAAAGATACATCCGCAGTACAGACAGTCATTGATGAGATGAAGAAAGTAAATGCGGAAAATTATACAAGCGACAGCTATGCAGTCCTGAAAGCAGCTATCGCACAGGCTGAAAGCCAGATTGATGATGAGACAAAGGCAGATGCCAATATCCGTGCTATGCAGGATGCGAAAGCAAATCTTATCAGCATCGTGGAACTGAATACAGCATTAAGTGATGCAGCAAAATATGAAGCAGCTAATTATACAACAGATTCCTATACAGTTCTGGCAGCAACTGTAAATGCGGATAACATGAATGCATTGAAGACATCCGGTACAGCAGAACAGATTGCAGAAGCAGTACAGTCTATCCGCAATGCAATCGATGGTCTTGTATTAAGAGCAACAGATATGGATGCTTACAGAGATAAGATTCAGTTCAAGTCTGAAGCAGGAGATTACACAGAAGAGACTTATACAGAGTATAAGGAAGCTTACGATGCACTGATGGCACTGGACAGCAGTACAGGAAATGTATCAGCAGATGAGTTCCAGGCAGCAAAAGTCAGATTTGAAAATGCACAGGCAGCACTGAAAATGATCAAGGCAGATTACACGAAAGTGGATGAAGCACTTGCAAAAGTACCGGCTGATCTGAGTATTTATACAGATGCAACTGTGAAGACACTGAAAGATGCAATCGCCAAGGTCGACAGAAATCAGCCATTGTCCAAGCAGGCAGAAGTAGATGCTTATGCAGATGCGATTCATGATGCAATCAACAACCTGGTTGTAAAATCCAAGTCTGATGATGGAAAGGATAACCAGAACGGTAATTCCAACAATGGTCAGAATAATGGAAATACAGCAGGTAATGGAAATGGATCGGGCAAAGGAAATGGCACATCCGCTAACAGAGCAGCCAAGACCGGAGATACTGCACCGATCGCAGGAGCATTTGCACTGATGATACTGGCAGCAGGGGCGGTTGTAACCGTGCTGAAAAGAAAAAGATACTAAGATGCAGCGTTAAAAATGCAAAGTAGGGTGTCCGTACAAAAGGACACCTGAAATGAGATAATAAGAATCAGATGAGGAAATCTTATCTGGTTCTTATTTTTGTTACACAAATTTGAAAGATACCACGATATGCGAATGTTGGGTAGGATTGTGGGAGCACGTAGTGCGTAACAATCCGCAGGTATCATAGTCGGGGGCTTTTGACCCCGACATCATTTGAAAGCTTATTTTTAAAAAGATAAGTTGTAAACACAGCCCCCAAATCAATACAGACCGGATCAATACGGCAGCAGTGAAGCAGCAGAAAGGAATATGACTTATGAGAAGAACAACTTATACAAACTGGATATCCAAGATTTTAAAAGAGATCGCCAACAGAAGAGGAGACCGGATGATCGAGAATCCTGCAGTTCAGTTTACGCTGGATGCAAAAGCAGGAGAATATGATGAAGTGTCTGATGAGACTTATAATTTCCTTTTGAATGAAGTTGAGGAACTGTCAAAATTCTGGTGCGATCAGAAAGAAGTACCTGCAGTTCAGGTCCTTGGAGCTATTTTCAGAAAGATGAATCTGGATCAGAAGACCATCGGAGCTGTGGCAGAACGTCTGGCTGATCGCTATGCAGAGGAAGTTAAGCCATTTACAGAAAAAAATATAGTGCAGGACGAAGGGAATCTGGACTGGCTGTTCGATATGGAGACAGAAGAAAAAAATCAGGGGCTTTCTCCAAAAGAAATTTACAAGTTCGTTTCGGATCGCATTTATGGTCAGGACAGAGCTGTGAAGGCAGCGACTATGCTGCTTTATAATCATATTCACGCTCATAAAAGAAATATTCTTTTTGCAGGTCCGACTGGCTGTGGTAAGACAGAAATCTGGAGGGTAATGTCCAGGTTATATCCGAATATCAGGATTATTGACAGCACGATGCTGACGATGCAGGGCTGGAGTGGTTCATTTAAAGTAAGAGATATCTTTTCTTCCATGAGTCAGGAGGAAGCAGAAAAGGCGATTATTGTCTTTGATGAATTTGATAAGTTTTGTGAACCACTGTATGGTTCCAATGGTACGAATTATGGTGCTGCAGCACAGAATGAGTTACTGAAGCTCATTGAAGGAGGGCAGATTTACTTCCCTGCTGATAAAGGAAAACCTGCATTAGAACTCGATTCTTCCGGAATCAGTTTTGTATTCTGTGGAAGTTTTGAACGCCTGACTGATGTGAAGACAGAGAGCGAAAGTTCAATGGGATTTGGAAATAAGATTCAGAAAAAAGATGCATATGTCCAGTATGAAAAAGAAATCACAGTAGAAGATCTGGTCAGATATGCAGGAATCCGACAGGAAATCGGTGGACGCATTAATCAGATTGTCCAGTTGCAGGGAATGACGGCAGAAGATTATAAAAAGATCCTACAGGATAAGACAATTTCACCGTTACATCAACTGGAACGCCAGTATGGTGTGAAACTCCGGCTTGGTGAGAGGGAAAGAGAAAAGCTGGCTCAGGAAGCGGAACGCACGAAGATGGGAGTGCGCTATCTGCGGAGTAAGATCCAGCAGATGTTGGATGAACAGCTTTTTCAAAATGATGAGCAGGATGAGTATGAACTGGAACTGTAAAGTGTTATTGGGATGTAATGGGTGTATTGGATTTTGTAGTGTTTTATAATTCAGACATACATCCTCAACCCCCTGCATAGATTGTAAAAAATAAACGATGCAGGGGCTTTTCCATGAGAGATTATATTGAGGAGCGGGCGGTGGAAATCGCAGACTATATTATAGAAAATAGTGCGACGGTGAGACAGACTGCGAAACAATTCAGGATAAGTAAGAGTACGGTACATAAAGACGTCACCGAGCGGCTTCTTCAAATCAATCCCTCTCTGGCACAGGAGGCACGAAAAGTGTTGGACATGAATAAATCAGAACGGCATATCAGAGGTGGGATGGCAACAAGAGAAAAATATCTCCATCAACATTTGCGACATATGTAAATGAGAGCAGATAAATGAGAGAAAAATAGAATTTAGTTTAGATAACAGAGAGAGCAGAAGGACAGAATCTCAAAGGAGCAGATAGGGATTCAAAGTCCTTTTGCTTTTTCTTTTCTGATAACAGGAAGATATGTTATAATGCAAATAATGATGAAACTATGAAATAGACGATAAGATAAACGAAAGCAGGCAGTAAGATTCTTGAAAGGGGCAGATAAGTGCGGGCTGTAATTATTGAGAAAGACGAAAAAATACTGCAGCAGATACAGTCAATCCTGCAAAAAGTTGATTCCGGTTATGAACTGGTAGGGACAGCCGTGAATGGACAGTCGGGCTATGAGCTGATCAGTGCATTGCGTCCGAATCTGGTGATTATGGATATAGAATTACCACGAATGAATGGAATGTCGATGTTGAAGAAACTTCGTGCAGAAGCATTTGATTTTAAAGTGGTAGTTTTGAGTGGAACGGAAAATTTTCAATATGCAAAGCAGGCGATTGAATTGAGCGTGGACGGGTATATCATGAAACCTATCCGTCCGCTTGAGTTAAAAAGGGCATTGATGCAGATCTGCGAAAAAATGAGAAATGAGTATTGGCTGAATGCATCCTTTACAGTGGAGAATCTCCTGATCGGGTGTATGAACGGGCAGTATCAGCCGGAGAATAAATTAAATGAGATTACAGTCAGAAATTATGGATTTACGGTGGAAGACTCTTGTGGGATGTTTATTTTGTGGTTTGGGGAAGATTTTGAAAAAAATAAAGCAGAAGCAGTTCATTTGCTGAAAAGAAGTCTGCAAAAAGAAAATAAATTCAGAGTCTGCATTCTTCCATTGGAAGTATGGCAGGAAATATTTGTGATTGTATATCAGACAGCGGAATTTGAAATGGCAGAGCAATACTTCCAGGAAAATATTGTCCCTATGTTATGCAGTAATCTCAATGGGGATGTAGTCTGCGTGTGGAAAAGAATCGATCATATGATGGATCTTTGGCAATATCGGACAAAAATACCGTTATTGCGGCAGTGGAATCTGACGCTTGGAAGAGGTGTGCTGATCAGTGAGAAGGGAATAGCGGGACGGGAACTGGAGCTTCTTCCATTGAAATATCCTGCAGAACTTGAATTACGGGCAAGAGATTGTACGTTGGCGGGAAGAAAAAAAGAGCTGGAAAAGTGCTTTGAAGAATTATGTGAAATGCTGGAGGGGCAGTTTTGTTTTCCCGAGACACTGAAAGATTGTCTGATTCGTTTCAGTCTGAACATCGTAAATATGTATAAGATCCAATGGGAGCTTGGAGCAGAAATTCAGGTACTTATTCTGATTCTTGAAATAGGTCAGGCAACGAGCTGGAAGCAGATTCGAAGAGCGATAGAAGAATTATTAAATTATTTTAATTTTGAAAAAGAGGATCTTCAGGGAAATGAAGCATTCAGTATGATGGTCCGTAAGGCAGTCGAGATGGCAAAAAAATATTATAGTGAGGGGATTACCCTGGAAGAGACAGCCAGCAGGCTTTATGTTTCGGAAGAGTATCTGAGTACGCAGTTTAAGAAAGAGACACAGAGCAGTTTTACAGAAACAGTACGGAAATTCAGAATAGAAAAGATCAAAGATTTGTTACTGAACAGCAAGTTAAAATTAAATCAGATTGCGGAATTAACAGGGTATTCAGACCCCAAATATATGAGCCGGGTATTTAAAGAAGAAGTGGGGATGCTTCCAACAGAATTTCGTAAAAAAATGCAGTAAAATAGATTAAAATAGTCCACCTTTTTAAAAAATTTCCACCTTTTCAAGATAGAAATGTATGGTATGATACCAACTGACTTAGATGAAAAGGGTTTCATACATTGTATAGTCGGGGAATAAAGAGGTGAGAAGAATGAGTAAGATGCAGATTACATTTAAAAATCTTGAAGAAATCGTAGCTTTTGTTAATACTGTTTCAAGATATGATTTTGATATGGATCTGAAAAAAGGTCGTGCAGTGGTAGATGCAAAATCATTGCTTGGCATTATGCACCTTGGACTTAATAACGTGATTGAACTTCAGATGTATTCGGATCATTGTGAAGAATTACAGAAAGAACTTGAAAAATATGCAGCTTGATTATAGAGAAAAATAGGATTGAAAAGAGGAAGCGGTTCTGGTAATGCAGGGCGGCTTCTTTTTGTTGCAAACCCCAGTGAACTGCATCCGGAAAACAGTAGAGATAGCCGGTGCGGGATATCGTAGCTTCTTTTTTGCAAAAACCCGGTAAGCTGCATCTGGGAAACAGTAGAGATAGATGGTGCGGAGTATCGTAGTTTCTTTGTTGCAAAAACCTGGTAAGCTGCAGTCGGGTTCACATGAGATATAATTTGCCGGAGGAAGAACACTGAACTGTTAAGTGATGTGTTGTGGGCAATGGTGAGCCGTAGGTGTCAGCCAGCTCAATTTATGACAGTTTGGAGGATTGAAATATGTACAGTTTGGAAGGACAACAGTTTGGAAGGACTGAAATAATGCTTGTAAAAGCGGGAAAGCTCTACTATAATTAAGGGTACGGAACAAAAAAGAAGATCTTATAAGATCATATTTTACAGGAGGAGAGCCTTGAAGAAAGAGTTAGTGATCGTTCTTGATTTCGGTGGCCAGTATAACCAGTTAGTTGCACGCCGTGTCAGAGAATGTAATGTATATTGTGAAATTTATTCTTACAAGACGGATATTGAGAAGATTAAAGCAATGAATCCTAAGGGAATCATTCTGACAGGGGGACCGAACAGTTGCTATGAGCCGGATTCACCGACTTATACAGATGAGCTGTTCAAGCTTGGTATTCCGGTTCTTGGGTTATGTTATGGAGCACAGTTGATGTCTCATGTTCTTGGCGGAAAAGTTGAGAGAGCAGATGTCAGAGAATACGGAAAGACAGAAGTTATTATTGATAAGAGGGAATCCAAAGTTTTTGAGGGAGTATCTGAAAAGACAATCTGCTGGATGAGTCATTTCGATTATATTTCAAAAATTGCACCGGGATTTGAGATTTCTGCACATACAGCAGACTGTCCTGTGGCAGCAGCCGAAAATGAAGCAGAAAAGCTGTATGCAATCCAGTTCCATCCAGAGGTACTCCATACTGCTGAAGGAACAAAGATGATCAATAATTTTGTAAAAAATGTCTGTGAATGTGTTGGTGACTGGAAAATGGATGCATTTGTGGAGAATACAATTAAAGAGATCCGTGAAAAAGTCGGAGACGGCAGAGTACTGCTTGCATTATCAGGCGGAGTTGATTCTTCAGTGGCAGCAGGATTACTTTCCAGAGCGATCGGAAAGCAGCTTACCTGCGTATTCGTAGATCACGGTCTTCTTCGCAAAGATGAGGGAGATGAGGTAGAGGCTGTATTCGGACCGAAAGGACAGTTCGATCTGAACTTTATCCGTGTGAACGCACAGGAGAGATATTATAATAAACTTGCAGGCGTTACAGAGCCGGAAGCAAAGCGTAAGATCATTGGTGAAGAATTTATCCGTATTTTTGAAGAAGAAGCAAAGAAGATTGGTGCAGTTGATTTCCTTGCACAGGGAACAATTTATCCGGATGTTGTAGAAAGTGGTCTCGGTGGAGAATCAGCAGTGATCAAGTCCCACCACAACGTAGGAGGACTTCCGGATTTTGTAGATTTCAAAG
>OGCQ01002265.1_pt1 | contig 20303 bp, 19 predicted proteins | sample 1570161 | NCBI WGS metagenome assembly OGCQ01 (sample SAMEA4384402, study PRJEB24528) | human gut metagenome
GGCATCCCCGTCAGCCGTCTGATGGAGGGTGAGCGCGAAAAGTTGCTGCGCCTCGACGAGATCATTCACAAGCGCGTCGTCGGTCAGGACGAGGCCGTGCGCCTCGTCACCGAGGCCATCCAACGCTCGCGTGCAGGCATCGCAGACCCGAACCGCCCGATCGGCAGCTTCCTCTTCCTCGGCCCCACGGGCGTCGGCAAGACGGAGCTTGCAAAGTCCCTCGCCGACTGCCTGTTCGACGATGAGCACAACCTCGTGCGCATCGACATGACCGAGTACATGGAAAAGTTCTCCGTCTCGCGTCTCATTGGTGCCCCTCCGGGATACGTCGGCTATGACGAGGGCGGTCAGCTCACCGAGGCCGTGCGCCGCAAGCCGTACAGTGTGGTGCTGTTCGACGAGGTTGAAAAGGCACACCCGGACGTCTTCAACATCCTGCTGCAAATTCTCGACGACGGCCGCATCACCGATTCGCAGGGCCGCACGGTGGACTTTAAGAACACCATCATCATCCTGACCTCGAACCTCGGCTCTTCCGAGCTGCTCGACGGCATCCAGCCGGACGGCAGCATTTCCGAGAGTGCCCGCGCCGCCGTCATGGGCGAGCTGCGCCGCGCGTTCCGTCCGGAATTCCTGAACCGTCTTGACGAGATCATCATGTTCAAGCCGCTCACGAAGGAGAACCTCAGCGGCATCATTGACATCCTGATGGAAGGTCTTAAGAAGCGCCTTGCCGACAAGACGCTGAGGCTCGAAGTCACGGATGCGGCCAAGAGCCTCATCATCGAGCGCGGCTTCGACCCGATCTACGGCGCGCGTCCGCTCAAGCGCTACCTCCAGAGCGCGGCGGAGACGCTGATCGCCAAGGAGATTTTGCGCGGCGACCTCGCCGCGGGCAGCACGCTTGTGCTCGACGCGGAAAACGGCGAACTGAGCTGCCGCAAGAAGTAAATACGCGTGAAAAGCCGCCCATTCGGGCGGCTTTTTCCGTTTCGCTACCGATAGTAGCGGAATACTTGGTGGACTTTTGCGCCAAAAACTGCTACGATAGCGCCATCAAGGCAAAGGAGGCACGATCATGGACAACGAACTCGGCGCGCGCATCCGCACGCTTCGAAAGGATCGCGGGCTGTCGCAGGAGGCGCTGGCGCAGGCACTCGAGGTCTCGCGGCAGGCCGTGACGAAGTGGGAGGACGGCTCGTCGCTGCCGAGCACGGCGAACCTCTTCGCGCTCTCGGGCTTTTTCGGTGTTCCGCTCGCAGAGTTGACCGGCACGCCAGATGGGAACGCTCCCGCAAGCATATCGGAGAAAACACGCGATAAGCGCACAAAAACCCTGCGCATTGGCGCATGGGTGCTGTTGGCCGTCAGCGTACCGGTACTGCTCATATGTGCCGTACAGTATTTTACTGCCGGACCGCCTATTCCAGAGGATGTTTCGATCGTCGGCGGCGTTGATATGGCGACAGACATCTACGTTATGGGCCGGTTCCCTTCACATCTGTTTTTAGCCGCACTGCCGCTCTTTGTCGTGGGACTTGGTGTGCTGATAGGATTGAAAATCAAGAGGTGGAAAGGAAAAACACATGACAGGTAAATACAAGATTTTACTGCCGCTGCTGCTCATTTTTCTACTCGTCGGCTGCGGCAAAACGGATGATGGCCTGACCATCGAGGGCCACGACTGGACATACGCAAACGCCATCGACAGCGCGGGACAGCCGCTCGACCTTCCCGCCCTCACCTGCTCCGCGCAGGACGGCACGCTGACGGTCACGGATTCAGACGGCAGCACGCAAAGCGGCACATACACCCTCACCCAGCACGATGCGAACGACATCCTCTATGATCTTACGCTGGATAGCGAGACCGGTACGGCGCTTGTCGGCGTCACGGAATACACCGATGCTGCGGGCGGGAAAAGCAGCGAGTATACGCTGATCTTATCGCTGCCAGAGCGGACGGTTTATTTTCGTGCCGATATGGCACAATGAATCAAAGCCGCCCGAAAGGGCGGGGTTTTCCCTGCACCGTGCAGGGGGACGATTAAGGGGGATATTCTCTTTCCACGGAAAGAGAATATCCCCCTTTGACCCCCAAGAGAAAGGCTTTGATTGGCAATCTGGAGCTCGAACAACTTTCATGCCTCCGGAGTGAAAGTGCCTGCGTGGCGGCATTGCTAACGCTCGCCGCCATTGGTTTTACTATACGATTTGCCTCTGCTTCTACTATCCGCTGCCGCTCTGCCCATCTTATAGAAGTGCGCAGTAATCACCGTCTACCGGAATGCTAATCAATGCGGCGAGCGTAGCAATGCCGCATTCGGCAGGCAGTCCGCCGCCAAGCAAACGTCACTCGCGCCTCACGATAGTAAGGCGCGGTTGATATCTGTAACGACTTGCAGAAGATTCATGGCGAAGCCATGTACACCGCAGTGCAATCCGCAGGCTGCGCAGTTCTTCAAGTGCCTGACTGCCAATGTGCGGGGTCAAGGGGCAAGGCCCCTTGCGTTCTCTTGGGGGTTCAAGGGGGCCATTCTCTCACGTGAGAGAATGGCCCCCTTTGCCGCACCCTGCGCCGCGCAGGGAATCCCATTGCTGCCTTCAGGCAGCAAGAATCTGTAAAACGTTATTGCTTTAATAGTCTTTTAATTTCTTTCTCTGCAAGCGCAGTGGCCCCCTCGAAATCCACGCAGGGATGATATGCGGATTCCAGCGCGTCGTGCGCTTTTTTGGCGTCCGACAGTGCGCCCACAGCCTCATCTAAAAGTGACGCCTCCACGCGGCGGGTAAAGCGCAGCTTCGCCTTCTGCGCGCGCGTGAGCTTCTCCTCCGCCATCGCGTCGAGACGCAGGCGGCGGTAGGGCTTCCCGTCGTACGGGTTGCGCGCGTTCGTTGTGATAAACGCCAGCCCTTTTTCCGGGATCAATACGTGATGGAGCTCCCGCGGCCGGTCTGGATTCGGGCAGGCGATGATGTCGAAATGCTTCGCCTGTGCCGCCTGCACGACGGTCTCAAGCATTTCGTTTCCCAGCCCCGCACTGTCGATGATGGCATAGATGCGCGGGCAGAGGGCTTCGACGGTGTCGAACCGGCAAATCTCGCCCCGATGCGTCACACCGCCCAAAAACGCGCGGTCGACGCGCCCGCTGCCGCCTCCCTCACCGCGCAGCTCGCGTGCGAGGATGCCGTCGGTGCGGCGGCGGAGCTTCGAAAAATCCATCTGCGCGTGCATTGCCACGCGGCGCTCGCTCTCCACCTCACCCATCGCGCGCAGAATACGATAGGCGCTGCGGTAGTGTGCGCGATATTCGTCGCTCAGCGCGACGATCTCCGCGCGGCGTGCCTTAGCCGCGTCCACATCGTAGAAGCGTGTCAGGTCGACATAGCGCTCGCTCGCGACCGCGTAGGTCGGCTCGAGCACATGCGGGCTGGTGCCATCGACAATAGCAGCGTTTCGGTCCAGAAAGATCGCGCCGTCGAGCGAATCGGGGTCACCCGAGCAGTTAATGTACACGACGCGCTCGCCCGCGCGCTCCATCGCCGCGCCCACGCGGCGCATGAAGGTCGACTTGCCGCAGCCCGGGCCGCCTTTCAGAATCATCAGATCGTCGAGCCGACCGCCCAAAAGCTGGTCATAGAGCGAGAAAAAGCCCTCTTCGCTGTTTGCGCCGAGGAAAAAGTACACCGGTTTCATAAGATCCCTCCCAAAATTGGTGCTTTCTCCATAGCGTATGCGTGCGTGGCTGTCCCCGCTTCCCGCCCTTCACAAATTTTGTTTGTAAGGCAGCAACGTTCCATCATTCAGGAATGAAAAAGGCTCTGTTTGGGAATCCCAAACAGAGCCTTTTTATGTACTTTCTTACGCCGTGAAGATCTTGTCCTCCGCTCTGCGCGTGTAGTCGCGTTCGAGCATCGCGCGGTGCGAGAGGAACGCGGGATCGTCGAAATACTTCGCACCCATCGGGCAGTTGCGCACGCAGGAGTGGCATTTGATGCACACGCCCACGACCTCGGTGACATCATCGGGATTGATCGAGCCCATCGGGCAGAGTGAGGCGCACACGCCGCAGCGGATACACTTGTCGAGGTCGGTCTTGGGCTTCGCCTTCAGAAACACCTTCGGTTCGCCATCGAGGCCCAGCGGGCGGTAATAGGGCGCGTCCGCGTCGCCGTCGACTGTGACGGGCGCGGGATACTCGGTCATCCGCACGATGCGGCCCACGACCGCGGAGCCGAGCTTTGCAAGCTCCGCCATATCGTCGGAATCGGGTCTGCCGTTGGCAAGCGCGTCGGTAAAGGCGTGGCGGCAGGCAAAGGCGCCCGCGCCGATGGTGTGGAAGCCGTCTCCTTCGAGGCAGGCGCAGAGCTCGGCAAGGGAATTATCAAAACTGCGGTTGCCGAACGTCACGACCGGCACAGCCAGCGCGCCGTTTCCGCGGAAGCCGGACTTCACAAAGTCGAGCAGCTTATTTGGAAGCTTGCCCGCGTAGGTTGGCATACCGAATACGACAAGGTCGCCCGCGGCAAACTCATACGCTTCCTCGCGCGCGGCGGGCAGCGTGAAATCGCGCACCTCGAGCGGCACGTCGAAGCTGACGGCAAGGGCATTTGCAAGCGTGGTGGTCACCTTTCTGGTGTTGCCGGTGGCGCTGAAATAGACTGCGTAGACCTGAGTGATGTTCATGGCTTCTGCCTCTTCTTTCTTTATTGTTCGGGGCGCTGCCCGGCTTTACAGGGAAAAATCCTCGGACGTGTACTTGTCGTTCAGCGTGGCGGGACGGGGCGGCACACGCTTGAGCGGATCATAGCAAAAGTGACGGCAGTGGTCGGCAGAGTCGACCACGCCGCGGCGGGAGCAGATGACCTGCCCTTCGTTGATGACAGATCCGCTCTTGCAGTAGGCGCAGTGCTTTTCAATGTCCTTGCGGAACAGATGGAACATGGTCTCCCTCCCCTTTCTTTTACAGGCTGCGGACGACGAGCTTGCCGTCCTCCATCGACGCATGGATCTGCGTGACGGGGTGCTCGTAGGAGTCGATGATCTGCGCGGCCATGACGTCTTCGAGCTCTTTCTGAATGGTGCGGCGCAGATTGCGCGCGCCGTAGGTCGCGGAGTAGGACTTCTTGACGAGGTAGTCCTCAACATCCTCGTCCCACGTAAAGTGCAGGCCCTTGTCCTCAAGGCTCTTTTGCAGCTCATCGAGCATGATGTGGGCGATGCCGGCGAAGTTCTTCTCATCAAGGCGGTTGAAACAGATGACCTCGTCCACACGGTTCAGGAATTCGGGGCGCAGGAACTCGCCGAGCGCCTTCATAGCGCGGTCGCGGTTCTGCTCGTTCACCGTGTGACCGAAGCCGACAGTGCCCTCCTTGCGCTCGCTGCCCGCGTTGGACGTCATCACGATGACGGTGTTTTCAAAATTGACCTTGCGGCCGTGGGAGTCGGTGATCTCGCCGTCGTCGAGAATTTGCAGCAGGACGTTCATCACGTCGGGATGCGCCTTTTCGATCTCGTCGAAAAGGATGACGGCGTAGGGCTTGCGGCGAATCTTTTCGGTCAGCTGGCCGGCTTCATCATAGCCGACATAGCCCGGGGGCGAGCCGACGATGCGGGAGACCGAGTGCTTTTCCATAAACTCGGACATGTCGAGGCGGATCAGCGCATCGGGCGAGTTGAAGAGGTCCTGCGCCAGCTGCTTGACAAGCTCGGTCTTGCCGACGCCCGTGGGGCCGACAAAGATGAAGCTCACCGGCTTATGCTTGGGCGAAATGCCCACGCGGTTGCGGCGTATCGCCGCGGCGACGGCCTCGATGGCCTCATCTTGGCCGACGATGTGTTCCTTGAGGCGCTTGTCAAGCTCGCTCAGACGGCGGAACTCGTCTTCACGGATTCGCGAGGCGGGAATCTTCGTCCAGAGCTCGATTACGCGGGCGAGGTTGTCCATCGTGAGCTGCGGGTCACCCTGCGCGCAGAGCTCGTCGAGCTCGGTCTGTGCCTTGATGGTAAGGCTCTTGAGCTCAGCCAGCCGCTCGAAGTCGGGTTCTTCTGCGCCCTGCAAAAGCTCGCGCTCCTTGTCGTAATCCTCGATCTCGCGGCGCAGCTCCATGCGGCGGTTGATGTTCTTGTCGTGCAGGTTCAGATCCGAGCATGCCTCGTCGATGAGGTCGATGGCCTTGTCGGGCAGGAAACGGTCGGTGATGTAGCGCTCGGATAGCAGCACTGCCTGACGCAGAATACCCTCGGGAATTTTGACGCCGTGGAACTGCTCATAGTAGTGGGCGATGCCCTTCAAAATTTTGAGCGTGTCCTCCATGTTCGGCTCGTTGACCGTGACCGGCTGGAAGCGGCGCTCGAGCGCGGTGTCCTTTTCAATGTGCTTGCGATACTCGGTGAACGTCGTCGCGCCGATGACCTGAATTTCGCCTCGGGAGAGCGCAGGCTTCAAGATGTTGGCGGCGTTCATGCTGCCCTCGGCGTCGCCCGCGCCGACGATGTTGTGCACCTCGTCGATGACAAGGATGACGTTGCCCATCTTGCGGATCTCCTCGATGAGGCCCTTCATGCGGCTCTCAAACTGGCCGCGGAACTGCGTGCCCGCGACGAGCGCGGTCAGGTCAAGAAGATAAACCTCCTTGCTTCTCAGCTTGAACGGCACGTCGCCCGCGACGATACGCTGGGCGAGGCCCTCGGCAATGGCGGTCTTGCCGACGCCCGGCTCACCGATCAGGCAGGGGTTGTTCTTCTGGCGGCGGTTCAAAATCTGGATGACGCGTTCGATCTCCTCCTCGCGGCCGACGACCGCGTCGAGCTTGCCGTCGCGTGCGCGCTGGGAGAGATTGATGCAGTAGGAGTCGAGGAATTTGTGCTTGCTCCCCTTTTCGACCTTCTTGTTGCTGCGCGGGCTCTGCGTCTGCTCGGCCTCGTTGCCATTTTGTGCGTCGTTCGCGGCGGGATTTCCGCCGAAAAAGCGGCTCAGGAACGGGAACGTGGCGGTCTTGCCGTCCTCGTCCTCGTTATCGGCGTCCGGATCGTCGGCGTCGGTCAGACCTTCGAGGTTTTCCGCGCCGCCGAAAGCGCCCATCATTTCATTGGAGATATTGTCAAGGTCCTCATCCGTGATTCCCATGCGGCGCATCATCTCGTCCACCTGCGGCAGTCCGAGATTTTTCGCGCACTTGAGGCAAAGTCCTTCGTTGACGTTCTGCCCGTTTTCCTGACGGGTGATGAACACAACGGCGATATTCTTTTTACATCTGGAACAAAGTTGCGGCTGCATAGTATTTCCTCCTTGGGGTAAAGATCAGGGTAACAGCGCGGCGACAAGCCCGCGCGGAGTATGACTCATAAAAAACGATAACAGATACGTGCCCTCGTAGTCGGCAAAGGCCTTGACGCCGAGCTTCGGTGCGACATCGCAGACGAGAAACAGCAAAAGTGCGCCCTCGATCAGGCCCAGCGCGCCGCCTCCGATGGTGTTGAGCGCGTTCAGCACTGGCAAGTCTAACACCTTGTCAATGCCTCCCGTCACTAAGCGGAGCAGCAGCGTGAGCACCAAAAAACACAGCACGAACACGAGTGTCCTCACCACGCTGCCGAGCAGCGTCCTTACGGCGGCAAGCGCTGCGTCGCGCGCGGCATTTCGAAGCGACTGACGCACCGCGCCGTCGAAATCGAAGCGCAGCAGCTTTTTGAGAAGCCCTGTCACCGCGAGCGGCGAATCGTCCTGCCAAACGTTTTCCGCGTCCTGCGCGGCGTCGCCGTTTGGCGTTTCACCCGAGGCGTCGCTCTCCGCCGGGGTCTCCCCCTCGATCTGCGGGACATCCCCCTGCGGTGTCTGCGATTCGGTATCAAACCACTCCTCCACGCTCTTTTCAAGGCGCGGCATCAGCATGTCGGTCACGGGCTCGGTCAAAGCGTCGGTCAGAAGCGACGCGCCGATCAGCGCGAGCACGATCGCCGCCAGCGCCATAAAGCTGCGGAACAGCCCCCGCCTGGCGCCGAACACGACGCTTAAAATGAGCACGAGCGCGAAGACTGCATCGATCATAAGACCATTATTCACGTTTCCCGCGCTCCTTTCAAGTCATAAATTGTAACATTTTTAGCGTTTTACAGAAATTACGGAATATAAAGCCAGGCGGACGACGAGCCGATCAGCACCGCCGTACCATCCTCGCGCATGATGACAGAGCGCGCGTACTCCGTGGCGTCCAGCCGCGCGTATTCCTGCAGCTGCGGCGTGTAGAGCACCAGACTGTCGCTGTACAGCACGGCGATATACTTCCCCGCCGCGGACATGGACAGAACCTCCTGACTGCTGTCGAGACTTGCCATCTCTGTACCGTCGGACGAGACAGTCACGAGCTTCGTGGTGCTGCCCGAGCGGTAGCGGCTCAGCAGCAGCGCCGCGTAGTTGTCGCCGCCCATGCTCGAACCGCGCAGATACGGGTATTCGTAGCGATAGCTGCCGGAAAGCGTACCGTCCGATGAAAAGAGCGTCAAGCTCTCGTCCGTCAGGCACGAGAGCGTACCGGCCACGCTGTCGAGCGATAGCAGGAGCGAGCCCGTGAGTGTGTTGACCGAGTCCGCCTTATCGCTGCCGAGGGAATAGATGCTCACCGTGTCGGCGAATGTGCCGTCCGACTCGCCGAGCGTCACCGCCGCCATGCGCTTGCAGTCGCGCATGACGACCGCGTCGATGACATAGTGCTCCGAGGAGTTGAAGGCAAACGTCTTCTCGCCCGAAGCGTCGTACACCGTAACAGCGGACTTGTAGCCGCTCTTTTCGGCGTTGAGCGCCAGATAGTCCGAGGAATTGACGCTGACCGACAGGATATTGCCGCTGCACTCGCCGCTCATATCACGCACAAGGCCGCTTGCAGAGTAAACAAGAAGCGTCTGCCCGCCGATATCATAGACCGCGGCGGTCTGGCCGCCGACAGCGATGGCGGGATTCGTGAGCTTCACACTCATGCTGTCCACCACGCTGCCGCTGCTGCTGTAGATCGACACGCCCGTCGTCGAAGCGACGATCAGATGGTCGCCGAGCAGCGCAAAGGTGTTGCTGCGGTCGTTGCTGAACGAGTACATCTCCACCTTGCCCTGCTCATCCTGCGTGACCTTATTGTAGGAGAAAAGGCGGCGCACACTGTCAAGGCTGCTCAGGTCCTTCCACGCCGCGGCGACGACCACGGCCAGCACGACCACAAGCGCCAGAATCACCATCAGCGCCCGCTTGAGCCCGCCGCCGGAGCGGCGCGGGGCCGCCTGCGAGCGCCTCAGCTCCTCGCGTGTTCCCTTTTCCTCTTTGAGATCATTCATTGAGCCGTTCATCCTCATACCAAAGTCTCGTCATGTACAGTCCGCCCGGCGGCACCGTAGGGCCGGCGAGCGAGCGGTCGCCGGAGGCCAGGATCTCGGGGATATCCTCTGGCGTGAGCTTCCCCTCGGCGGCGTAGAGCACCGTGCCGGTGATCGCCCGTACCATGTTATACAGGAACCCGTCCGCACAGACCTTGAGTTCCAAAAGATCACCCGAGCGCGACACGCGGCAGTAGTGCACGGTGCGCACGGTGGTCTTCGTCTCCGTGCCGACAGAGCGGACGGCGCGGAAATCGTGCGTGCCCTCAAAGGCGCGCGCCGCGCGGTCCATCACCTCTTCGTCGAGGTGCTTGGGGTAAAAGTAAGCCCTGTTGACATAGAACGGGTTTTTGATGCGGGAATTATAGATGCGGTAGGTGTATTCCTTTTTTTGACACGAGAGGATCGCGTTGAAATCCTCCGCCACCTCAAGCGCCTCGCGCACGACGATATCCTCCGGCGTATGCGTGTTGATGGCAAACGGCAGGCGCTCGACCGGAATGCGCGACTCGGTATGGAAATTGGCGATGTAGCGCTCGGCGTGCACGCCCGCGTCCGTTCGGCCGCAGCCGACGAGCTTGACGTTCCCGCCGCAGACCTTTGAGAGGCCCTTTTCCATCGTCTCGCAGACGCTTGAGACCGTCTTCTGCACCTGCCAGCCGTGATAGGCCGTGCCGTTATACATGAGCTTGAGGGCGATGTTTCGCATAAAAGCGTCCTTTCTTCTTATCGCAGCGCGATGACCGCGGCCACGAGCACGGCATAATAGCCGAGCACCAGATAGTCGCGCGTCTGATAGTGCAGCACATTGAGCTTCGTGCGGCCTTCGTCGCCGTGGTAGCAGCGGCATTCCATGGCCGTCGCCAGCTCGTCGGCGCGGCGGAACGCGCTGACAAACAGCGGCACAAGCAGCGGCACGAGCGCCTTGGCGCGCTGCATAAGGCTTCCGGTCTCAAAGTCGGCGCCGCGCGCCTTCTGCGCGGACATGATCTTATCCGTCTCTTCGATGAGCGTCGGGATGAAGCGAAGCGCGATCGACATCATCATCGCGAGCTCATGCACAGGGACCTTGATCTTCTTGAGCGGGCCCAGCAGGCTCTCCAGACCGTCCGTCAGGCGGATGGGAGAGGTCGTATACGTGAGCAGGAACGTTCCCATGATCAAAAGCGTGATGCGCAGCATCATCGTGATGGCGGCGCGCACACCCTCGATCGTGATGCGGAAGATCCAAAAATGGCACAGCTCCGTGCCGGGGGTGTAAAAGAGGTTCAAAAGCGCCGTGAACGCGATAATGAACAGCACCGGCTTTAATCCCTTGAAAAGCGCCTTCGCGCCCACGCGCGAGATGCGCACGGCGACGATCAGCGTCAGAATGAGAACGCCGTAGGCAATGTAGCTCTTCGCCGTAAAGAGCGCCACGACGTAAAACACCGTGACGAGGAGCTTTGTGCGCGGGTCGAGCTTATGGGCGAGCGTGTCGCCCGGGAAAAACTGGCCGAGCGTGATATCCTTCAGCATTTTTTGCCGCCCCCTCTCTTGAGCGCGACAAGCTCTTTGCTGAGCTCATCGACGGTGTAAACGGCGGGGTTGATGGCAATGCCTTTATCGCGCAGCGCCATCGCGACGCGCGTGACCTGCGGCACGTCGAGGCCCGCGGTCATCAGCTCGTCGCCGCGGGCGAAGACCTCGCGCGGCGTGCCGCTCATGAGCACATGGCTGTCCGACAGGACAACGATACGGTCGACGTTTTTCGCGATCTCCTCCATGCTGTGGCTCACGAGCACGACGGTCGTGCCGCGCGCGCGGTGGAATTCGCGGATGTTTGAAAGCAGCTCTTCCCTGCCCTGCGGGTCAAGGCCCGCGCTCGGCTCGTCGAGCACGAGCACCTCGGGCTCCATCGCAATAACGCCCGCGATGGCCACGCGGCGCTTCTGTCCGCCGGAGAGGGCGAACGGCGATTTTTCCAGCAGATCGTCGGTAAGCCCCGCAAAGTGCGCGGATTCAAGCACGCGGCGGTCGATCTCGTCTTTGGATAAGCCCATGTTCGTCGGGCCGAACGCGATATCGCGGTAAACAGTCTCTTCAAAAAGCTGGTATTCCGGATACTGGAACACGAGGCCCACGCGGAATCTTACGTTCCGAATTTTCTTCGGGTCCGACCAGATGTCCTCTCCACCGAGAAGTATCCGGCCGGAGGTCGGCTTGAGCAAGCCGTTCAAGTGCTGGATCAGCGTCGACTTGCCGCTGCCCGTGTGGCCGATGATGCCCAAAAATTCGCCGCGATAGATCGCGAGCGACATATCCTGCACCGCACTGCGGCAGAACGGCGTGCCCTCCCCGTAGGTGTGCGTCAGGTTTTCTACACGAATGATCTCTTCCAAGGTTACAGTCCTCTTAGGTAAAATTTTTCGCAATGGCGTCTGCGCATTCCTCTACGGTGATGGCGTCCACGGGGACGTCCATGCCCGCCTCGCGCAGGGAAAAGAGCAGCGAGACCGTGTCCGGCACGGCAAGGCCGATGTCCTCCAGCTCCTTTTTGCGGGTGAAGACCTCGCGCGGCTTTCCGTCCATGACGACAAGGCCGTCGTTCATCACGATCACGCGGTCGGCGTGCTCGGCTTCGTTCATGTGGTGGGTGATGAGGACGACCGTGATGCCCTGCTCGCGGTTGAGCTTTTCGACGGCCGCGAGCACATCGCGCCGGCCGATGGGGTCGAGCATGGCGGTCGCCTCGTCGAGCACGATGCACTCGGGCTTCATCGCCAGCACGCCCGCGATGGCGATGCGCTGCTTCTGTCCGCCGGAGAGCAGGTGCGGCGCGTGCTTGACGAACTGCGTCATGCCGACGGCCTCGAGCGCGTCGTCCACGCGCTTTCTGATCTCGGCGCTCGGCACGCCCAAATTCTCGGGAGCGAACGCGACATCCTCTTCGACGACATTCGCCACGATCTGGTTGTCTGGATTCTGGAACACCATGCCCACGCGCCTGCGAATTTCAAGCAGGAGCGATTCGTCCATCGTGTCCATGCCCTCGACATAGACCTTGCCGCCGCTTGGCAGCAGAACTGCGTTGAAGGTCTTGGCAAGCGTCGATTTTCCGCTGCCGTTGTGGCCGAGGATCACGACAAAGCTGCCGCGCTCGATGGTCACATCCACCCCGCGCAGCGCGCGGGTGTTCACCTGGTCTTCCGTGCCCGGATAGGTGAAGGCCAGGTCTTGGGTCTTGATCATTTCCATAAAAGTTGCGTTCCTTAATCGTTATCCCGAAAGAGCCTTCGGGGATTCATCGCCGCAAAGCGGCGGATTCCTTTATTCCGAGAACCAGCGGCCCGTCGCGCCGCAGGGCAGCGCAAGCCCCGTCTCCGTCACGGGCAGGCCCAGCTCGTCCCACGTGACCTTGCCGCCGTACTTTTCCGCAACGAGCAGGTGCAGCATGTAGCCGAGCACCGAGGGAGCGAGCCCCGTCGTATACGAGTTGATGATGACAAAAAGCGGCTTGTCCGATAAGACCTGCGCGCAGAGCTTTACGAACGGGAAAAGATTGTCCTCCAACTTCCAGACCTCTCCTCCGGGGCCGCGGCCGTAGCTCGGCGGGTCCATGATGATGGCGTCATACACCTTGCCGCGGCGGATCTCACGCTCGACAAATTTCGCGCAGTCGTCGATGATCCAGCGCACCGGCGCATCGGAAAGGCCGCTGACACGCGCGTTCTCGCGCGCCCAGTTGACCATGCCCTTTGCCGCATCCACGTGGCAGACCTGAGCGCCTGCCGCCGCACACGCGACCGTCGCGCCGCCGGTGTAGGCGAAGAGGTTCAGCACGCGGATGGGCCGGCCCGCATTTTTGATCTTCTCGCGCGCAAAATCCCAGTTGACGGCCTGCTCGGGGAACAGGCCCGTGTGCTTAAAATTCATGGGCTTGACCTGGAATTTGAGATCCTTGTAATTTACCGTCCAGCTCTCGGGCAGCTTCTCCTTGTCCCAATGTCCGCCGCCCGAGGACGAGCGGTAATAGCGGCCCTGCGCGTTGCGCCAGCCGCGGTTCGTGCGCGGCGTCTCCCAGATCGCCTGAGGGTCAGGCCGCACCAGAATTTGCTTTCCCCAGCGTTCGAGCTTTTCTCCGCCGCCGCAGTCCAGCAGCTCATAATCTTCCCAACCGTCCGCGATCCACATACATTTTCTCCTTTGCCGCATGGGCATACTTGTTCATAATAATCAATGTATTATACTACGCATTCGATTGAATAGTCAATGTATAAATCGTGAACGATCCTGCGCCATTTGCTTAATTTTCTTTTCCCGTGGACTTTGCCGCGCGCTTGTGGTATGCTGGCAGAAACGACACAAGGAAAGCTGGTCTTTTTTGATGGATAAACTGCTGCTGCACTCCTGCTGCGCCCCCTGCTCGGTCTACTGCGTGGACACGCTGCGCGCCGACGGGATCGAGCCCACGTCACTCTGGTTCAACCCGAACATTCACCCCTGGACGGAGTATGACGCGCGCCGCCGCACGCTGCTCGAATACGGGGAAAAAGAGCATGTAGAAGTGCATATTTTAGAGGATTACGGCCTGCGCGACTTTGTCCGCGCCGTGAGTGCGGATATCGACCACCGCTGCGCGCACTGCTACACCATCCGCCTCGGCACGGCGGCCAAATACGCCGCCGACCACGGCTACGACGCGTTCACATCGTCCCTGCTCATCTCTCCGTATCAGAACCACGAGCTCTTAAAGGCCGTGGGCGAGACGATGGGCAAGAAGTACGGCGTCGAATTCTACTACCGTGACTTCCGCCCCGGTTTTCGCGAGGGGCAGGCCAAGGCGCGCGAGATGGGCCTCTACATGCAGAAATACTGCGGCTGCATCTTCTCTGAAGAGGACCGCTATTCGACCAAGATCGAAAAGGCGAAAAAGCGCTACGCCGAAGAATAAGCAGCTTGCAAAAGGCAAGACCCGTTGGATGCTCCAACGGGTCTTTTTTCATTCTTTCGCGGCGATCAGCGCGTCGTGTACGAGCTGCAAGGCGCGCTCTGCGTCGTCGCGCAGGACGTAAAAGCTCATGAACCGCTCCCCCGCCGCAACGGCGAAGACGGTGATCTCCGCCCGTTCGAGCGCCGTGACGGCTATCTTCTCTTTCTCGATGCTCGGCAGCGCGCCGCCGACCGCCGTGATGGCCGCAAGGCGGCTCCGCCCGCTCTTTTTCTGCGTCACGCCGACGACGCTTGCGTCTTCATCCGTTTCGCAAACGATGCTCCCCGCGCCGCCTTCCCTGCACGAGCGCACGGTGATGGGCACGCCGCCCGCCTGCGCGAGCGCCACGCTGCGGTCGTGAAGCACCTGTGCGCCTTTCTGTGCGAGCAGCAGCATGTCGTCATACGAGATCACCTCGCGCCGCACGGCGTTTTGGCAGATGCGCGGGTCAGATGAAAAAATGCCGTCCACATCGGTATAAATGATGAGCTCAGCGGCCTTCAGCGCCGCGGCGAGCGCCACTGCACTCGTGTCCGAGCCGCCGCGTCCGAGCGTCGTGACGTCGCCATTTTCGTCGACGCCCTGAAAGCCCGCCGCGACCACAACGTGGCCCTCGGCCAGCTCCTTCCGGATACGCGCGGTGTCGATCAGTTCGATCTCCGCGTTCCCATGTGTACCGTCCGTTTCGATGGGGATCTGCCATGCGCAGAGGGATACCGCCTCCACGCCGATGGACCGCAGCGTCATCGCGCCGAGCGCGGCGCTCATCTGCTCGCCCGCGGAGAGCAGCATGTCGAGCTCGCGCGGCGAAGGCCGCTCGCTGATCTCCTTTGCCTTTTGCAGCAGGCTGTCCGTCGTGTCGCCCTGCGCGGAGAGAACGACGACCACGTCGTCGCCTTCGTCCACCCGCGATTTGACGATGCGCGCCATGCGCAGAAGATGCGCATAGTCGCGCACGGAGCTGCCGCCGAACTTCTGTACGATCAGGCTCATAAGAACCACTTCCAACAAAAAATGGATTGACAGCGTTCATCTCAGCCGCTGCCAATCCATCGTATGAACTTGTACAAGCCCGCGTGACTCAGGCCGCGAGGATATCGAAGCGCACCACGCCCTCAAGCGCGAGCGCCCGCGCCATCATCTCCTCGATCGACTCCTGCATTTCGGACGTCTCGGCCGAGATCGTCACCGCGGCACAGCCGTTGGTGGGAATACTCTGGTTGATGGTCAGAATATTCGCGCCCGAACCGGCAAAAATAGAAAGGACGTTGGACAATACGCCGGGGTTGTTCTTGAGCATCGTGTAGAACGTGATGATGCGGCCGGTCTTCATATCGTTGAAGGGGCGCACCGCATCGCGGTACTTATAAAATGCGCTGCGGCTGATGCCGACGGTGCGGGCGGCGTCGCCCGCGGTGCGCACCTCGCCGGACTGGAGCATGCGCTTCGCCTCCGCCACCTTGATAAAAATTTCCGGAAGGGCCTCTGCCGAGACCAAATAAAATTTCGTTGCAGGCGCCATAATGTTTCTCCTCTGCGGTCATCTGTCTTTATATGGCAGGATTTTAGCATATCTTAACGCATATTGCAACACTTTTTTCGATGGGAGGTCTGCAAAATTTGAATGAAGAACGGCTGAGACGCTTCCTCACTTTGTCGCTCGCGCTTTTCATGGGTGCATCTCTCTTTTATGTCTGCTTTCGCTATGTGCTGCCGTGGTGTTTGCCATTTCTGCTCGCGCTGCTCGTCGCGGCGCTGCTGGAACCGGTCGTTTTGTATCTGCGGCGGAAATTTCACTTTCAACGTGGCTTTTCCGCGCTGATCCTGACGCTGACGCTGCTGTTTCTGCTCGGCGGGCTGCTGTCGCTCCTGTGGTCTACGCTGCTTTCTCAGACGAACGCGCTGCTCGCCGCCGCGCCCGCGTTTTTCGACGCGATCCCCGCCGCAGCGGACGATCTGCTCTCCCGATTGGAGCAGTTCAGCGCGTCGAGTCCCGAATGGCTCAGCGGCTATCTGCACGAGCAGCTTTTCAGGGCCGTCACGGACGCGGACAGCCTGCTGCGCTCGCTGTCTTCGCGCGCGATGGCGTGGCTCGGCTCTGCCGCCGCGGCGCTGCCGGGCGGCATGCTCGCCATCGCGACGGGCGTGCTTGCGATCTTCTTCACCTCCGCGTCGTACCCCGAGCTCTGCGCGGCACTCGAACACGCCGTGCCGGAAGAAGCGATGGCAAAGCTGCGGCTCTTTCGCGGCGGCGTAATGCGCTCGCTTGCGCGGTGGCTGCGCGCGCAGGCAACGCTGTCGCTCATCACGTTTTCAGAGCTTCTTATCGGCTTTCTCCTCATGCGCCAGAGCTATTCCCTGCTGCTCGCCTTTCTCATCACACTGCTCGACGCGCTGCCGGTCTTCGGCACGGGCACGGCGCTCGTGCCGTGGGCGGTCTTCACGCTGCTGTTCGGCTTCCCGCCCAAGGCCATCGTGCTCCTCGCGCTCTACCTCTGCACGCTCATCACGCGCAACACGCTCGAGCCCAAGCTTCTCTCCGCGCAGGCGGGGCTGCCGCCGGTCGCGTCGCTTTTTGCGATGTACCTCGGCTACTGCACGTTCGGCGTGGCAGGGATGGTACTCTTTCCCTTCCTCCTGCTGCTGTTCGCGCAGATTCGAAACGCAAAAGCGGAAGCTGCCGCATAAAAAAGAGAACGGTGAAAACCGTTCTCTTTTTTATTGCTTTTTACCGGCCTGAGCCGCCGTTGTTGAGCAACCAGTTGAGGAACTGGCCGTTGTCTCCGACATCGCCGGATGCGCTGTCTCCCGCCGTGCCGGTGTTGTCAGACGGCGTCTGTGTGCCGCTGTCGCCGCCAGTGGTGGCATCACCGCCCGGCGTCGTGCCGCTGCCGTCATCCGGCGCATCCGGGTCCGGCGTGGGCTCCAGCGGCGTTGTGTGCGTCGTGCACACGCCGCTGTACATCAGATCGCTGTATAGCTGCACTGTGCCGCTGTTCGTGCGCACCGGTTCGCCTGCAGGGATCGACGAAATGAGCCCTTCTTCGAGCTGTGCCTGATACGTTGCCTGAAGCGCGGCGCTCAGCGGCGTCGTGAGAAGCTCGCGCTTGTAGCCCCAACCGCTGCTGACGTTCGGCTGGCTCAGATCGAGCACATAGGCCGTCGTAACATTCGGGCAGTAGTCGGAGGCGAGCATGCCGGAATCGGCGCAGACGGTTACGCTGATGTGTCCGTCGCAGCTCAGCGAGGGCGCATAGCTCTTTGCGACCTTGACAGTCTGCGAGGGACAGCCGGCCGAGGCCAGAAGTCCCGTCTGCGTGCAGACGGTCACGCTGACCATGTCGGCGCTGCTGACTTCAAAGTCCTTGTTCGGAAGGCCCGCGTGAACCTTGCTCATAAACGTCTTCCACAGCGTGGCCGCGGGGTTGCCGCTCGCCACGATGCGCGTCGGCGTGTCGTAGCCGACCCAGACCGCTGCCGTGTAATACGGCGTGTAACCGACAAAGTAACGGTCGTTGTTGCTGTTGGTCGAACCGGTCTTACCGGCGATGGTCATACCGGAGAAGTTCGCGCCCGTACCCGTACCGCTACGCACGACGTTTTTCAGGAGTTCGTTCATCGCATAGGCGGTGCTCTCATTCATCGCGACGTGGGACTCGGTCTTATTTTCAAGGATGACGTTGCCGTTGTGGTCAAGCACCTCGGTATACGTTCTCGGCGTGGTGTAAACGCCGCCGCGGGCAAATGTTGCGTAGGCCGCGGCCATCTCGCGCGTCGTCACGCCCTTGGAAAGGCCGCCGAGCGCGAGCGCACCCGCCGCGGTCATATCATCGTTCGTCAGCGTCGTGAAGCTTAAGTTTTCGGTCATAAACGCATACGACGAGGGCAGTGTCAGCTTGATGGCCGTGCGCACCGCCGTGGGGTTGGACGAATTGCGGATGGCGTCCTGCAGCGTCATAATGCTGCGGTAGCCCGAGTAGGCGTTCACCGGCCAGATGCTTCCGCCGAGCATTTCAACGGGATAGTCGTCGATGACGCTCGCGGGCGTGATGACGCCGGCATCCAGCGCGGGCGCGTAAACGCTCAAAGGCTTGATGGCAGAACCGCACTGACGCACAACGGTCGAATAGTCGAGCAGGAACCGGCCCTCGCGCTCGCCCACGCGGCCCGCAACGGCGACGATGTCGCCCGTCGTGTTGTCGATGATCGTCGCGCCGGACTGGAGCAGCTCGCCCTTGGACGAGGTGTAGTTCAGGTTATTGCGGTCGGCGTAAACGCTCTCCACGATGGACTGGATCTCGGGGTCGACCGTGCAGTAGATGGAGTAGCCGCCGGTGTAGAGCAGATCCTTTGCGACCGACTCATCATATCCGAGCTGTTCGTGCATATCGGCGACGATGTCGTTGAACATGCGCTCAACAAAGTAGGAGTCATACTCCGTGCTCGAGGCGGTATCCACCCTGCTTGCAACCCCCGCAGAAGGAACAAAACCCGGGTCCCAGGAGAAGACGAGCGGCTCGACCTTTGCCTGCTCATACTCTTCGTCACTGATCTTGCCAAGCTCGTGCATCTTATAAAGAACGGTAAGCTGGCGCTCCTTGTTCTGCTCGCGGTACCAGTCGCCGCGCGACGGATCATATTTATAGGGGAACTGCGTGATGCCGACGATGGACGCGGCCTCGGCAATGCTCAGTTCGCCGACGGTCTTGCCGAAGTAGCCCTCCGCCGCGGCCTCAATGCCGTTGCAACCGTTGCCGAAATAGACGAGGTTCAGGTACGTCTCGAGGATCTCATCCTTCGAGTAGTTTTTCTCGAGGCGCAGCGCGCGGAAGATCTCTGTCACCTTGCGCTTGATAGTCACCTCGTTGTCGCCGGTCATGTTCTTCACGACCTGCTGGGTGATCGTCGAGCCGCCGCGCGTCGAGGTACCGGTGAGCTTGCCGAGAATGGCTCTCGCCGTGCTCTTCCAGTCCACACCGTGGTGGCTTTCAAAGCGCTCGTCCTCAATGGAGATGAGCGCCTCCTGCACATGCTTGGGGATGTCGTCGATACTCACGAGCGTGCGGTTCTCTACGCCGTGGAGCTTCGTGAGCTCCACCCACTCCCCGCTTGTTTTATCCTGATAGTAGACTGTCGAGCTCTGCTTGAGCGTGTAGGCCGAGATGTCCACATTCAGATCGAGCGACGTGTGCACGTAGACCATGAAGATGGCGAAAAACATCAGGCAGGTCGTAAGTCCGATGGCGAGAATGGTGCCGATGACCGTTTTCGCCGTGCCGGACTTTTTCTTCTTGTGTGCCTGATGCGTGGGGTGCTGGGTGTGCTGTCTTCGGGGCGTCTGGTTTTCTGCGCGGTTTTCTTCCATAAAGCGCCTCCTCCTTTGCGATAGAAATATGCGCAAGCGCGCATAGCCGATTTTCAATAGTGATACAGAATATAGTATAGCACGGCTGTCAAGTGGTACGTATCTTGTCTTGCATTTTGCCGCAAGGTGCGGTATAATGCGAGCACAAACTTTCAGGAGGTGTTCCCCCATGAACGATGAGTTCGGCCCCAATTTCGTCACGCTGACCGATGACGAGGGCAACGATATAGAGCTGGAATACGTCGACGCACTCGAGCATAACGGCACGACGTATATGGCCTTCTTCCCCGTGGTCGAAGAGGACAGCGAGGACGAGGAAAACGAAGAGGAATACGGTCTCGTGATCCTCAAAAGCCAGATGGAAAACGGCGAGGAGTTCCTTGTCACCATTGACGACGAAGAGGAGATCGACAAGGTCTACGACCTCTTCATGGAGCAGATCCTCTCGGACGAAGAGTAAAACTTCGATTGCGACGGATTTTTTCCGAAAACTGAGATAAACTGAACATGCCCTGCGGGGTGCGTGATAAGTTCTTTTTAAACCCACATTTCGTCATAAGGGACGCCGGTACGCTCCGGTGGTTTGCAGGCCTCCCGGCTGCC
>OGCQ01002268.1_pt1 | contig 20278 bp, 20 predicted proteins | sample 1570161 | NCBI WGS metagenome assembly OGCQ01 (sample SAMEA4384402, study PRJEB24528) | human gut metagenome
TCCTAAATGATGCGGTGACCATTCCGGGTATAGAGGGCAGACAGGTGCCGATCATCAAGGGGGATGCCAAGAGCCTTTCCATTGCGGCGGCAAGCATCATTGCAAAGGTAACAAGGGACCGAATGATGCGGGAGTATGATAAACTGTTCCCGAAATATGATTTTGCGAAGAACAAAGGATATGGAACTGCTGAGCATGTGGCTGCTTTGAAAAAATTCGGCCCGACGCCGATCCACAGACGGAGTTTTATATCTAACTTTGTTTAGTGTATAATCGGTGTGTGCGTGAAACTTTCGAACCGGACAATGCGCCGAAAATTGTTTGGAAGCCGATAGATTCCTGACTGCAGCGGAGGGATATGAATGAATCATGTTGAGAAAGGCCATTACTATGAACAGGAGGCGGCAGATTATCTGATATCATGCGGGTATCAGATACTGGAGGCAAATTACAGATGTCGTCATGCAGAGATTGACCTGATCGCCATGGATGGCGATTACCTTGTATTTGTAGAAGTCAAGTACAGAAGATCTGACAGGGTACAGGCACCTTCTGAAGCGGTGAACAGGAAGAAACAGCAGCATATCAGTTTAGCGGCCAGACAATATATGGTCAGCCGCGGAATGAGCGAAGAACAGTTATGCCGGTTTGATGTGGTTGCTTTTTTGAAGGAACGGCCGGTTTTATATAAGAATGCATTTGAGTATCAGGGAGCGAAAGGATGGTAGCAGTGACAGGAAGCGGAACAACAGAATTAAAAGAGAAAAATCATGTGCCGTATATACAGTTTAAGAATTTGTCTGCCACAGGCATTGTGAAGCATGGTTTTTCAACAAGAAAAGGCGGTGTGAGTACCGGTATTTTTTCGTCGATGAATCTGAATTTCAAGCGCGGAGATGATCCGGATGCCGTGTTGGAGAATTATCGCAGAATGGCTGCTGCTCTGAATATGCGTGTGGAGGATATGGTTTTGTCTGATCAGACGCATACAACCAATGTCCGTGTCATCACAGAGGAGGACAGGGGCAAAGGCATTTTGAGACCGCAGGATTACAGTGATGTGGACGGCATGATCACCAATGTTCCGGGAATTGTTCTTGTGACATCATATGCGGATTGTGTGCCCCTTTATTTCGTTGATCCGGTTAGAAAAGCCATCGGTCTGTCTCATTCAGGCTGGAAGGGAACGGTTGGTCATATCGGACAGAAGACCGTTGAGAAGATGCATGAGGTCTATGGCTCCGAGCCGAAGGATATCGTTGCAGCCATTGGCCCTTCTATCTGCCAGAGCTGTTATGAGGTCAGCGATGATGTGGCGGAGGCTTTCAGAGCCAATTTTACAGCCGATGAGGCAGCAGATATTTTGCTTGATAAAGGCAATGGCAAGTATCAGCTGGATTTGTGGAAAGCCAATTGGTATGTACTGACAGATGCAGGCATTCTTCCTGAACATTTGTCTGTGACAGATCTCTGCACAGCTTGTCATCCGGACCTTTTGTGGTCCCATCGAAAGACAAATGGGCAAAGAGGTGGTTTATCTGCGTTTCTGTCCCTGATCGATACGTCTGTTTAGAAAACGGAGTAGAAGAATTATGAAGAAACATTTACATGTGATCCAGTCAATTGTTCCCGGTAGTATTGCAGAGGAAATGGAGCTGCAGCCCGGTGATACAGTCCTTGCTATCAATGGCCAGGATATCGAGGATGTGTTTGACTATCATTATCTGGTCAATGATGAATATATTGAAATGCTGATCCGCACGGCTGATGGAACGGAAGAAGTGCTGGAGATTGAGAAGGATTACGATGAAGATATCGGTATCGTATTCGAGTCCAGTCTGATGGACGATTATCGTTCCTGCAGCAATAACTGTATTTTCTGCTTTATCGATCAGCTTCCGAAGGGCATGCGTGAGACGATGTATTTCAAGGATGATGATTCCAGACTTTCCTTCCTTCAGGGCAATTATATTACTATGACGAACATGAAGGACGAGGCGTTGGAGCGTATCATTCGATACAAGCTGGAACCCATCAATGTTTCAGTGCATACAACCAATCCGGAACTGCGGTGTATGATGCTGCACAACCGTTTTGCGGGCAAGATCATGGAGCAGCTTCAGAAGCTTTATGAGGGCGGTATTATCATGAATGGTCAGATCGTTCTCTGCAAGAACGTCAACGATGGTGAAGAACTGGAGAGAAGTATTCGTGACCTGTCAGGCTTTATCCCGAACATTGAGAGCGTTTCTGTGGTACCGGTAGGCCTTTCTGACCACAGAGAGGGTCTTTATCCGTTGGAACCTTTTAACAGGGAGGACGCCAGAGAAGTTATTGTCTGCATTGAGAAATGGCAGAAGAAGCTGTATGAGGAGTATGGTACACACTTTATCCATGCTTCGGATGAATGGTATCTTCTGGCGGGATATGAGATGCCGGAGGAAGAACGCTATGACGGTTATCTTCAGCTGGAAAATGGCGTTGGTATGATCCGGCTTCTGACGGAGGAGTTTCATGAGGGCCTGAAAGAAGCTGTTACAGACGGCAAAAAGCGCCATGTGACGATTGCAACAGGACATTCTGCTGTGGGAACCATTCGAAAACTGGCAGAAGAGCTTTGTGAGAAGTTCCCTAATGTGACCGTAGATGTCTATGAAATTGTGAATCATTTTTTTGGAGAACAGATAACGGTTTCAGGGCTGATGACAGGAACAGATCTGAAGGAACAGCTTCAGGGCAAAGATCTCGGTGAGGCGTTGCTGCTTCCGGTGAATATTCTTCGAAGTGGTGAGGATGTGCAGATCCTTTTGGATGATATAACGATTCCTGAACTTGAAAATACTTTACAAATTCCGATTTCGATTGTACAATCAAACGGACAGGACCTGGTAGATAAAATTCTGGGAAGAGGTGAGATAGATGAGTAAACCAATCGTGGCCATTATAGGAAGGCCGAATGTAGGTAAATCAACTTTATTTAATGCCCTGGCGGGACAGCAGATTTCTATTGTCAAGGATACGCCGGGAGTAACAAGGGACCGAATTTATGCAGATGTAAACTGGCTGAATACACAGTTTACAATGATTGATACAGGTGGTATTGAACCATCTACCAATGATCTGATCTTGAAGAGCATGCGTGAGCAGGCCGAGATCGCCATTGAGACAGCGGATGTAATCATCTTTCTGACGGATGTGCGTCAGGGTGTTGTGGATGCGGATTTCCAGGTTGCCAATATGATCCGTCGTTCAGGCAAGCCGGTTGTTCTCGTTGTCAACAAGGTGGATAATTTTAAGACCATGATGGCGGATGTCTATGAATTCTATAATTTAGGACTGGGAGATCCGATGCCGATCAGCGGCAATTCCAAGCTTGGACTGGGTGATATGCTGGACGAAGTCATCAAGCATTTTAAACCGGGTACAGCAGAAGAAGAGGAAGATGAACGTCCGCATGTTGCCATTGTGGGTAAGCCGAACGTAGGCAAGTCATCCCTGATCAACAAACTGACAGGTGAGAATCGTGTTATTGTCAGCAATATTGCCGGTACAACACGTGATGCCATCGATACGGTGATCAAGCACAACGGCAAGGAATATGTTTTCATCGATACAGCAGGTTTGCGCCGTAAGAGCAAGATCAAGGAGGATATTGAACGTTATAGTATTATCCGTACGGTTTCGGCGGTGGAGCGTGCCAATGTGGTGGTTCTGATGATTGATGCCAAGGAAGGTGTGACAGAACAGGATGCCAAGATTGCAGGTATTGCCCATGAGCGCGGCAAGGGTATGATCATTGCAGTGAACAAGTGGGATGCCATCGAGAAAGATGACAAGACCATGAACAAGTTCACTAAGGATGTCAGAGAGAAGCTGGCATTTATGCCATATGCAGAGATGCTGTTTATCTCGGCAGAGACAGGTCAGAGACTGCCGAAGCTTTTTGATACCATCGATGCGGTTATTGAGAATCACGCAATGCGTATCGGTACAGGTGTCCTCAATGAGATCCTCAGTGAGGCTGTTGCCATGAAGCAGCCGCCATCAGATAAGGGCAGACGTCTGCGTCTTTACTATATTACACAGGTATCTGTCAAGCCGCCGACATTTGTCATCTTTATCAACGATAAAGAACTGACACATTTCTCTTATACCCGTTATATCGAGAATCAGATTCGTGAAACCTTCGGATTCCGTGGTACGCCGCTTCACTTTATCTATCGTGAAAGAAAGGATAAGGGTTAAAAATGGCAATTAAAGTCATTATCTGTCTGGCACTGGGTTATATTTTCGGTTGTTTTCAGACAGGCTATTTCTATGGCAAAGTATTCAAGGGAATTGATGTCCGCAATTACGGCAGCGGTAATGCCGGAACAACCAATACCCTTCGAACCCTGGGCAAGCCGGCCGGCTATATTGTCTTTCTTGGGGATGCCCTGAAGGCAGTATTTGCCGTTTGGATTGTGAGATATCTGCTGTTCCCGGGACTTGGTGATGTGACGAAGATTCTGGAGACCGTTACAGCTCTTGGCGTTGTTATCGGGCACAATTATCCCTTTTATATGCATTTTAAGGGCGGCAAAGGCATTGCGGCAACCGGTGGCTTTATGTTCGCACTGGATGTGCGTATTGCCCTGATCGCTGCAATTGTATTTGCGGTTGTATTCTTTACAACCCGATATGTCTCCGTGGGTTCTTTGGCCATTACGGCACTGTTTCCGATTTTGATGCTGATCTTTTATCCGGGACAGTGGGTGGTGTTTGGACTCAGTCTGATATTCACGGCACTGGCCTGGTGGCGGCATCGGGCGAATATTAAGCGGCTGATGAATGGGACAGAGAATAAATTTGAGAAAAAGAAACGGTAATAGAGTACGAATTGCGAAACTTCACGTTTATCGAAAGAATCCGTGTTCAACGATTCAAAGCAGGCACGTTTGCACTGCCTAATGCTGGCAGCAGTACATAAGGTCCTAAAGAACAGGACCTAAGTACTGGCCGCATTAGAAGCACCTGCTTATGAATGCGTTGAACACGGATTCTCTTTGTAGGATGTGAGTTTCGCAATTTTTTGTTATAAATGGAAGAGAAGGGAGGAAAGGCTATGTTTATGAAATGACTGAAGAGGAAAGAAACTTATATATGTATTATGAAAAATCTGTTAAACGTTCTTGTAAGCAATATTCCCAAGAAACCGATTTTGGGGCAACTCCTTTCGAGTTACGATAGCTTTATTAGAAAAGTATTCATTGCTGAATGAAAATTATGATGTTTATTTTAAATTTTCTGATAATGATTGCTGACTGAGAGATGCCATGTTATACTTAATATATATTAATGCAGTCATGATTGGTGTTTGAAAGGAGGCAGTTTATGAGAGATTTTCTGGTTTCGGGAACGATGCCGTTTATTTTGGTGATGTCAGTGTATTTTCTGGTAAGGTTTGTGATGTATCTTCTGCCTTCGAAGTCAAAGGGGACATTTCTTTTCAAGGCTCAGTGGCATTTTAAGAAGTCATGGCTGATTGTGCCGACTGTTGTTTTGGTTGTCGTTTATACAGGTTTTGGCCTTTGGTTTAGCGCGGATAAGATAGCGGACAGTGGATTAGAACGAATCTTGCAGTGGTGTCTGTTGTGCCTGCCGATTCTTTGGGTGGTACTGATGTTTTTGCCGGAGAAAATCTATACAAACGGTGTTTCGGATATCACACATTTCGATATGTGGCGTGAAATTGCAAGGGTTGAGCCGATCGGGGAGAATGCTTATAAGATTGTTCAGCGAAGAGGTGTAAAATATAAACTGTATCTGCATGAAGGCGATAGACTGCCTGTTAATTTGACAACACCAGATGATATAGGGACGGAAGCTTTTAAACATTAGAATTTATAGAAGAATATGTTCCTTAAATTGTCTGCTGCTCAGGAGAGAAAGTATTCTCTGATAGAGATAATTCATACGTCTAAGAGTTATACCTCTTTCATATAGTATATGGAATGATTGTAATATACTTATGGAAGGGGTATTTTTATGGATGAATTGCGTGTATATAGAGATATTCAGATGCGAACGGGCGGCGAGATCTATATTGGCGTTGTAGGGCCTGTACGTACAGGAAAATCCACTTTTATCAAACGTTTTATGGATCTGATGGTGCTTCCGGGAATTGATAATGTTCATGAACGGGAACAGGCTAGGGATGAACTGCCTCAGAGTGCGGCAGGGCGGACGATTATGACGACGGAACCGAAGTTTATTCCGAAAGAAGCGGTTTCGGTTCATATTTCCGATGATATCCAGGTGAAGATACGACTGATCGACTGTGTTGGCTTTATGGTGGATGGGGCGTCGGGACATATGGAGGATGATAAGGACCGGATGGTTAAGACGCCGTGGTATGAGGATCCGATTCCTTTTACAAAGGCAGCGCATATCGGCACTCAGAAAGTAATCCGGGATCATTCTACTATCGGGCTTGTGATTACAACGGACGGCAGTTTCGGTGAGATTGCCGGGGAAAGTTTTGCGGCGGCAGAGGAGATGGCTGTAGGTGAGCTGAAACAAATCGGCAAGCCATTTATTGTTGTGGTGAATACAACCCGGCCTTATGCCATGGAAACCCAGGAATTGTGCCGCAGGAAGGAAGAAAAATACGATATTAAATGTTTGCCGTTTAACTGCGATCAGCTGAAGCAGGAAGATATCCAGAAGATTATGGCAACGATGCTTTTGGAGTTTCCGGTATCTCAGATAGATTTTTATACACCGAAATGGTTTGATCTTTTGCCGGAGGAGGGGGAAGTCAAGGCGGCAGTGGCAGATACAGCCAGAGAGTATCTGATGAATGTGCGCCATCTGAAGGATGTGCGTCCGATGCAGGAGAAGCTGACCTGCCCATACATAAAGAAATGTTTTATTGAAACGGTGAGTATGAGCGACGGGAAAGTCATCTTTCATCTTGAGATCGATCAGAAATATTATTATGAGCTGCTGTCAGAGTGGATGGGAATACCAGTGAATGGGGACTACGCCTTTTACAGGATTCTTCGCCAATTGTCGGAAAATCAGACAGCATATTCAGCGGTATCACAGGCGGTGGAATCTGCCAGAGCCAAAGGATATGGCGTGGTGGCACCAGAGAAAGAGGAGGTGCTTCTGGAGCCTCCGGTGCTTATAAAACACGGCAGCCGTTATGGTTTTAAGATCAAGGCAAAGGCACCTTCAATCCACATGATCAAAGCCGGAATTGAGACGGAAATCGCGCCGATTGTGGGTGATCAGGCCCAGGCAGAAGAATTGATCATCTCCATGAACAATAGTCAGGAACAGGATCCAAAAGCCATCTGGGATACATTGATTTTCGGCAAAACTGTGGGACAGCTGGTGGAGGAAGGCATTCAGACGAAGGTTACCCGGATGTCGGAGAATAGTCAGGTTAAGATGCAGGAGGCTATTCAGAAGATTGTCAACGACGGCAATGGCAGTGTGATTTTTATTATTATATAACAGATTGCCGAGCTGTTTGGTCTGTGGATGGCTGTAAGGCTGTGCAGATAATTAAGATCAAAGCCAAAAATGTCGAAAATCGCAGAAAGGCAGGTGGTTTTCGGCATTTTTTTGCGTATTGCTGAATGAGAGATAGATGGTATAATAGAGAGAAGCGACAAATTCATAGAAAAAGTTGCTGAAATATATTCAAAGAGAGAATTTGTGCAGCAGGCTGTTGCACAAAATGAAAATAAATATAGATACTAAAAAAGGAAACTAAAACAATGCATACGAATCAAAATCACAAAACTATTTACAGAATTACCACAGCTCTCCTTCTCATCCTCTGGGTTGCCTTCATTTTCAGCAATTCCATGGATAATGCGGATGCATCCACGTTAAAGAGTGGAACGGTATTGGCATTGCTTAGACGTGTTCTTGGCAGTGAGGGAGCGGCCCTTACAGAGTTTATCGTCCGCAAGACAGCCCATTTCACGGAGTTTGCCATTGAAGGCGTGCTGCTGTTTTTGGTGGTGAAGGGTTATACCACGCGGCCGCTGCGGTTTCTCGGGTTGCCCCTGCTGGCCGGTTTGATGACAGCTCTTACAGATGAGACAATCCAGCTTTTTTCACTGGGACGATCTTCTCAGGTGACAGATGTATGGATTGATTTTGCCGGAGTGGTGACGGGAACTTTACTGGCCTTTCTGGTGCAGGCTATTGTCCGCCGATGCAAAAAATCGTGAGATTTGCACGGCGGGCTTTTTTTGCTGCCGTTTTTATGTTAAAATGAGCGGTAGTAAATCTGTCGGGATAAGACTGACAGGAAAATGGATGTAAGCGAAGGGATTGCTAAAAGAAACGCTTAATAGAAGATGTTATCGATGTACTAGATACAGGCAATCAAAAGGACTTAAAACTTAATAATAAAGGAGAACATAAAATATGAACGTGACGATTTATACAGATGGTGCAGCCAGAGGCAACCCGGGACCCGGTGGATACGGGGCTGTTCTTGAATATATTGATCCAAAGAATCAGCTGCATGTGAAGGAGTTATCGGCGGGATACCGCAGAACGACCAATAACCGGATGGAGCTTCTTGGCGTGATCACAGCCCTGGAGGCATTGAACCGCCCGTGCAATGTGACCCTTTACTCGGATTCCAAGTATGTGGTGGATGCTTTTAACCAGCACTGGGTAGATGGCTGGGTGAGAAAGGGATGGAAGCGGGGCAAAAATGAGCCGGTAAAGAACGTGGATCTCTGGAAGCGGCTTCTTCAGGCAAAGGCACCCCATGCAGTAAAATTTGTCTGGGTGAAAGGCCATGCAGGTCATCCGCAGAATGAGCGCTGTGATGAACTGGCGACTTATGCAGCAGACAACGGTCCGCTTTTGGAGGATACAGGTGCCGAGTTGTAGGCGGCCGGATTAGGATATTTTCGGAAAATTTTTTTGATAAAAGAAAATGATAAAAGCAAAGTGGCTAATAGGAGTCAAAAAAATTAGAGATTACAATAGCAGATGAGTAAAATGATAAGATAGAAAGTGAACTGGAGGAATACAATGATACAATTTCCGGAGAAGTTTCAGGAAAGAATGCAGCAGATGCTTGGTGATGAAGAATATGCGGAATTTTTGAAGAGCTATGATCTGCCTTTTCATAACGGATTAAGAATTAATACATGGAAAACAAAACCCCAGGAACTGCTTCAGCGGATGGGTGTGGATTTGAAGCAGGTACCTTGGAATGAGACAGGATTTTATCTTGAGAATAAGAAGCAATTTTCAAAACATCCTTATTATCAGGGAGGTCTTTATTATATTCAGGAGGCCAGCGCCATGCTGCCGGCAAAGCTTGTGAATGCACAGCCTGGGGAGAAGATTCTGGATATGTGTGCGGCACCGGGAGGCAAAAGTACGGCCATCGGTGCAGCCTTAAAGGGTGAGGGCCTGCTGATATCCAACGATATCAGCAAGTCCAGAGCCAAGGCACTTCTGCGCAATCTGGAGGGCTTTGGCATTATCAACAGTATTGTTGTCAGTGAGTATCCGGAGAAATTATCCAGATATTTCCCGGAATTCTTTGATAAAGTATTGATTGATGCACCGTGTTCCGGCGAAGGCATGTTCCACAAGGAACCTTCCATGACTGAGAGCTGGCTGAGAATGGGACCAGAGGAATACCATAAGCTTCAGATGGAGATTCTGACCTATGGTGCCAAAATGGTTCGTCCGGGCGGCAAATTAATATATTCTACATGTACATTTTCACCGGAAGAGGATGAGGGCAGTATCGCATGGTTTCTGCGGGAGCATCCGGATTTTCATCTTGTGGAAGTGGATGATGAAGAAGATTTATGCGGCTGTCATTGTATTGATCATGGTCATCCGGAGTGGGCAGACGGTAATCCTGAACTTACAAAGACAAGGCGTCTTTGGCCGCATCATCTGGAGGGTGAAGGGCATTTTGCGGCTGTACTTTGCCGTGATGCGGACAGTGAGCCGATGGGCGGCAAAGTGACTTTGGCATCCGTTCCAAAACTGCCGGCGGAGATGGAGAGCTTTTTCCAGTTTTTGGAGACAGAGGGTATCCATTATCCTTTTGATAAGAAACGTCTGCTTGTGCAGAACGGCTATGTGCAGTATATTCCGGAGGGAATGCCGGAGCTGAAGGGGCTGCATATTATGCGAAGCGGATGGTTTTTAGGAGAACTCAAGAAGAAGCGTTTTGAACCAAGCGGTGCCTTTGCCAGGGGCCTGACACCGGATGTCTGCGACAAAGTGATCGCTTATCCGGGAGACAGCGAAGAAGTGGTGCGCTATTTGAAATGCGAGACACTGCAGGTGGATCCGAATCTGAAGAACGGCTGGTATCTGATCTGCGTGGATGAATTTGCCCTGGGCTGGGGTAAAGTTTCCAATGGTACGTTGAAGAACAAATACCCATCTGGCTGGCGTCTTGTTTAAGATGTACTTATGCGGAAAGTTTTAAATTAGATAAGCAGCCCGGAAGTTTTTATGAAGCTGGGTCCCGCACCGGAAGAGCAGCTTAGGAGGTATATATGAAGACGAGTTTCAGATTGGACAAGTACCTGGCGGATATGTCTGTGGGGACCCGCAGTGAAGTGAAGAATCTGATCAAAAAAGGACTGGTGACGGTGAATGGCGAAGTCATCAGAAAGCCTGAATATAAAGTAGACATTGAAAAGGATGATCTGGTATGCCGGGGAGAGCCTGTTGTTTATCAGACGCTGGTTTATTATATACTTAACAAGCCGGCGGGGGTTATTTCGGCCACCAATGATCCAAAGCAGCAGACAGTGCTGGATCTGATCACGGATAAGTCCAGAAAGGATTTGTTCCCGGTGGGGCGTCTGGATAAGGATGCCGAAGGCCTCTTATTGATCACCAAAGACGGAGATCTGGCTCATCAGCTTTTGTCACCTAAAAAGCATGTGGATAAAGTTTACCGTGCAAGGATTGAAGGGCAGGTAACAGCGGAAGATGCAGCGATATTTGCCAAAGGGTTGGAGATCGATGATGAAGACGGTGCCTGGAGGGCGATGCCTGCCAAATTGAATATTTTATCTTCCGGGCCTGAATCGGAGGTTGAGATTACCATTCGTGAAGGCAAATTTCATCAGATTAAGAGGATGTTCGAGGCCGTAGACAAGAAAGTGGTCTATTTGAAGCGACTGTCCATGGGAAGTCTGAGACTGGATGAGACATTGGCTCTGGGTGAATATCGTGAGCTGACAGAAGATGAAGTGCAGGCATTAAAAGAATCGAAAGGACATACGAATGATGAAGAATGATATAGAGAGACTCCTGGAGGGAAAAGAAGCCGTTATTTTTGATGTGGACGGTACATTGATTGATTCCATGGGGGTCTGGGAAGAAGTGGACAGAATTTATCTGACAAGACACGGCAAACCGATGTCAGAGGATTTGCAGCGCAAACTGGCGGGGCTTAGTATTTTACAGGCTGCTGATTATTTCAGAAATGTGATCGGCATTGATGATCCGCCTGAAAAAATGCTGGCGGAATGGAATGAACTGGCTTTTGAGCAGTATAGACATGAAATTCAGATGAAGCCGGGAGCCGCAAAGTGGTTGTCACTCATTGAAGAGAAAGAACTGCCCATGGCAGTTGCAACCAGCAATACAAGGAAGCTTGCCATGACAGCCCTGCATGCCCAGGATATTGAGCATTATTTTAGAGTGATCATGACAGGTGAAGATGTGGTAAAAGGCAAGCCGGATCCTTTTGTTTATCAGGAGGCAGCCAGACGTCTTGGTGTGAATCCAAAGAATTGTCTTGTATTTGAGGATATTCCGGAGGGCATCCAGGCGGGACTTTCTGCAGGCATGACGGTATGCGCTGTACAGGATGATTTTTCTGATTATCAGATAGAGGAAAAGAAGAAGCTGGCCCATTATTATATCAATTCCTTTGAGGATATTTTTAATAATAAAGTAGAGGTTCTGGCATGATGAGAGAATTTCTTCCAATCAGCCGGGATGACATGAAAAAGCGCGGCTGGGATGAACTGGATTTCGTCTACGTCATTGGCGATGCCTATGTGGACCATCCTTCTTTCGGGCCAGCTATTATCAGCCGTGTGCTGGAGGCCCATGGCTATAAAGTGGGTATTATTTCACAGCCGGATTGGAAAAATGACCAGTCAGTGATGGCACTTGGTGTGCCGAGACTGGGATTTCTTGTTAGTGCCGGCAATATGGATTCCATGGTGAATCATTATACGGTTTCAAAGAAAAGGCGTCATCAGGACGCCTTTACGCCGGGGGGCGTTTACGGCAAAAGACCGGACTATGCGGCGGTTGTCTATGGTAATATGATCCGTCGTGCATGCCCGGAGAAACCGATTATTGTGGGCGGTATTGAGGCCAGCCTTCGAAGACTGGGGCACTATGACTACTGGTCCAACAAAATCCGAAGATCCCTGCTTATTGAGTCATCGGCAGATTTATTGTTGTATGGTATGGGTGAACGTTCAATCGTTGAGGTGGCCGATGCACTGGATGGAGGCATTGAAGCCTCGGATATCACATGGATTGCCGGTTCTGTTTTCAAGAGTAAAAAGGCCGAAGATTTTGGTGAAGAAGCTATTATGTTGCCGACATTTGATGAGATTGCATCAGATAAACGCAAATATGCCGAAAGCTTTTATATCCAGTATCAAAATACAGACCCATTTTCCGGCAAGCGAATGATTGAAAAGTACGGAGCACGTATGTACGTGATCCAGAATCCGCCGGCCAAACCTTTAAGCGAGCAGGAAATGGACGATGTCTATGACCTGCCTTATGTGAGAGATTATCATCCGTCTTATAAAGCCCTCGGCGGCGTGCCGGCTATTGAGGAAATTAAATTCAGTCTGGTGAGCAATCGGGGCTGCTTCGGCGGATGTAGTTTCTGTGCCCTGACCTTCCATCAGGGAAGGATCATACAGACCAGAAGTCATGAATCCATTGTAAAAGAAGCAGCAGCTTTGACGAAACGCAAAGATTTTAAGGGCTATATCCACGATGTGGGCGGACCAACGGCCAATTTCAGGCATCCTGCCTGTAAACATCAGTTAAAACGCGGCGCCTGTCCGAATAAGCAGTGCCTGTTCCCGAAACCGTGTTCCCAGTTGCAGGCAGATCACAAGGATTATGTGACACTTCTGCGCAAGCTCCGGGCATTGCCGGGAATTAAGAAGGTTTTTATCCGCTCCGGTATTCGTTTTGATTATCTGCTGGCAGATAAGGACAAAACATTCCTGAAAGAATTGTGTCAGTATCATATCAGCGGTCAGCTGAAAGTGGCGCCGGAACATGTCAGTGACGCGGTGCTTGACAAGATGGGCAAACCGCATCATGAAGTATATGTGGATTTTACAAAACAGTATAAGAAGATGAATGAGCGTCTTGGTATGGATCAGTATCTGGTGCCGTATCTTATGTCTTCTCATCCGGGATCTGAATTGAAGGATGCCGTCACTCTGGCTGAATATATCCGGGATCTTGGGTATATGCCGGAACAGGTGCAGGACTTCTATCCGACACCGTCCACTTTATCGACCTGTATGTACTATACAGGGCTTGATCCACGGACCATGACACCGGTTTACGTGCCGAAGGATCCTCATGAGAAAGATATGCAGCGAGCCCTGATCCAGTATCGGGATCCGAAGAATTATCAGTTAGTAAAAGAGGCGCTGATCAAGGCGGGAAGAGAAGATTTAATTGGTTTTGACAGTCGTTGTCTGATACCGCCTAGACCGATGCAGCACGGATACGGCAAAGCACCGGCACAGAACCGCAATGTAAGAACAGACAATGCAAAGAACAATAGCTCACGAAATGGCAAGTTCAGCAGCAGGAACAATAGCAGGAAGCGCACAACTGAAAATATATCAAGAAACACATCTACTAATAGAAAGAAGGGGTCACAGAGTGAAAAAGCTCATCGTCGGCACGAATGAAAGCGGCCAGCGACTGGATAAATATCTGGGGAAAACCCTCAGTGAAGCACCGAAAAGTTTTATTTACAAGATGCTTCGAAAGAAAAACATTACATTAAATGACAAAAAGGCAGACGGCAGCGAAAAGTTGAATGTTGGGGATACAGTCACATTCTGGCTGTCTGATGAAACTTTTGATAAATTTAAAGGTGTCGTAGAGAATATGTCGGTAAAACGATTGCCGAAACCAGAGATTATTTATGAAGATAATCAGATTATTATTATGAACAAGGCACCGGGGGTGCTGTCCCAGAAAGCGGCACCGGAGGATGTGTCCATCAATGAAATGATGATCGGGTGGCTCTTGGAGAGCGGACAGCTCACGAAAGAGATGCTTCAGACCTTTCACCCGTCGGTCTGTAACCGACTGGACCGCAACACAAGCGGACTGATCACCGGCGGCAAGACACTGGCAGCTTTGCAGTTCCTGTCAGAGGGCTTTCGTGATCGTACCATTCATAAATACTATTTCTGTATTGTCGCAGGGAAAGTTACTGAGAAGGTCAGACTTCATGGATATCTGCACAAAGATGAGGCTTCCAATCAGGTAACCATCACAAAAGAAGCCAGACATCAGGCGGATTATATTGAAACGGAATATGAACCGCTGGCAGAGGGAAAAAACTGTACACTGCTGAAGGTTTTTCTGATTACAGGCCGGACTCATCAGATCCGCGCCCATCTGGCAAGTGTTGGACATCCGATCATTGGTGATTATAAATATGGCAGCCCGGAGATGAATATGGCTTTTAAAAAGGAATACGGTATCAAACGTCAGCTGCTGCATGCGGCTATCCTTAAAATGCCGGAATGTCAGCCACCTTTTGATAATTTGTCCGGGAAAATATTTACCGCACCGCTTCCTAAGGATTTTATCCGGGGGATGATGGGAGAGGGAATCTGCTTTAAGAAGGAGTGGATGTCCTGATGGCAACCTGGAATTCCAGAGGACTTCGAGGTTCTCTCCTTGAAGAGCTGATCAACCGAACCAATGAAAAATACAGAGAACAGCATCTGGCATTGATCCAGAAGATTCCGACGCCGATCACGCCGGTGAGAATGGATCAGGAAACAAGAAGGATTACCCTGGCCTATTTTGAACATCGTAGTACGGTGGATTATATCGGTGCAGTACAAGGTATTCCGGTCTGCTTTGATGCCAAGGAATGCCGGACATCCAATTTCCCGATACAGAATATCCATGAGCATCAGGTGGTGTTTATGCGGGATTTCGAAGCTCAGGGCGGTGTGGCTTTTCTTATTTTATACTTTACATCAGCAGACAGATATTTTTATCTGCCTTATGAACAGCTGGCTGTCTTCTGGAACCGATCAAAAACCGGTCATGCCAAGCATTTTAAGATAGAGGAATTGGATACGAAGTATGAACTGCTCTGTAATGGATGTTATATTCATTATCTGGAGGCCATTCAGAAAGATCTTGATACACGTGAGTTCTAAATTTGGGGGAGAGAAAATGATCCTGAATTGGGACAGGCCAAATGACATCACTTGACAATTTTGGAAAGGTATATTATAATTAGTTTCACGTATTATCAAATTAGCAGACTAAAGCGTTTGCGGTAAAGGAGCCTATTATGGATAGTTTATTACATACTCCGGAAGGTGTCAGAGACATTTATAATGAAGAATGCAGCAAGAAGAATGCATTGTCAGCCAAACTTGACAGAATTCTGAAGCTGTATGGCTATAAGGATATACAGACACCGACATTTGAGTTTTTCGATATTTTCAACAGAGAAAGAGGATCTGTGCCGTCACGCAATATGTACAAGTTCATAGACAGAGACGGTTCTACACTGGTTCTGAGACCGGATATCACACCGTCTATTGCGAGAGCTGTGGCCAAGTATTTTAAGGAAGAGACGATTCCTCTTCGTTTTTCTTACTGTGGCAATACATTCATCAACAATTCAAGCTTGCAGGGCAAGATGAAGGAGACGACCCAGTTGGGTGCCGAGCTGATCGGAGACCGTGACATTGAAGGGGATGCAGAAGTGGTAGCCCTGGCTATTCATCTGCTGCTTGAATCAGGTCTGACGGATTTTCAGCTGGATATCGGCCATGTAGGACTCTTTAAGGCGTTGGTGGCAGAAGCCGGGATGGATGAAGAGACAGTCAGTCAGCTGAGGGTACTGATCGAGAGCAAGAACTATTTTGGTGTGGAAGCCTTAGTTGACAAATTGACGTTGTCTGATGAGACTGCAAAGCTTCTTTTGAAACTGCCGGAACTTTTCGGTTCAGGAGATATTATCGCTGAAGCTCGAAGCATGACGTGCAATGCTGAGGCACTCAAAGCGTTGGATGAGATTGAAAAACTGTGTCAGCTGATTGCGGAATATGGTTTTGAAAAATATATTACTATTGATTTAGGCATGTTGACAGAGTATGATTATTATACAGGGATGATTTTCAGGGGTTATACATATGGAACCGGTGATGCGGTTGTCAAGGGTGGACGTTATGACCATCTGATCGGTCAGTTTGGCAAGGATGCAGCCAGTGTGGGTTTTGCCGTCGTGCTGGATGAGCTGATGCTGGCACTTTCCAGACAGAAGATTGATATTCCGACAAATGAAGAAGCAGCGATGGTGCTTTATGAACCGGAGTATCGTAGTACAGCCATCCGCACAGCCAATGCACTGAGAAATATTAATCAGACAGTCAGTATGATGAAGAAGGAGACAGATAAGTCTCTGGATGATTATAAGGCCTACAGCAGACGCTATCATATTGATCATATTTTATATGTTGACCAGGATAAGGAACTGACGAAAATAGACATATCTGATGATTCGGTCCGGAAGATGTCGGTTGCTGAATTTTAGAGACAGAGGAAATGGAGGAAGATATAAGATGAAGTATTTGACATTTGCTCTGGCTAAAGGCCGTCTGGCAAAGAAATCGCTGGCATTATTTGAGCAGATCGGGATTTCAATGGATGAGATGAAGGATCCCGATACAAGAAAACTGATTTTTGTGAATGAAGATTTGAAGATCAAGATGTTCCTTGCCAAGGCATCGGATGTACCGACTTATGTGGAATATGGTGCAGCAGATATTGGTGTGGTGGGCAAAGATACATTGTTGGAAGAAGGACGCCGTTTGTACGAGGTGCTGGATCTGGGATTCGGTAAGTGCAGAATGTGTGTCTGTGGTCCGAAGTCAGCGGCCGAGTATCTTCAACATCAGGAGCTGATCCGTGTGGCATCCAAGTATCCGGGTATTGCGAAGGATTACTTTTACAACAAGAAGCATCAGACCGTAGAGATCATCAAACTCCACGGCTCTGTGGAACTGGCACCGATTGTTGGGCTGTCTGAAGTGATTGTGGATATTGTGGAGACAGGAACAACCCTGAAGGAGAACGGACTGGAAGTGCTTGAGGAAATCTGCCCGCTTTCAGCAAGAGTTGTTGTGAATCAGGTCAGTATGAAGATGGAGAATGAGCGGATTATGAAGCTGATCAGAGATATTAAAACGGTCATCTAAGAACGGATTGAGAGCCGAATAGAGGAAGATTGTATGGAGCAAGCATCAGTGGGAGGCATAGAACAATGAAGATTACAAAAGTGACAGAAGATGCAGTGGCAACATTGCTGGATGATTTATTAAAGCGAAGCCCGAATAACTATACAGGTTATGCAGATAAGGTACAGGCAATTATTGATGATGTGAGAGAACGCGGAGACGAAGCACTTTTTGAGATGACGAAGCGGTTTGATGGTGCCGATTTAAACGCCGACAATATCCGTGTGACACAGGCAGAGATTGACGAGGCATATACCCTTGTGGATGCATCATTGATTGAAGTTATCCGCAAAGCCATGACCAATATCCGTGTTTACCATGAGAAGCAGCGTCAGTACGGATGGTTTGATACGACACCGGATGGAACGATTCTCGGACAGAAGGTGACACCACTTCAGAGTACAGGTGTTTATGTTCCGGGAGGCAAGGCTGCTTATCCGTCTTCTGTTCTGATGAATGTGATTCCTGCCAAGGTAGCAGGTGTTGAGAAGATTGTCATGGTGACGCCTCCGGGCAAAGACGGCAAAGTGAATCCGGGTACTTTGGTGGCAGCCAATGAAGCCGGCGCTGATGAGATTTACAAAGTGGGCGGTGCACAGGCGATTGCAGCACTGGCTTTTGGTACAGCTTCTGTTCCTAAGGTAGACAAGATCGTGGGACCGGGCAATATTTACGTGGCGTTGGCCAAGAAAGCCGTTTACGGCAATGTCAGCATTGATTCTATTGCGGGACCAAGCGAGATTCTCGTGATCGCTGATGAGACAGCTAATCCGAGATATGTGGCTGCAGATCTTTTGTCACAGGCTGAGCATGATGAACTGGCCTCAGCTATCCTTGTGACAACCAGTGAGAAGCTGGCAGGGGAAGTGCAGAAAGAGATTGAAGGCTTTACACAGGTGCTTTCCAGAAAAGCCATTATTGAGAAGTCTCTGGAGAATTACGGCCATATCCTGATTGCCTCATCCATTGATGAAGCAGTGGAAATCGCCAATGCGATTGCCTCAGAGCATCTGGAAATTGTCACAGCCAATCCTTTCGAAGTCATGACAAAGATCCGCAACGCAGGTGCGATTTTTATCGGTGAGAACAGTTCCGAACCTTTGGGTGATTATTTTGCAGGACCGAACCACATCCTGCCGACAAACGGCACAGCCAAATTCTTCTCACCTCTGAGTGTGGATGATTTTGTGAAGAAATCCAGCATCATTTACTATTCAAGAGAAGCACTTGCAGCAAAGAAAGACGATATCATTCAGTTTGCCAAGGCTGAATCACTGACAGCACATGCCAATTCCATAGCTGTACGTTTTGAGGATAAATAGATGGATAGAACAGCATCAATTTCAAGAACAACATCTGAAACAGATATAGCAGTGACATTGAATCTGGACGGCTCCGGCCGTTCAGATATTGATACAGGCATCGGTTTTTTTGACCATATGCTTCGAAGCTTTGCAAAACACGGTTTTTTTGACCTGACCGTTCAGGTGAAGGGTGATCTGGAAGTGGATTGCCATCACACCATTGAGGACACAGGGATTGTGCTTGGCGAGGCTATCAAGAAAGCACTGGATGATAAAAAGGGAATCCGCAGATATGGTTCTTTTGCGCTGCCGATGGATGAGACACTTGTTTTAACAGCTCTGGATCTGTCAGGGCGTCCTTACCTGTGTTTTGATGCTGACTTTACTGTTGATAAGGTCGGAGAATTTGACACAGAGATGGTCAGAGAGTTTTTCTATGCAATTTCATACAGCAGCGGCATGAATCTTCATATTCGTCAGCTGGCAGGGCAGAACAACCATCATATCATCGAAGCTATTTTCAAATCTTTTGCAAAAGCACTGGATGAGGCAGTAGGATATGATCCCAGAATTACAGATGTTTTGTCTACAAAAGGAACATTATAGCAGATGAGGCGGCCTCACCTGCTGTGTACTGCACAGATGTGTGAGCAGGTCAGAATAAGAGAGGAGTGTGGCAACATGTATCAGATTAAAATCAATGGAATGCCTTTCTCCGTACCGGAAGGCTCCACAATTTTGGAAGCGGCAAGATTTGCCGGTATTAAAATTCCTACCTTATGTTTTTTAAAAGATTTGAATGAAATCGGCGCTTGCCGTGTTTGTGTTGTAGAAGTAAAGGGAGCGCGCTCTTTGGTCGCCGCTTGTGTACATCCTGTAAATGAAGGCATGGAGATTTTTACAAATACTCCAAGAGTGATTGAATCCAGAAAAACAACACTTCAATTATTGCTTTCTGTTCATGAAAGAAAATGTTTGTCCTGCGTACGTAACGGCACTTGCGAATTACAACAGCTTTGTGCAGAGTTGGGTGTAGATGTTGAAGACAAATTAGACGGAGAAAGACCGGCCAGTGTACCGGATACATCTACTGCCCATTTGGTGCGCAATAATGCCAAATGTGTGTTGTGCCGCCGCTGTGTTGCAGCTTGGCAGAAGTAAGCTGTGTCTCCTGCGGACAATGTATCGTAAGTTGTCCGACAGGTGCGTTGGTTGAGCGTGATCAAACAGCCGAATTATTGGCAGCGATTAACGACCCTGAAAAATATGTTGTAGTGCAAACAGCACCTTCTATTCGCGCTACTCTGGGCGAATGTTTTGATATGCCGATTGGTACAAACGTAAAAGGCAAAATGGTAGCGGCTCTGCGCAGACTGGGTGTGGATAAAGTATTCGACACTGATT
>OGCQ01002275.1_pt1 | contig 20191 bp, 17 predicted proteins | sample 1570161 | NCBI WGS metagenome assembly OGCQ01 (sample SAMEA4384402, study PRJEB24528) | human gut metagenome
TCGAATGTGTTTAAATTGGAAATAACATCTTTGATATCGGAGGTAGAGGCAGTAGTTCCGTTCATTTTGACCAGCTTACGGTTGGTGGTCTTGGCAATCATGGTAGCAAGCGTTGTTTTTCCCACACCGGAAGGACCGTAAAACACCATGTTAGGTATTTGACCGGAATCAATAATACGGCGCAGCGCCTTCCCTTCTGCCAACAAGTGCCGCTGTCCTACCACATCATCCAGCGTTTGAGGCCGCAAACGGTCTGCCAATGGTGCGCTCATATCTATTCCTCCCTTCCCCCGATATCAAATTTTACTCAATTGTATTGTTATTGTACCACAAAAAGTAAAATTCGACCATATATTCCACAAAATTATAATATAAAAAAGGAATGGGTCAAACCCCATTCCCGGTAATGTACATGAAGTACAATTATTCATATAAAGGATGCTTCTCACAGATTGCTTGCACCATGCTGCGGATTTTGTCTGCATTTGCATCAAAATCATGGATAGCTAGGCTAATGCACTCCGCTACCTGATCCATATCTTCCACTGTTAAACCGCGAGTAGTAACAGCAGGTGTACCCAAACGAACACCACTTGTTACAAACGGACTTCTTTGCTCATTTGGTACTGTATTTTTATTTGCGGTGATATATACTTCATCCAAACGATGTTCCAACTCTTTACCTGTAAGCTCAGTTCCGCTTAAGTCGATTAACATAAGGTGATTATCTGTACCGCCGGATACCAATTTTACACCGCGTTTGGTCAAACCGTTTGCCAAAGCCTGCGCGTTTTCTACCACTTTTTTACCGTACTCTTTAAATTCAGGTTTCAATGCTTCACCCAAGCAAACTGCTTTACCTGCAATAACGTGCATCAAAGGACCGCCTTGAATACCTGGGAAAATTGCTTTGTCAATGGCTTTTGCATATTCTTCTTTGCAAAGAATCAATCCGCCTCTGGGACCGCGCAATGTTTTGTGAGTTGTTGTTGTTACAATATCCGCCCACTCCACAGGATTCGGATGAACACCTGCTGCAACCAAACCTGCAATATGCGCCATATCTACCATAAGCATCGCGCCTACTTCATCTGCAATCTCACGCAAACGTTTAAAATCAATAATTCTTGCATATGCACTTGCGCCTGCAACAATCATTTTTGGCTTTACTTCTTTTGCTTGTGCCTGTAATTTATCATAATCGATACGGTGTGTTTCTGCATCTACACCATATTCTACAAAGTTATAATAACTGCCTGACATATTCACAGGTGAGCCATGGGTTAAATGTCCGCCTTCTGACAAATTCATACCCATTACTGTATCGCCCGGCTTTAAAAATGCAAAGTAAACAGCCATATTTGCCTGTGCACCTGAATGAGGCTGCACATTTGCATGCTCTGCTCCAAATAATTCGCAAGCACGTTTGCGGGCGATGTCTTCTACAATATCTACAAACTCACAGCCGCCATAATAACGTTTGCCGGGATAACCTTCTGCATATTTATTGGTTAAAATACTGCCCATTGCAGCCATAACTGCAGGAGAAACAATGTTTTCGGAAGCAATCAGCTCTAAATTACGTTGTTGACGTTTTAATTCTTTGTCCATTGCTTGACCGACTTCAGAATCATACTTCTCTACAAAACCGATGGTATCCATAATATCTTGATACATGTCTCCGTACCTCTTTCATTTCTATTGTGTACTTAAATTATACACAATTACCTATCAAAAGGCAATTGTAAAATACACATACTTTTATAAAATAAATGCACCTAGGAAAAGCATGTTTTATCACAATTTACAAAAAACTGTTTGGAGTAAAATCTTCTGCTGCCGTTACTCCGTTGACAAACCATATTCGCTTTTTTATAATCAAGTAAAAACCACAAAGGAGTACCGTTACATGACTGAAAAAGAAAAGATGCTGGCGGGAGAATTATTTTACTCTCCCGATGAACAATTGAAAGAAGAACGTTTACGCGCAAAAGAATTGTTATACGACTACAACCATTTGCGTCCCGGTGAAACGGATAAAAAAGAAATTTTGATAAAAAAATTGCTGGGTTCTATCGGACAAGAATTTTCCATTGGACAGCCATTTTATTGTGATTACGGTTATAATATTCATATTGGTTCTCATTTCTACGCCAATACGGGATGTGTTATGTTAGACTGCGGTAAAATTACAATTGGAAACCATGTATTTTTGGCGCCCCATGTTCAACTGTATACAGTCAATCATCCCATTCATTTAGAGCAACGCGACGCCGACTACGAATATACCAAACCGATAACGATTAAAGACCATGTTTGGATTGGAGGCAATACCACTGTTCTGCCCGGAGTTACCATTGGAGAAAACAGCATTATCGGCGCCGGAAGTGTTGTAACAAAAGATATTCCTGCCAACGTAATTGCTGTGGGTAACCCATGCCGTATTTTGCGTGAACTGACGAAGAAAGAACTGGGCTTAGGTTAAACTTCCCAACTGATTATAAACATTTACGGCATCCAATATGTGCAGCGGTTCCGTTTGCGGAGAACCATTTGCCCCTGCAGTTACCAAAAGATATTGTTTTCCGTTTATGGCAGCCAAGCTGGCTAAACATTGGCCTGCCTGTTCTGTATAACCTGTCTTTCCTCCTAATAATTCACCGTTGTGAATGGTTTCAACAGCTTGATTTTGAAATACGGTGCTGTAGAAAGTAAATCCTTCCGGATGTTGATTTGTTGGAGGAACACTGTAATAACTGCTTGTAAAAGCCTGATAAAACGCTTGATTTTTTAAAGCATACTGCAACAATACAGCAATGTCTTTCACAGAAGAAATATGATTTCTGTCATGAAGGCCGGTACAATTTGTAAAATGAGTGTTTTTCAGACCAATCTGATTTGCTTTTTCATTCATTAATTTGACAAATGCAGACTCCGAGCCTGAAATGTTCTCTGCAAAGGTCATGCAGCATTCTGCTCCCGAAGGCAGTAATACGCCATATAACAAATCTTTTGCTTTTACGCGCTCTCCCGGTTCAAATCCGGCCATCGAGGCCTCTTCTTCATATAATTGCTGAAAAAAATCATATGGTACGGTTACGCTTTGATTTAAATTATCCGTATGCTCTATGGCTATCAGAGCAGTCATAATTTTTGTAAGAGAAGCAGGATAGATTCTTTCATCACTGTTACGCTGTGCAATTACTGCGCCTGTATCTGCATCTATCAAAATAGCGTACGGACTATTTAATACATTTAAATCAATTTTATTTTCTGCTTGTGTTCCTGTATTCAATAAATTTCCCGAACCTACCTGAACATCAAACGACAAATATTGTCTCCCTATAAAAAACAGTAACAGGATAAATATAATAAACGATGCAATGATAATAGTATAAAAACGTATGGTTTCTAAAGGTCTTTTTGTTCTTTTTTGTGTTTGCCTGTTTGCTAATTTCTTTTTTTCCATATTCCATGATTTCTCCTTGAATATAATATAAAACGCCTTTGTTTCGCTTATCATTATACGAAACAAAGGCGTTTTTAACTTTAATATTCAATTGTTGATTTCCTAAGAAAATATAAAGAGAATCTTGATTATTTGTGAAATTAAGAAACAGGAAGCGTAACACAAAAAGTAGTAAGTTCGTGTTCACTGTTTGCTAAAATGGTTCCTCCATGCAACGTTACAATTTCTTTGGCAATGGCCAAACCCAAACCTGCTCCTCCCGTATTGGTAGTACGCGCATCATCCAAGCGAAAGAACTTTTCAAAAATAGATTCCAATCTCTGTTGAGGAATGGTTTTTCCATGGTTACAAACAGAAATACGAATTTCCTCTTCTGTTTTTACTGCAGTGATTTGAATATCTGTATTAGGATAGCTGTAAGCAATTGCATTTTTTAAGATATTATTAAATACTCTTGCCAGTTTTGTCGGGTCGGCATATACCGTTAAATCTTCTTGTGCATGAAGTGTAATGGTATTTCCATGTGATGCTAGAATTGGATAAAACTCATCGCTCATTTGTATTAGCATATAATATAAGTCTACCATTTCTTTTTCCAAAATAATTTGCTGTAAATTATATCGGGTGATTTCAAAAAATTCATTGATTAATTTTTCCAAACGATTTGCTTTATCCAACGTAATGTGAATATATTTTTCTCTTTGTGCTTGCGGCATGTCCGGCACTTCATCCAAAAGACTCAAATAACCAATCACAGAAGTAAGAGGCGTTTTTAAATCATGTGCCAAATACGTAATCAAGTCATTTTTTCGTATGCCTTCTTCTTTTAATATATGTTCATGCTGCTGCATGGTGGATTTGATTTGTGCCATACAAGCAGAAATTTCCGAATATTGTTTTGGAAATACTTCCGTTGCCTCTTTGGAACCATTCATGTAGGTATGAATCATTTCGCTGGTACTGGTTATGGTCTTGCTCACTTTCTTTTTTGCATAAAAATGTGCAACTACGATTACAGTGGTAATTACGACAATAATGGTAATGATGACAGTCCATAACAAAAAATATTTTAAGTCTGTCCAAGCAAAGGTAGTACGTTCTACCCACGTTCCGTCAGGTAAAGTATACTGATCTTCAATCATATATGACCGTACAAACCAATCTACAAATGAGCCGTTCCAAATAATATCTACCAAAAAAAAGAGGCCAAAACATATGGCAATTCCAATGATAAAGGCAGCCACTATTTTCAGTGGCTTGATATAGTTAGCTTTCAATTTTATATCCGCACCCCCAAATCGTTTTAATATATTTGGGATCTTCGAAAGAATCTCCCATTTTTTCACGCAAGTGACGGATATGAACCGTAATGGTATTGTTACTCTTACTGAAATATTCATCTCCCCAGATTTGATGAAACAGTTCTTCCGCGCTTACCACATTTCCTTTTTGCTGGCATAAAATACGTAAGATTGAAAATTCTGTGGGAGTCAAGGAAAGCGGCTTTTCATTTAATGTACATTCGTGCGTTTTGATATTCATTACCAGCCCTGAATGAATCATAATATCATCCTCTTTTTCCACACCTGTATTATATCGTTTATATCTCCTCAGCTGCGCTTTGACTCGTGCCACCAACTCCAGAGGCTGAAAAGGTTTGACAATATAATCATCTGCCCCCAAAGTAAGACCTGTTATCTTGTCAATTTCTTCCCCTTTTGCCGTTAACATAATAATAGGATAATGGTAATGTTCCCTTATCTTTTTACACAGTTCAAATCCATTCATTTCAGGCATCATCACATCTAGAATAGCCATATCCAATTTTTCATGTTCAATGCAGTTAAACGGCAATTTCAAGTTCATCATCTTCAATCTAAATTTTCTCACTCATATTCATTTTCTCCCCTTTCTGTTATCGTATCAAAATTCATATTAAAAATTCTAATTACTTTCTTTAGAAAAAATTAAGATTTTCTTAATTTCACTTTGATTCTGAACTCCACACATGAATTTTCCATAAAATATGCCTATTCTAACAATTAGAATAGGCATATTTTGTTGATGTTTGAAAAATAAACATTTATTCTTCCGTATGCTTACATAAAAATGACTCTATTCTTTCATTAAATACAGTCGATTCTTTATTCGCAATAAAATGATCTCCTTCTATCAACACCAATTCACTGTTTGATATTGAGTTGGCAATGAGCTTTGTATGATTTTCTTTTATCATATCCTGTTTACCCGCAATTACTAAGGTCGGAACAGCAATTTGTTCCAACTCATCGGGAGAAACATTTGGTTCTTTGACCATAAGACGCAACATTTCCTGAGATGACTTAGCATTTTTACTGCAAAGAGAAAACAATGAAGTAATCCAATATCCAAATATAATCGGAATTTGTACGGAAGATTTTACTCCTTTGGAATTTAGATTCGCACCATTCAAAATGAGTGTCTTTACGTATTGAGGATATTTCAATGTAAACATCATTGCAATATTTCCGCCGTCACTGAAACCCAGCAAAATAATTTGTTTTAATTCCAAATAATCCAACAGCTGTTTTAAATCCTCCACAAATTGTGCCAATGTAAAAGGGGCATCTCCCCTTGGAGATTTTCCATGTCCCCTTGTATCAACAGCAATCACACGATATTTTGGGGAGAAATGCTCTATTTGATGAGAAAAATAATCCGAACTTTCTCCGTTTCCATGTAACAGTACGAAGGGAGTCCCTTGTCCTTGCTCTGTATAATGTAATTGAAACTCCATGCACGCCCCTCCTTTATGTGATAAGTGTACCATGACACTTTTTTGTTTGCAACGACCTAATATCAGACACTGTTATTTGCAATAAAAAGAAATAAAATAGCTATAAAAGGACCTGTAACTACACCAGTAGGGAAAGGATTTAAAAGTGTAAATGTAACACTGAGACAAACTTTAGATTTATATGTAAATTTAAGACCAGTAAAGAGTTTTAAAGGTATTAAATCTAGATATGAAGATATCGACTTAGTTATAGTGAGAGAAAATACAGAAGGATTATATTCAGGAATAGAACACAAAATAGGCGATTACGGTGCAGAGACAATAAAAATAATAACTAAACCAGCTTGCGAAAGAATATGTGAATTTGCATTTAACTATGCAAAAGATAATAATAGAAAAAAAGTAACAGGAGTGCATAAAGCTAATATAATGAAACTTAGCGATGGACTATTCTTAAATACATTTAGAGATATAGCATCTAAATATCCAGATATAAAAAGTGATGATTTAATAGTAGATGCAGCTGCCATGAATCTTGTATTGAATCCACAAAATTATGATGTTATGGTAATGCCTAATTTATATGGAGATATATTATCAGATTTGTGTGCAGGTTTAGTTGGAGGGCTAGGGATTATTCCAGGGGCTAATATAGGAAAAGAATATGCAGTATTTGAGGCAGTTCATGGTTCTGCACCTCAAATTGCAAATCAAAATATTGCCAATCCTACGGCAATTATTCAATCTTCTGTAATGATGCTTAGATATTTAGGAGAATATGATGCTGCTAAAAAAATAGAAAATGCATTGGAACAAGTATTTTTAAAGGGAAAAAATTTAACAATAGATTTGGGAGGAAGAGCTTTAACAAAAGAATTTACAGAAGAAATAATTAAATATATATAAGTAAAGAATTCTTTCATATTGTATGAAAGAATTCTTTACTTATTAAGACTTTGTAATTTGAATAATTTAAGTTATGGAGGTATCAAATGAATTTAACAGTTTTAGTTGATAATAATACAATTTTAGATGAGTATTATATAGGGGAGCATGGTCTTTCTTTTTATATTGAAGATAATGATAAGAAAATTTTATTTGATTTGGGATATTCTAATGTGCTTTTAGAAAATATGAAAAAATTAAATATTAAAAGTGAAGATATTGATATATTAGCAATATCTCATGGTCATGATGATCATGTAGGAGGAATTAAATATTTTGCTAATAAGAAATTAAATAAAAATTTAGAAATAATAGCTCACCCCTTAACTTTTAATAAAAAAATTAAAAAAGTTTATAATTTAAATGAAAAAGAAAATAATTTTTCTATAAAATATCAGTGTATATCATCACCTTTAGATATAAATGAAATAGAAAATATGGGGAGTGTTAAGTTAAGTAAAAATCCTATAAAAATTAGTGAAAATATATATTTTATGGGAGAGATACCAAGTGTTATTGATTTTGAAAAAAGATACTCTATGGGAAAAATAAATATAGGTGGTGAATATATAGAAGATTTTATTTATGAAGACAGTGCACTTGTTTATAAAAGTGATGAAGGATTATTTATAATTTCAGGGTGTGCTCACAGTGGTATTTGCAATATTATAGAGTATGCTAAAAAAATTTTTAATGAGGATAGAATAATTGGCATAATAGGAGGCACATATTTAATTGATGTGGATGATAGAACAAAACAAACTTTGAAATACTTTGAAGAAAACAATATAAAGAATTTATATCTTTGTCACTGTACATCTTTTAGGGTAAAAAGTTTTATAGATAATGTTATTCCACTTAAAGAAGTGGGAGTAGGTATGAAAATAAAAATTGATTAAAGGGTATTATATAAAGTATTTTATTTATGAATAAGGGACGTAGGGATTAATTCCTATGTCCTTTTATATTTTGAAAAATTAAATTTATTAAAAGTATTTAATGAAATTTTATTAAAAATGTTTAAAAAAGTTTTTTGTTGATATATTATTGTTAATATATAAATAAAAATTTCTAATAAATAGGAGTAAAAATGAAAGAAAAATATTACGACAAATTATTAAATATAAATACTATGGGCAATCAAAATTGGAATAAAGCATCAACACATAATCATCCTTATGAGCCAACTTTATATGTGGCATTGGAAGAATTATTTGAAAATTATACTTTAAGTGAAGATGATCATATTGTAGATTTTGGCTGTGGTATGGGAAGATTAAACTTTTTTATTAATCATATGTTTAATTCTTATGTGACAGGAGTGGAAATAAATGAAATTTATTTTAATGAAGCTTTGATGAATAAAATTTCTTATAAAAATAAAAAGTCAAAAGACAAGATAAATTTTGTATGTAACTTAGCTCAACAATATGAAATATCACCTAATGATAATAAATTTTATTTTTTTAATCCATTTTCAATTCAAATTTTTTCGAAGGTAATTGATAATATATTACAGTCTTATGAAAATAATATGAGAGATATGGATATAATTATGTATTATCCGTCTAATGAATACTTGGATTATTTAGATTATAAAACACCTTTTTATTTTGAAAGAGAAATTCAATTATCAAGTTTATATGAAAATGACCCAAAAGAAAAATTTGTTATATATACATTAAAATGCTAAATTAATTATAAGGGGATAATATTAGTAAAGCATATGGAATGAAGGGATAACTATGGGAAATGAATCAAGAATTAGATTTATAATTAGAAGTATTTTATTAGCAGTAGTAATTATTTTATTTATAAAAGATAAAAATATAATAATAAACATATTAAATTATAAAATAATATTTAATATCAAAGTTTATCATATAATTTGGACATACTTGATTTTAGAAACATTATTTTTAATAATACCATATACGAATAATCACTCTTATAATGGAAAGTTGTTTTTAAAACATTATGAAGAAGTTGAAAATTAAAATTCCCTGCCCGATTTGTACAATCTAGGAAAGGAAAGTTGGGGTTGGGCCTCGAAGCGCACTATCTCATCGCACCTGCTGCGTTTACCCCAAAACTATGATACAAAAAACAAAGAAGAAACAGGGCGTAAGTTCAACCTCAAATAGCCTCAGGCTACTCAGCCGGCCCTAATGCCTGAACACGCGAAGCCGTAAATGTAGGAAGATCACCGAGATCGCACCGACAGAGCCAAGGTTTCGAAACGTTAAACAGAAGCTGAAAATAAAAATTCCCGCCCTGTTTTTACATGAACGGGAAGGACGTCCGGAGATAAAGCAAGTCAGAAGACCTGCCAAGATCAGAAACTTGGTGTTCTCTGGGATCAGAACACCGGTTGTACTGATTTTTAATTGGAATTATTCTATTGGATGTCGATGGAAAAACGTTCGATTAAATTAGTCGAAATTTCATAAAGTTTACAAAGTCGATGGCCCTGACAGGACGTTTGTTAATTGACCATTGACAAATACCAGTTGACTGTAAAACAATACACTTCAGAATTCATACGTATTGAATTGATAATCAATAATTCAACTTTCAAATCCTCTGCTCGTTTTTCTTTTTCCAGCTGTTTTTGGATGGAAGTAAATCTTCCAGTAATTGTCAATTGTTAATTGTCAGCGGTCAATTATTCCTCTTGTGGAAATCCGCAAAAAAAATCGAACATTTTTATAAGTCGGATAGAATAATTCTTTGTTTAATATGATTATACATGAATTATTGTGGTTTGATGGCAGGAATGCTGTTGACGGTGTGTTACTTTACAGAGGGATTTACTCAAAAAGTAGATTCTACTAAAATGTATTTTATCGATGAAGTGACCGTTTCTGCTCAGCAGATCCGTAAGGACATTATCCCGGTTCAAACCTTATCCGGGGAGGAATTACAGAAACTGAGCGTACATTCGGTGGCTGATGCTATCCGCTATTTTTCGGGTGTACAGATCAAGGATTACGGTGGTATCGGTGGATTGAAGACTGTAAATATCCGGGGGATGGGTACGCAGCATGTGGGGGTTTTCTATGATGGTATACAGTTGGGAAATGCGCAGAACGGACAAATCGACCTGGGGCGTTTCTCTTTAGACAATATGGAAGCCATTTCTTTATACAATGGTCAGAAAAGCGCTATTTTTCAGTCTGCCAGAGATTTCGGTTCTGCAGGCTCGATTTATATGGTGGCCCGTCGGCCTGTCCTAAAAGGAACACAAAAATATCGTTTGAAAGGTACTTTCAAAACAGGTTCCTTTGGGTTGGCTAATCCATCCCTGCTCCTGGAAAACCGTTTGAGTGACCGGATAAACAGCTCATTCAGTACAGAATACATGTATACCACCGGAAAATACAAATTCCGTTACAGTGAAAAAGGGGGATACGATGTTCGGGAAACCCGGCGGAATGGAGATGTACAATCCATCCGGGCTGAATATGGGTTATTCGGGGATCTCGATAATGGCGAATGGAAAGCCAAAGCTTATTTTTACAATTCGGAACGGGGCTTACCGGGTGCCGCCGTCCGTGAACCGGGTGAATTTACCCATGAAGACCGGCAATGGGATACCGATTTTTTCCTGCAAGGTTCTTTTCAAAAACATTTCAAGGCATATCATCTGTTGGTGAATGGGAAATATGCCTATGATTTTTTGCACTATCTGTCCGATCCCCGTAAAGATGTAACGACGATGTATGTCAACAACCATTTCCGGCAACACGAATTGTACTGCTCTGCTGCTAATATGTTTTCCATCCTGCCTTTCTGGAGTGCCGATATTTCTGTCGATTTCCAATGGAACAAACTGAATGCCGATCTGACCAATTTTGTTTACCCTTGCCGATATACAGGACTGGTGGCAGTAGCAACAGCCCTGCATTTCGAGCGTTTTAAATTACAGGCAAGTGTGTTAGGGACCTTTGTCCACGAAACTACCCGGATCGCCAATGCTGCAGCCGGCGACAAGCAGAAATATACGCCTTCAGTTGCTGTTTCCTGGCAACCTTTCCGTGCGCGGGAGTTGAATGTCCGGGCTTTCTACAAACGGATTTTCCGAATGCCGACGCTCAATGATTTGTATTACACTTTTATCGGAAATGCCGACCTAAACCCTGAATTTACAACCCAGTACGATGTCGGGCTGACTTATGCCCGGCAATTTACACATGGAATGTTGGAACGGATCGAATTTCAGACGGATGCTTACTACAATGAGGTGTCCGATAAAATTGTTGCTATGCCGACTTCCAATCAGTTCCGCTGGACCATGATGAATCTCGGCTATGTGGAAATTCGGGGAATCGATGTCGCTTTGCAAAGTAGCTGGCGTTTCTGGCAGCATCTTTTGGCTAACCTCCGGATAAATTATACTTACGAGAAAGCTCAGGATTTCACCAAACCCGGTAGTGCCTATTATGGCGGACAGATTCCCTATATCCCCTGGCATAGCGGTTCGGCAGTGCTCAACATGACCTATAAGAGCTGGGATTTGAATTACAGCTTCATCTATACCGGTGAACGCTATGAGTCGAGTGCCAATATCCCGGAAAATTTTGCTAAAGAGTGGTATACAAACGACCTCTCCTTATCCAAAAACTTTCGTTGGAACAGAACGGCCTGGCGGTTGACCGCTGAAGTGAACAATGTTTTCAATCAGCAATACGAAGTGGTGCAATGGTATCCTATGCCGGGAACGAATGTGCGGTTTGTTGTGAATATCGAGATTTAATTGACGTCAGTACATTTAAATATATAAGTTATGAACAGATTCAGATTTTTAGTGGCTGGAGTTGCGTTGGTTACAACATTTATCTTATTTTCCTGCCGGAGTGACGATGAAGCATTAGTCCCATCTGAGGAAACCGTGGTGATCACCCCCAGTGATGAGGTCGGCGGAGCCAGTGACAGTGTTCCTATCGTCGGTTTTTTCCTGTTGAACGAGGCCAATATGGGAAGCAATAAAGCTTCCATCGATTATTTCGATTATATCAAAGGCACCTATCACAAAAACATTTTTCCTGAACGCAATCCTACGATTCAAAAGGCATTGGGAGATGTGGGGAATGATATCGAAATATATGGTGATAAACTCTATGCCGTCATCAATTGTTCCAATCTGATCGAAGTGATGGACGTGAATACGGCCAGGCACCTGCATACGATAGCTATCCCTAATTGTCGCTATATCACCTTTAAGGACAATTATGCTTACGTCAGTTCTTACGCCGGAGAGGTAAAGATCGACCCCAATGCACGGCTGGGATATGTGGCTAAGGTAGATACGGCGACGATGCAGGTGGTGGATAGCTGTGCTGTGGGTTATCAGCCTGAAGAAATGGTCATAGCCGGAAATAAATTGTATGTGGCCAATTCCGGTGGTTACCGGGTCCCGAATTACGATAAAACGGTTTCTGTGATCGATTTGAAGACTTTCAAAGAAATCAAAAAGATCAATGTAGCCATCAACCTCCATCGCATGAAAATCGATGCTGATGGGAATATTTATGTCACTTCCCGAGGAGATTACTACGACATTCATTCCAATACCTACGTGATCGATTCCAAAACCGATATGGTTACCGGTATATTGGGGTTCCCGGCCAGTGAACTGTATCTCAGTGGTGATTCATTGTACTACTACAGTACGGAATACAGTAAATACACGGGCAACAATACCATTACTTACGGAATATACAACACAAAAACCAAGCGGGTTGTGACCAATCGTTTTATCACGGATGGCACGGATAAATCGATCGAAGTACCTTACGGGCTGGCGGTAAATCCACAGACAAAAGAGATTTTCGTAACAGATGCCGGTGACTATGTCACTCCGGGAAAACTCTATTGTTTCTCGCCTGCAGGAAAACTGAAATGGTCCGCAGTGACGGGAGATATTCCCGCCCATTTCGCTTTTACAATAAAACCATTGAAATAAATATTTAATCATCATTTATTTAAACGTATGTACAGTAAACTATTATTCAGATCATTGTTCGTAGGAGTATGCCTTCTGGCATTAGATGCCTGCTCGGACGATGACAAGGAAATTACTCCGGGGTCACCGGAATGTGTCTTTAACTCCGAAACGGGAGAGTATAAGGTGAAAATCAAAAAAGAAGTGGCTTTGACTGCTCACGTTACCAATGCGACCTCTCCGCTTTATGCGTGGAAACAGGATGGAAAAATTGTATCCGACGATACCATTTACTATTTTAAAGGAGAGGCATTGGGTGAATATTTTGTAAACTTCCGTTTGGATGCTGCTAACGGAAGCCTGGAAAAACAGGTGAAAGTGACTGTCGTAGACAGACTCACGCCCCAGATTAAAACAGGTGCTTCGGCTGTGGCTTATTGCGGAATAGCCAAGGAAATTGCAGCTGAAACGGAATACACGGACGAAACGACTACGTTTGAATGGAGCTATAACGGAAAAGTTGTGGGGCATGATTCGACTTATATTTTTAAAGAAGAGGACATCGATGTGTATGCATTGGCATTGAAAGTGACTAATGAAGATGGGGCCGATGTTAAGAACATCAATATATCCGTAGTGCCGGAAGAAAAACCTTTGTTGTTCTTCGATAACGGTCGGTATGTACTGCCCTCTCAATTAGAGGACGTCAGGACGATGACCTGTCCGATCGGCAGAAATCTCGTACTGGCTCCTGTCCGGTTTGCTATCAGCGATCAGGCTACTTACCAATGGGAAGTGGACGGACAGGTACAAAGCGGTCAGACTTCCATCTATTTTGATTTTACTCCTTCTGTGCAAGGAAAAACTTATGTCGTTAAAGTGACGGCGAAAGACGGGGATAAGACGGCGACCGCTACGGTAAACGTAGATTGTGTCGCTCCTGAGGGGACTTATTTCCGGGAACCTAAGGCAACAAGTAATTATATTTCCAACCATTGTTATGAATTTATCCCGGCCCCCGGACAATTTATCCGGTTTAACCAGAATCAGACTGCCGAAGATGCCCGGATGACAGTTCAAACGACCCTGGATAATGGAGGTGGAACCAGTTGGATGGTTTCTTTGGGCGCCTGGGGCGGTTATATGATTTTAGGTTTCGACCATAGTGTGAAAGACGACGGTAAGGGAGAGGCAGATTTTGATATGGTAGGTAATCCGTTAGGAAAATATTGGTGTGAGTGTGGGGTCGTTTGGGTAAGTCAGGATGAGAATGGCAACGGTATCCCGGATGATACGTGGTATGAATTGAAAGGAAGCGAATACGGGTAAACCGGGAATTACGCAGCGATATGCCTTGAAATATTATCGGCCGACAGCTGAGAAGCAAGACGTTTTATCGATAGATAACGACGGAAATCTGAGTTTCCTGGCCCGGAATGCCTATCACCCGGATAGCGGTTATTTCCCTTGGTTTATGAAGGAAGAATATTACATTCTGACGGGAACCTGTCTTGGTGACCAATTTAAGACAGAAGGTATTGAAACTAACTGGGGATTCGATTGGGGATACGTCGATAACATCAACGATCCGTCAGGTTTCCGTATCGAAAATGCTATTCAGCAGGACGGTAGTCCGGCTAATCTGAAATATATCGATTTTGTGAAAGTACATACCGCCCAGATGGGACAGGGAGCTGCCGTGGGGGAAGTGTCTACCGAATCTTCAGCAGCTATGGACCTGCGGTTGAAAGCTAAAAACTAATCCTTTAAAGAATATCGAGTTATGAATAAAAATATAGTATGGAGCCTTCTTTTCGTACTGGCTTTTATCGTGGGCTGTGACGATGAAAATGACCCGTTTGCCGGTAATGATAATTTTATTACTTCTTTTTCGCTCAGACAGGGTGAACAAGTTTATCCTGCTTTCTTCCGGGGAGATACAATTTTATTGGTGACACCGGAGGGTATATCCCTGCAAAATGTGAAAGCAGAGATCGTATGTAGCGAAAACAGTACGATAATACCCGATCCTGCAACGGTGGAAAATTGGGAACAACAGCAATATTTTGTGGTGACCTCCCACAGTGGTATAGAACGCAAATATCTTTACATACCTTCCATGCTTTCGGTGCAAAAGGAGTGACCCACATCAACGGTAGTCTGATCATAGGCCGGCAAGCAGGTACGGATACGATTACTTCCCTGGCAGCCTTGACGGCTCTGAAACGGGTGTCCGATAATGTGATCCTGAATACAATGTTTAAAGGATATGAGTTTACAGGATTGAACAACCTGGAAGAAGTAGGAGGTTCTCTCCACATCAATGCTGCAGATAGTATATGGACGTTGCCCCTGAATAAACTGGCATCGGTCGGTGGTGATTTCAATGTTACCAGTGCTTCGATTGCCGAAATCACTTGTCCTGCATTGAAATCGGTAGGAGGTAGTGTGACGCTGGCTGCTCCATTCGTAAAATCCGATTTCTCAGCCTTACAACAGGTGAGTGGAGCATTGGCCTTGAAAGGGAAAGCTGCAATGCAGTCTCTCTCTTTTCAGTCTCTGGAAAGAGTCGGAGAAACCGTGGAAGTAAATATGTCTGTCGTACGCCTGGAATTTCCCGAGTTGCGGAGTTGTGATAAACTAACCGTGGTAAAAGGTTCGATGGCATTGCTCTATTGTCCGAAATTACAGGACATTGCAACCGAATTGAATATTGCGGATAATCCGCTGTATGAGGTGTCTTTTCCGGAATTGACTCATATCGGTGCGATTACTTTATCTTGTCCGAAGGTCAGCCAGATGAGTATGCCTTTATTGAAAGAGGTAGATGAAGATTTAAACGTCACACTTTTAGGACTGGATACTGAAAAATTAGGGGCTTTGGAAAAAATCGGAGGGAAGCTGTCATTGAACTGTACGGCAGAATATTTGAAGTTGCCTGCCGGTTTGAAAAATTTGAAGGTGTTTGTAGTATCGAAAGGTATAGAACGCCTGGATATCCAGGGAATAGAAATCGAGGAATTGCGATTCAGCGGTACCGGATTGGAAAATACGACGGTGATCGGTGACGATATTTTTAAAGGTAAAATCAGTTTGGATAACCTTTCGGGATATTTCCCGAAATTAGAAGGTTTCCGGGAAGTGGGAAAACTGAATATCGGTTATCTTGGCCTGAACGGAGGGAGCATTGAAATCGGTAATATCCGTAAAATTAACGGGGATTTCTCTTACTGGGCCAATTCCAATGTAAAGGCCGTCGAATTTCCTGCACTGGAAGAAGTAACCGGTAATTTTGAATTATATTCCAATATCAAGGAATACCATTTCCCCGAATTGAAGTCTATCGGAGGGAAGGCAATCATAAGTATCGACTATTATGATGAAAAGACTTTTCCGAATCTGGCGACGGTCGGGGAGGATATGATGTTTCAGACCGGATATGACTATTATGGATCGAGGGGACCGGCCGTGGTCTTGTATCCGGCTTTGAAGCAGGTTGGGGGGACATTGGAACTGCGCCCGATCGGACCAACTCCCTGGGGAGATAATGAGAATACCGGTTATTTGAATCAAACTCTGGAAAATCTGGATTTCTTGTCCAGCTTGGAAAAAGTGGGGGGAATCCGGATTCATGATCATGGGAAACTAGCTTCTTACGAGGCAATTAAAAAGGCCATCCTGACCTGTCCCGAAGAGAAATGGAGTGTGGAAAATAATTTGTACAATCCGACTTACAAGCAATTGGTAGAAGACCAGCAATGGATAAAACCTGCTATTCAGGAGTAACAGATGAAGCCTGTTTTTCAACTGTGAGATTAATCAGCTGAAAAAGTTGTAAATGTAAAAAATGATAAACCTATGAAGATAAATAATTTAATATATATTGTGTTGCTTGGCATTATTGTTTCGCTGACGAGTTGCGAGGACGATGACAGCCTGTTTTCCGGAAATGAAAACTACATCACCTCATTCCGACTGGTTCAGCAGGGAGATTCCTATGCCGGGATAATTAAGGGAGATAGTCTGATTTTGAGTATCCCTGAAAATCTTTCTCTTGAGGGGGCGACAATGGAGATTTTGTGTAGTGAAAATGCCCGGATATCTCCGGATCCTGGTGAAGTTGAGGATTGGGGAAAGTTACAAAATTTTACAGTAACTGCTTACAATAATACTCAGCGTGTTTACAAATATATAGTACGGAGAACCTTGACGGGTAGCGAAGGAGATGTTCGCCTGACTTCGGTTGAAGATTTGGAAGCCTTTGCTGCTCAGGGGATCAATAAAGTCAATGGAAATTTGGTTATCGGTAAAGAAGAAGGAACTGTGAAGGAAGACTCCCTTACTTCTTTGGCAGCTTTGGCCTCACTAAAAGAGGTTGTCGGAACGGTGACCATAAATCCGACTTATGCCGGAACTTCATTTGCCGGTTTGGAAAATTTGGAACAGGTTGGAGGATTGGTGATGGGACGTGTAATACAGAATGCAACCATTGGACTTCGGTGGATACGGGAGATTGAATTGCCAAATTTGAAAAAAGTAGCTTCAGAATTGACTTTCAGAGCTGATACCGTTGAAACGTTGAGTTTGCCTGCATTGGAAAAGGTAGGAAGAAATTTGTCGATTCAGATTAAAGATGTGAAAGATATAGATTTTTCGGCCTTATCGGTTATCGGAGAAAATTTATCCATGAAAGTGAACGGTGTCTTGAATGCTCCGGAAAAGTTGAGCTTTCCGAAATTAAGTTTGATTGGAAATCAATTAGCATTGAGTAATGTTTATAGGGTGAAAGAGTTAGCTTTCCCGGAATTAAAATCGGCGACTGCTATTAAATTGGAGCAGATGAATGCTGTTGAAACTTTGAACTTCACCCAATTGGAGCAAGTCGCCGATTATTTTGAATTGTGGTGGACGCATCAAGTAAAAGAAATGAATTTTCCTTCAGTAAAATCACTCGGTGGATTTAAAATTTATTACATTCAAAATTTGGAAAAAGTCAGTTTGGAGTCTTTGACAGAAGTCGGTCTGCGAGGATTCTGTATCGATGCATCTGATAAGATACAAGAGTTGAATTTGCCTGCATTGACGCGAGTGAAAGGTGATTTTGTTTTAACCAGAATGGCAATAACAGAGGTAAGCTCATTGAGAGCATTGAAGGAAGTGGATGGAAAATTTGATTTCTCCTCGATGAGTGCATTGACGGTTTTCGACGGTTTTCCGAATCTGACAACAGTCGGTGGTAATTTCACCCTGTCCGGTTTGGCAGTCAGCGAATTAAAGGGATTCGATGCCCTGACCTCTATCGGTGGTTCGATGAGTCTGAGTAATTTGAATGAGGTTACTTCGATTGACGCTTTCCCCGTATTGAAATCCATCGGATCACAATGTTCGCTCATTGGACTGAAAAAATTGCAGGATATTTCTTTGCTGGCCCAGTTCAAGGGAATGCATTTGAACAATTGTATTTTAAACAATTTGGATGCCTTGACTTCCTTGGATCTGACCGGCCTTGAAGTAGATGCCCTGCAGATTACCGGAAAAAATGCTTTGACGTTAAAGGGCAGTAAAACCTTGAATACGAATCTGACCATTAACGGGATTCCCGGAATTTCTTTTTCAGGAATCGAAGAGGTGCAGAATGTATCGGTAAGTAATATGCCTGCAACTATTACCGGACGGGTAGAATACAACTTCCCCGGATTAAAGAAAATAGGGACTTTGTCGGTGAGTCAGGCATATGGTGCCAGCCTGGGTGTGCTTCGTTTTCCTGATTTGACAGAGATTAGCGGAAAATTGACCCTTTCCGAAGGATTCGGACAAAAAGTACAGCCGACGGAATTTCCGGTTTTAAGGATAGTGAATAACATGACCTATACCGGAGTCTGTGATGCCCTTCGTTTTCCGGCCTTGGAGGAGGTGACGGGTGAATTGAATATCAAAACCAGCTATGTGAATGGATCTTTAGTGAGCATGTTACAGGAAATCTATACTCCCGTTTTGAAAAAAGTCGGGATATTGGTGCTGACTACTTACAGTAAAAATCAGGATAGTTGGTGTAATAATGTCCTGACTAATCTGGATTGTTTTAGAGCCCTGGAAAATGTCGGAGTGATCAATATCGAGTACCAGTTAGGCCTGGTATCTTTTAAAGGATTGGAAAAAGCAATCGGGGGATTGACGGATGATACTTCTTGGGTTGTCGGGCATAATGCTTATAATCCGACTTTCGAACAGGCTAAAAACGGAGAATTGGAACGAAATTGAGGGAAATACTTTACATCGGACGGCTCCCTGCAGCTTTTAGTTGGCAGGGGGCTTTTCGTATTTTGTAAGGAAAGGCATTTTTTGTACTTTTACGCTTCAATGGAAACAAAGGGATACCTTCAGGTTTATACCGGAAACGGTAAAGGTAAGACAACGGCTGCATTCGGTTTGGCGGTACGTGCTTTATGTGCTGGTAAACGGGTGTTTATCGGGCAGTTTGTCAAAAGCATGAAATATAACGAAACCCGGCTGGAAGCCTGTTTCCCCGGGCGGTTGGCGGTCCGGCAGTTTGGAAGAGGATGTTTCCTTGATCACCGGCCCGAAGACGAAGACGTACGCCTTGTCCAGGAAGGACTCCGGGAATGTGCGGCAATACTGGCTTCGGGTGAATGGGACCTGGTCATCCTGGACGAACTGACTATAGCTGTGTATTTTGGTTTGCTCTCCGATAAAGAAATACTGGAAGTCATCGGGCTGCGTGACACAGGGACAGAGGTGGTGATTACCGGGCGTTATGCTTCCGAAGCTTTGCTGGCTTTGGCTGACCTCGTAACAGAAATGCGTGAAGTGAAACATTATTATACCCGGGGAGTATTGTCCCGGGATGGATTTGATCATTGAGATATGGATAGATTGATGCGGTTTTGGTTGCTGGGGCTGTTGTTGGCTCTTGGGGTAGGTTGTAAAAGTAAGCATTCGGCTTCTGCAGAAGACGCTTTGTCCGCGCTCCGGATGGAATATGCCGGGCGGATTCGGATAGATTCGAGTGAACATTATATATTGGTGCGGGTGCAAA
>OGCQ01002279.1_pt1 | contig 20167 bp, 18 predicted proteins | sample 1570161 | NCBI WGS metagenome assembly OGCQ01 (sample SAMEA4384402, study PRJEB24528) | human gut metagenome
GCGAACGTTAATTTTTCATCGTTAAGAAATTTAGCTAGCAATGAACTATTTTTTAGAGCATTAAACAGAAAATATATGTAAGGGGAAAGGTAACAATGTTATATTTTTTAGCAGAGTATTTTACAAAACTTGAATTTTTAAAATCAATTTATTTAAGAGCATTCTTAGCATTTGTAATATCTTTTTTTATAGTTTTATTTGTGGGAAAACCATTTATAAAATATTTAAAAGTTAAGAAATTTGGTGAAGAGATAAGAGATGATGGACCAAGCTCACATTTTTCTAAGAAAGGTACTCCAACAATGGGAGGAGTATTAATTATAGCTGCTGTACTTTTGACAAGTTTATTTATTAATGATTTAAAAAATCCTTTGGTATTACTTGTTTTACTTTCTACTCTTATGTTTGCAGGAATTGGTTTTATAGATGATTATAGAAAATTTAAAGTAAGTAAAAAAGGTTTGGCAGGTAAAAAGAAATTATTATTTCAAGGAATAATAGGTCTAGTTATATGGGCTTATATATATTTTGTTGGTTTAACAGGTAGACCAATGGTTGATTTATCATTGATTAATCCAATAAGTTCACATCAATATTATATAGGAGCTATTGGAATGTTTTTCTTGATTCAAATAGTGCTTATGGGAACATCAAATGCGGTAAATATTACTGATGGACTTGATGGACTTGCAATAATGCCTATGATAATTTGTTCAACAATCTTAGGAGTAATTGCATATTTTACAGGACATACAGAATTGAGTTCTCACTTGCATTTATTCTATACTGTTGGTTCAGGAGAATTGTCAGTATTCTCAGCAGCAGTAACAGGAGCAGGTTTAGGTTTTCTTTGGTATAACTGTTATCCTGCACAAATATTTATGGGAGATACAGGGTCTTTAACCCTTGGAGGAATTTTAGGAGTAATTGCAATTATTTTAAAACAAGAATTGATGTTACCAATAATGGGCTTTATATTTGTTCTTGAAGCCTTATCAGTCATATTACAAGTAGGTTCATTTAAGTTGAGAGGAAAAAGAATTTTTAAAATGGCACCTATTCATCATCATTTTGAATTAATGGGAATACCAGAATCAAAGGTAACAATGAGATTTTGGATAGGAACACTTATATTTGGTATAATAGCTTTAGGAACAATAAAAATGAGAGGTATATTATAATGAAAAAAGCAATGATTTATGGATTAGGAATAAGTGGAACAGGAGCAAAGAAATTACTTGAAAAAGAAGGATATGAAATTATAGTAGTTGATGATAAAAAAGCTATGACATCAGATGAAGCATTAAATTATTTAGATGGTATAGAATTTTTTATTAAAAGCCCAGGAATACCTTATAATAATTTTGTAAAAGAAGTTCAAAAAAGAAAAATAAAAATTTTAGATGAAATAGAAATTGCTTATAATTATATGATAGAAAAAGGAATGAAAACAAAAATTATTGCTATAACAGGTACTAATGGAAAAAGTACAACAACAGCAAAAATTTCTGATATGTTAAATTATGCAGGATACAAAGCAGCCTATGCAGGAAATATTGGAAGATCTCTTTCAGAAGTTTTATTAAAAGAAAAAGATTTAGATTTTATTTCATTGGAGCTTAGTTCATTTCAATTAGAAAATATTGAAAATTTTAAACCTTATATCTCTATGATAATAAATATGGAGCCTGATCATATAGAAAGATATAAGAGCTTTGATGAATATTATGACACAAAATTTAATATTACAAAAAATCAAACAGAGGACTTCTATTTTATAGAAAATATAGATGATGTAGAAATTGAAAAAAGAGCAAAACAAGTAAAGGCGAAAAGAATTTCTGTGTCAAAATTTAAAAAAGCAGATATTTTTGTTGAAAATGACAAAATATGTCATGGTAAAGATAGCATAATTGATGTAGATAAATTAAGTTTAAAAGGTATACATAATTTAGAAAATACCTTATTTATGGTTGCAACAGCTGAAATATTAAAAATAGACAGAGAAAAATTAAAAGAATTTTTAATGATAGCAACTCCACTTGAACATAGAACAGAATTATTTTTTAACTATGGAAAATTAAAATTTATTAATGATTCCAAGGCAACAAATGTAGATTCTACAAAGTTTGCTATTGAAGCAAATAAAAATAGTATTCTAATCTGTGGTGGCTATGATAAGGGTGTAGATTTAGTTCCATTAGCAGAAATGATAAAGGAAAATATAAAAGAAGTTTATTTAATTGGGGTAATAGCTGATAAAATTGAAAGTGAACTAAAAAAAGTAGGTTATGAAGATAGTAAAATTCATAAATTAGTAAATTTAGAAAATTCACTTCAAGATATGAAAAAGAGATTTACTAAGAATTCTGATGAAGTTATTTTACTTTCACCAGCAACTTCAAGTTATGACCAATTTAATTCTTTTGAGCATAGAGGTAAAGTTTTTAAAGAATTAGTCTTAAAAATTTTTGGGTAGGTGCAAAATGAAAAAAGTGATGCTTACAACAGGTGGGACAGGTGGACATATATATCCTGCATTAGCTGTTGCTGATAAATTAAAATTAAAAGGGGTAGATACGGTATTTGTTGGAAGTACAGAGCGTATGGAAAAAGATTTAGTGCCAGATAGTGGGCATAAATTTATAGGAATAGATATTTCAGTTCCAAGAGGTTGGAAAAATATAAGGAAATATTTAAAAGCAATAAAAGTTGCTTTTAAAGTTATAAAAGAAGAAAGACCTGATGCTATTATAGGCTTTGGAAACTATATATCAGTACCTGTTATCATTGCAGGAATACTACTTAGAAAAAAAATATATTTGCAAGAACAAAATGTAAATATTGGTTCTGCTAATAAGATGTTTTATAAAATAGCAAAAATGACTTTTTTAGCTTTTGATAAAACATACGATGATATTCCTATAAAATCACAAAGTAGATTTAAGGTAACAGGAAATCCATTAAGAAAAGAAATAGATGGTTTAAGATATGCTACTGAAAGAGAAAAATTAGGAATAAAACCAGGTGAAAAAGTATTATTGATTACTGGAGGAAGTTTAGGAGCACAAGAAATTAATAATATAGTTATGAAATATTGGGAAAAATTCTGTGCTAATAAAAATATTAGAATATTTTGGGCAACAGGTAATAATTTTGAGCAACTAAAAAAAGTAAGAAAGAGTAAAAAAGAAAATGATAGAATAGAGCCTTATTTTAATGATATGTTAAATGTAATGGCTGCTGCTGATTTAATAGTATGTAGAGCAGGGGCATTGACTATATCTGAAATTATAGAACTTGAAAAACCTTCAATCATAATTCCTTATGGTTCTATTAAAGTTGGGCAATATGAAAATGCAAAGGTTCTTACAGATTACAATGCAGCCTATGTTTTTACAAGAGATGAATTAGATGAGTCTATGAAAAAAGTATTTGAAATTATTAGAAATGATGAAAAGTTAAAAAAGATGAGAATTAGGTTAAAACCATTGAAAAAACCTAATGTAGCTGAGGAAATTATAGCAAGTCTTGATATTTGGAGGAATTAAGTCAATGGAAAAAATTTACTTTATTGGTATAAATGGCATAGGAATGAGTGGACTTGCCAAAATAATGAAATGCAAAGGTTATGATGTAAAAGGAGCAGATATCTGTACAAACTATGTAACAGAAGAACTTTTATCAATGGGTATAACAGTTTATAATGAACATGATGAAGAAAATGTAAAAGAATCTGACTATGTTATAGCTTCAACAGCTATAAAAGAAAATAATCCCGAACTCTCTTATGCAAAAAATAATGGGATAACTCTGTTAAAAAGAGGAGAGTTACTTGCCAAACTTTTAAATAGAGAAACAGGAATAGCAGTGGCAGGAACACATGGGAAGACAACAACATCATCTATGCTTTCAGCAGTTATGTTATCAAAAGATCCAACAATAGTTGTTGGAGGGATATTACCAGAAATAAAATCTAATGCTAGACCTGGTAAAAGTGAATACTTTATAGCAGAAGCAGATGAAAGTGATAATTCATTTCTATTTATGTATCCTAAATACTCAGTTATTACCAATATAGATGCTGATCATTTAGATGTACATGGAAATCTTGACAATATTAAAAAATCTTTTATAAAATTCATCTGCCATACACAAAAGGAAGCTATAATATGTATGGACTGTGAGAATTTGAGAGATGCTGTGAGCAAGTTACCAGAAGGAAAAACTGTAACAACTTATTCAATAAAAGATGAAAATGCAAATATTTATGCAAAAAATATTAGAATAGTGGATAGGAAAACAATCTTTGAACTTTATATAAATAAAGAACTGACAGGAGAATTTTCTTTAAATATTCCAGGAGAACATAATATATTAAATTCTTTACCTGTAATTTATTTAGCTCTAAAATTTGGAGTTAGCAAAGAAGAAATCCAAGAAACTTTACATAATTTTAAAGGCTCTAAAAGAAGGTATGATATTTTATTTGATAAAGATTTAGAAAATGGTTATGGAAATAAAACTAAAAGAGTTAGAATAATAGATGATTATGCTCATCATCCAACTGAAATTAAAGCTACTTTAAAAGCTATCAAAAGTATTGATAAATCAAGATTGGTTGTAATATTTCAACCTCATAGATATAGTAGGGTTCACTTTTTATTAGATGAATTTAAAGATGCTTTTAAAGATGTAGATAAGGTAATACTTTTACCTATATATGCAGCAGGTGAAAAAAATGAATTCAATATTTCTAGTGAAATATTGAAAGAACATATAAATCATAATAATATAGAAAATATGAACGAATGGAAAGATGTAAAAAGATATGTATCTAGGGTAAAGAAAGACTCAACATATATTTTTATGGGAGCAGGAGATATATCAACTTTGGCTCATCAAATTGCAGAAGAATTGGAAGGAATGTCTGAATGAAAGTTTTTACAAACCAAGAGATGAAAAATTATTCAAATATGAGAGTTGGTGGAAGAGCCAAAAAATTAATTATACTTGAAACAAAAGAAGAAATAGTTGATGTATATAATGATAAAGAAAATACTAATATTTTTATTTTAGGAAATGGAACAAATGTTCTATTTACTGATGACTATATGGATAGAACTTTTGTTTGTACTAAAAAATTAAATAAAATAGAAGATTTAGGAAATAATTTAGTTAAAGTTGAAACAGGTGCAAACTTGAAAGACCTAACTGATTTTATGAGAAGTAGGAATTATACTGGAATTGAAAGCCTGTTTGGTATACCAGGTTCTATTGGAGGACTTGTATATATGAATGGTGGAGCTTTTGGAACAGAAATATTTGATAAAATAGTGTCTGTTGAAGTTTTTGATGAAAATCATCAAATAAGAGAAGTGAAAAAAGAGAATTTAAAAGTAGCATATAGAAAAACAGAAATTCAAGACAAAAATTGGTTAATTTTAAGTGCAACTTTTAAATTTGATAATGGTTTTGACGAATCAAGAGTGAAAGAAATAAAAGAATTAAGAGAAAGCAAACATCCTTTGGATAAACCAAGTTTAGGAAGTACCTTTAAAAATCCAAAAGGAGATTTTGCAGCAAGATTGATTTCAGAATGTGGCTTAAAAGGAACTATAATTGGTAATGCTCAAATAGCAGAAAAACATCCAAATTTTGTGTTAAATTTAGGTGGAGCTACATTTAAAGATATTACTGATATTTTAACATTAGTAAAAAAATCTGTTTTTGAAAAATTTGGAATAAAATTAGAAGAAGAAATAATAATAGTTAAATAAGAGGCGGGATAGATGAAAATAGCAGTTTTTATGGGTGGAACTTCCTCAGAAAAAGAAATTTCTTTAAAAAGTGGAGAAGCAGTATTAGAAAGTTTAAAAAAACAAGGTTATGATGCCTATGGTGTTGTTTTAGATGAAAAAAATCAAGTAACAGCATTTCTTGATAATGAATATGATTTAGCATATTTAGTTTTACATGGTGGAAATGGTGAAAATGGCAAGATACAAGCAGTATTAGATATCTTAGGAAAAAAATATACTGGTTCAGGGGTTCTTGCAAGTGCGATAACTATGGATAAGGATAAGACTAAACAAATTGCACAGAGTGTAGGGATAAGAGTACCAAAAGCATATAGAACAGTTGAGGAGATTGAAAGATTTCCAGTTATAATAAAGCCAGTTGATGAAGGTTCTAGTAAAGGGGTATTCTTATGTAATAATAGAGAAGAGGCAGAAGAAGCTGTAAAGAAATTAGCAAGACCTATAATTGAAGATTATATTGTAGGAGAAGAATTGACTGTCGGTGTTTTAAATGGAAAGGCTTTGGGAGTATTGAAAATAATTCCACAGGCAGATGTACTATATGATTATGATTCTAAATATGCAGATGGGGGTTCAATTCATGAATTTCCTGCTAAAATAGAAGATAAATCATATAAAGAAGCTATGAAAATAGCTGAAAAAGTTCATAGTGAATTTGGAATGAAAGGAATTTCAAGAAGTGATTTTATACTAAGTGATGGAGAACTTTATTTCTTAGAAGTAAATTCTTCACCAGGAATGACAAAAACAAGTTTAATTCCTGATTTAGCAACACTTAAAGGATATACTTTTGACGATGTCGTAAGAATAACAGTTGAAACATTTTTGAAATAATTGGGAGAAGTAATGGGAATAAGATTGCTATTTTTAAGTGGAATAATTTATTTAATATATATGTTGCCACAAAATTTTTTCAGATTAGATTATTTTAACATAAATAAAGTAAATGTTACAGATAATTCAAAAATGTTACATGATGAATTAACAAAACTTACTGAAAAGTTATATAATAAGAACAGTATTTATATAGATAGCAATGAAATAAAAGAATTTATAGAAAAAGATATAAGAGTAGAAAGTGCAACAGTAGAAAAGAAGTCCTTAGGAGAGATAGATATTGATGTTAAAGAAAAAGATTTAGCTTATTATGCAGTTATAGGAAAGAATATTTATCTAACTGATAAAGAAGGAAAGATATTTGCATATCTAAATGAAAAAGAGATTGAAGGAGTTCCTTTTATCATAGCTAATAATGAAGAAGAAATAAAAGAAATATCAGAATTTTTAAATGAAATTTCAGACTTAGCAATCTTTAAAAAGATATCTCAGATATATAAAGTAAATGATAAAGAATTTATTATAATTTTAACAGATGGTGTAAAAATAAAAACTAATAGAGTAAAAGATAATGATGAAATTAGTAAAGAAAAAGAAAATAAAAGATATTTAATAGCAGAACAACTTTATTTTAATATGTCAAAAGAAAGAAAAATTGACTATATAGATTTAAGATTTAATGATTACATAATAAAATATTTAGGTGATAGCAAATGAAAGATGATGTAATAAAAAAAGTAGCTCTTGACATTGGAAATAATGGAATAAAATTACTAGTTGGAGAAATGAGTTCAAATTTTCAAAGAATATCTGTTACAAATTATGTAAAAACTAAGAGTAAGGGAATATCAAAATCATTGATAGAAAATCCAGAAGCATTAGCTGAAACACTTAGAGAAGCAATAGGTAAAGCAGAAAGTATTGAATCTCCAATTACAAAACTTTCACTTGCATTAGGAGGACCTGGGATTCTTTCAGCTACTGTAAATGTGAAAAGTTCATTTCCAGAAAAAGAGATAGAAAAAACTGATATGGATAATTTACTACGGCAAGCTAAAAGGCAAATTTTTAAAGGAAGAGAAGGACAATATAGAATATTATATAAGGAAGTGTATAATAAAAAACTTGATAATTCTGGAATTGTAAGACAACCGATAGGTATGGTAGGGAAAGAGTTACAAGCAGATATACATTTGGTATATGTTGATGATAGTTATGTACAAAAGTTTATACAAGTTGTAAATAAAATTGGAATAGATATAGATAGAATATATCTAAATTCTTATGCTTCAGCAAAGGGAACACTTGATGAAGAAACTAAGAAAATGGGAGTAGCACATGTTGATATTGGTTATGGTTCTACAAGTATAGTAATTTTAAAATCTGGAAAGGTTTTATATGCCAAAACTAAACCAATAGGGGAAATGCATTATATTTCAGATTTATCAATAATGCTTAAAATTCCAAAAGAGGGAGCAGAAGAAATATTAAAGAAATTAAAAAATAAACAGGTAGAAGCTGATAACACAATAAGATATGGTGCTAAAAAGGTAACGTTAAGAGAAATAAAAGATATAATTTTAGCTAGGACAGGAGATATTATAAATTTCATTGGTTCTGCTATTGATGAATCTGGATTTAATGGAGTTCTGGCTAAGGGAATAGTTTTAACTGGTGGAGCAGTTGAAATAGAGGGGGTAGCAGAACAAATTGCTACTAGGTCAGGTTATCTGACTAGGAAAATGCTACCAATACCTTTAAAAGGTTTAAAAGATGCTTTTTATAGTGATGCAGTTGTCATTGGAGTATTTTTGGAAGATATGGAACGAGAATACAAAGCAAGTATTGAGGAAACAAAAGAAGCTAATAAAGTAAAAAAAGAAAAAATTAAGGAAGAAACAACTTCAAATAATAAAATTAATGACAAAAAAATGGATAGAAAGGAAGAAATTGACAATTTTTTAGGTGAAATTGAAGAAGTGGAACCTGAAAAAGAGGAGGGTAAGATTAGAAAAGTTATTAGATGGTTTGGAGAACTTTTCTAAGCCTAAAGTAAGGAGGATATTTATGACAGATGCAATAAAAGATCTTGTTAAAATAAAAGTAATAGGTGTTGGTGGAGGTGGAGGAAACGCCATCAATGATATGCTTTACTCTGGAGTAACAGGAGTAGAGTATATAGCAGCAAATACTGATAAACAGGATTTAGAAAAATCATTAGCTGATGTAAAATTACAAATTGGCGAGAAATTAACAAAAGGGCAAGGAGCTGGGGCTTCACCAGAAGTTGGAAGACAGGCAGCAGAAGAAGATATTGAAAAAATTCAAGAACTTTTAAAAGGGACAGATATGCTATTCATTACAGCTGGAATGGGTGGTGGTACTGGGACAGGAGCTGCACCAGTAATAGCAAAAGCAGCAAAAGAACTTGATGTATTAACAGTTGCAGTAGTAACTAAACCATTTAATTTTGAAGGTGAAAGAAGAAAAAATAATGCAGAAAGTGGGATAGAACTTTTAAGACAAAATGTAGATAGTTTGGTTATTATACCTAATGATAAATTATTTGATCTACCAGATAAGTCTATAACTTTACAAAATGCCTTTAAAGAAGCTAATAATATTTTAAGAATAGGGATAAAAGCAGTTGTAGATCTTGTTTTAGGACAAGGGTTTATAAATCTTGACTTTGCTGATATTAAGTCTGTTTTAAAAGACTCAGATATAGCTGTGTTAGGATTTGGAGATGGAGAAGGAGAAAACAGAGCTATGAAAGCTGCTGAAAAAGCATTACAATCTCCATTACTTGAAAAATCTATTCAAGGAGCAGATAAGATTCTTATCAATCTAATGACATCTCAAGATGTTGGATTAAGTGAATCTCAAACAGTTACTGATGTAATTAGACAAGCAGCTGGAAAGAAAATAGAAGATGTTATGTTTGGAGTTACAATAGTACCTGAATTTACAGATAGAATTGAAATTACAATTATAGCAAATAATTTTAAAGAAGGAGTCGAATCAAATAGTGATTCTCCTATAAAAATGGGAACTGGAAAAGTAGCTGAATCTTCAAAACAAACTGAAAGTAAAGAAGATCCAGATGATGTATTTGATATTCCACCTTGGATGAGAAATAATAAAAGATAATATTAGTTATTAAAGGATTGATTTTTAGTCAGTCCTTTTATATTGATTAATTTTTAAATACTTGTTATAAATATTTAAACAAAGTTCTTTAAATTCATTAAAAAATATGATAGAATGTAGCAGATTTTATTTTTTGTTAGGGAGGAATTTTTATGCACTTTGATGTGGTCGGTTTTATTTTTAATTCATTAGTGTTATTGTTTTTTACAATGACTTTGGGAAATTTATTTGGAAATGTAAAGTTTAGAAAATTCAATTTTGGAATTACTGGAACTTTATTTATAGGATTGTTCGTTGGATATTTTTTGACAAAATATGCAGTAACTATTTCAGAAGAAAGTAAATATTTTTCAAAAGCTCAAAATGTATTAAAGGGAAATGTAATAGATAATTCTATTATGAATTTATCACTACTTATCTTTATAGTTGGTACAGGTCTTTTAGCAGCAAAAGATATGAAATACGCTATTACTAAATTTGGAAAACAATTTGTAATTATAGCAATATTTATTCCATTTGTTGGAGCAGTGGCTTCTTATGGATTTTCACAAATATTTAGTAAGATGAGTCCATATCAAATAACAGGAACTTATACAGGGGCTTTAACAAGTTCAGCAGGGCTTGCAGCAGCCACAGAATCATCAGAAGCTGAATCAAGACATTTAGCAAGTGAATTTCAAGGTTTAAGTGAAGGAACTAAAACAAAAATTTTAGCCATTATTAATAATGCAAAAGAAAGAGATGCTAAATTAAAAAATGAAGATATTCCAGAAAAAATGACAATAGAAAATACAACAACTTTATCAGCAGAAGATACAGAAGTTTATGTAACAGAAGCAAAAGCAGGAGTTGGAGTGGGGCATTCAATAGGATATCCATTTGGAGTATTATTCTTAATTTTAGGAATTAACTTTATACCAAAGATATTTAGATTTGATGTAGAAAAAGAAAAAGAAAAATATTTTGCACAAAAGAAAATTGATTTGAGTAAGGATAAAGATGCTGGTAAAAATACTATTCCAGAAGTGAAAATGGATTTTGTAGGATTTTCAGTAGCTGCATTTTTAGGATATTTCCTAGGAGGAATTAAAATTTCAATGGGACCTTTGGGGACTTTCTCACTAGGAAGCATTGGAGGGGCAATAATAGTTGCACTTCTTTTAGGATTTATAGGTAAGATTGGACCTATTACATTTCGTATGGACTCTGTTGTATTAGGAAAAATGAGAACATATTTCTTATCAATTTTCTTAGCAGGAACAGGATTAAATTATGGATTCCGTGTTGTTGAAGCTGTTACTGGTGATGGAATTATGATAGCAGTAGTTTCAGCACTTGTAGCAATATTATCTGTTCTATTTGGTTTCTTATTAGGACATTATGTATTCCATATAAATTGGACTTTATTATCAGGAGCTATAACAGGTGGAATGACATCAGCACCAGGTCTAGGAGCTGCCATTGATGCTTTAGATTGTGATGAACCAGCAGTATCTTATGGAGCAACTCAACCTCTTGCAACTCTATGTATGGTAATTTTTTCTATAATTATTCATAAATTACCTATTTAAAAATTAAAATTATAAAAGCTGATTGGAGTGAAAACTTCAATCAGTTTTTTGTTTATAAAAAAATATTTATCTGTTATAATAGAATGAAAAAGAGATGAAAGGAAGAATGAAAATGAAAATAATAGATTCACATGTTCATTTGAATTTAGAGCAATTTGATGGTGATAGAGAAGAAGTTTTTAAAAGAATAGAGGAGAAACTAGATTTTGTTGTAAATATTGGTTTTGACTTAGAAAGCAGTGAAAAAAGTGTAGAGTATGCAAATAAATATCCATTTATTTATGCAGTAGTAGGCTTTCATCCAGATGAAATTGAAGGATATAGTGATGAGGCAGAAAAAAAATTGGAAGAACTTTCTAAAAATCCAAAAGTTTTGGCAATAGGAGAAATTGGTTTAGATTACCATTGGATGACAAGACCAAAAGAAGAACAATGGAAAATTTTTAGAAAACAGTTAGAATTGGCAAGAAGAGTTAATAAACCTGTTGTAATTCATACGAGAGAAGCAATGGAAGATACAATTAATATTTTAAATGAATTTCCAGATATAAAAGGTATTTTACATTGTTATCCTGGTTCTGTTGAAACTGCAAAAAGAATGATAGACAGATTTTACTTAGGTATAGGTGGAGTTTTAACTTTTAAAAATGCAAAAAAATTGGTAGATGTAGTAAAAGAAATTCCAATAGAAAAATTAGTTATAGAAACTGATTGTCCATATATGGCACCAACTCCATATAGAGGACAAAGAAATGAGCCTATTTACACAGAAGAAGTAGCAAAAAAAATAGCAGAACTTAAAAATATAAGTTATGAAGATGTAGTTAGAATTACAAATGAAAATACAAGAAAGGTATTTAAAATGTTATGATAGTGGGAATAGGTAATGATATTATTGAGATTGAAAGAATAGAAAAAGCTATTTTAAAAGAAGGTTTTAAGGAGAAAATTTATACTCAAAGAGAGTTGGAAAATATTAAGAAAAGAGGAAATAGGGCAGAAACTTATGCAGGAGTTTTTTCTGCAAAGGAAGCTATTTCAAAGGCTATTGGAACAGGTGTTAGAGAATTTTCTTTAACAGATTTGGAAATATTAAATGATGATTTAGGGAAACCTTATGTTGTTGTATCAGAAAAATTAGATAAAATCATAAAGAGTAAAAAAGAGAATTATCAAATTGAAATTTCAATTTCACACTCTAAAAAATATGCAATAGCAATGGCAATAATACTTTAAAAATAATTCACTTATTTTTAAATCTGTATAGTGAGTAAAAAGGAATAGGAGGAAATATGGATATATTAGAAATTAAAAGAGAATTTTTAGAAATGAAAGAAAAAGCTGAAAACATTAGGAGGTCTCTTTGACTTAGAAAAGAGAAAGTCAACTATAAAAGAATTAGAAAAATTAACTTTTGAAGAGAATTTTTGGTCTGATAAGAGAAAAAGTTCAGAAATTATAAAAAATATGAATTTTGAAAAAAATATAGTTTCAAGATATGAAAAGTTAGCAACAGAAATTGATGATGAAGAAGTTTTAATTGATTTTGTTGAAAATGGAGAAACTTCATTTGAAAGTGAACTTTCAGAAAAACATAAAATTTTAAAAAATGATGTAGAAGAATTTGAGATTAATTTGTTATTAGATGGAGAATATGATATGAATAATGCCATAGTAACAATTCATTCTGGTGCAGGAGGGACAGAGGCTTGTGATTGGGCTGATATGCTTTACAGAATGTATTTAAGATGGTGTAATTTAAAAAATTATAAAGTAACAGAATTAGATTTCATGGAAGGAGACAGTGTAGGAGTAAAATCAGTTACATTTTTAGTTGAAGGAATAAATGCTTATGGTTATTTAAAATCTGAAAAAGGAGTACACAGACTTGTAAGAATTTCTCCTTTTGATGCTAATAAGAAAAGGCATACTTCATTTGCCTCTGTTGAAGTTGTACCAGAAGTTGATGAGAATGTAGAAGTGGAAATAGACCCTGCTGATATTAGAATTGATACATATAGAGCAAGTGGGGCAGGGGGGCAACATGTAAATATGACAGACTCTGCTGTAAGAATAACACATTTTCCAAGTGGAATAGTTGTGACTTGTCAAAAAGAAAGATCTCAACTTAGCAACAGAGAAACTGCTATGAAGATGTTAAAATCAAAATTATTAGAACTAGAAATTAAGAAAAAAGAAGAAGAAATGAAAAAAATTCAAGGTGAACAATCTGATATTGGCTGGGGAAATCAAATAAGGTCTTATGTATTTCAACCTTATGCCCTAGTGAAAGACCATAGGACAAATACTGAAATTGGAAATGTGAAAGCTGTTATGGATGGAAGTATTGATGATTTTATTAATTCATATTTAAGATGGATAAAGAGTAATTAAAATAAATTTAGAAAGTTATTGTAAATTAAATTTTATGATAACTTTTTCTTTTAAATAGGTATTTTTTATATGAAAAATTTGGTATAATTGTTTTAAATAAGAAATTGTTGAGAGGAAGTTATGAAAAAAGTTTTAAATATTCTATTAATAGCATTGATACTTACAATACTTTGGATTTTATTTTTGGTAATGAAACCTAGTTCCTCTGATGTGCAAGGTATAAAATCAGTAAAAACAAAATATGATAAATATTATGCAGAAATAGATAAAAAAATAGAGAGTGAATTTGATAAAAATCCACAAAAATTATATGAAGAAAGAAGAAATAGTTTAAGAAGATTAAATTTGAATTTAGGATTTAATAGAGTTGTAAAATATTTAGGAGATGATAAATATATTTTTGGATTTACTAGAAATGGTAAATTAATATTTGTCCTAAAAAAAGATAAACCAGACAGTGATAATGGAGTTGTAAAATATTTGTATGACAATCAATCATTGAAAGAGATAGGGTATGTTGAAGGAAAAAATTTTGATTTTTCAGGAAAAGTTCAATTTTTTGACGAAGAAGGAATATTGAGAAATGAATATCAATATTATAAAGGGAAATTAGAAGGTTTAGAAAAAGTATTTTCAGAAGATGGAAAATTAGAAGAAGAAAGAGTATATAAGAATAATCTTATTGATGGAGAAGAAATATGCTACTACGAAAATGGAAAGGTTGCAGAGAAAGGACAATATGTAGCAGGAAAAAGGAATGGTTTATCAGTAGATTATTATGAAAGTGGAAAATTATATAGTGAAAAAACTTATAAAAAAGATCTTTTAAATGGTAACTATAAAATTTATTATGAAAATGGTGAGACAAAAGAAGAAGCTTATTTAAAAAATGATAAATTAGAAGGTATTTCTAAAATTTATTATGAGAGTGGGAAAATACATCAGATAGCCCATAATAAAAATGATAAAAAAAATGGAAGTTTAGTAGTATATTATGAAAATGGAAAGCCAGAACGTGAAATGAATTTTAAGAATGATATTTTAGATGGATTTGAAATATCATACTATGAAAGTGGAAAAGTAAAAACAAGAATTTTCCATAAGAATGGAAAACCTCAAGGGGAAGGTCTTAGTTTTTATGAAAGTAGTAAATTAAAGGAAAAAGGTTATTATAAAGATGGCATTTTAGATGGGCAATATATTATGTATTATGAAGATGGAAAACTTCAAAAAGTTTATAATTATATAGCTGGAATTTTAAATGGAGAATATAAGTTATATTATGAGAATGGAAAACTTCAAGAAAATGGAAATTATATAGATAATAATTTGGAAGGTAAAGTTTCAATGTACTATGAGAGTGGTAAATTGGAGTGGGAATATAATTATATAAAAGGCAAATTAGAAGGAGAATATAAAAACTATTATGAAAATGGTAAATTAGAAAGAACTGGAAATTATAAAAATGGTCTCCTAGAAGGAGAAGCAGTTTTTTATCTTGAAGGAGGGCAAATTGGAGAAAAAGCATCTTTTCTTAATGGAAAAGAAGAAGGAGATCATCTATATTATGATAAAACTGGAAAGTTAATTAAAAAAGAAGTATATAGTAATGGAAATTTATTAAGTACAGAAGAGTTTCAAAAAGTGGAGGAAGATAATGATGAAAGAAATTAGAGTTAAGCCATTAGATGAAGATAATAAAAATGGGAAAATGATAGCATATATATTTCTCTTTCAGCCAATTTTATGCATAATTGTAGCAATTTTTATGATTTTTATAATAAAAACTCAAGAAGAAAATTTAAGATTTTTAGTAGCCTTAGGAATATTTATTTTATTAGCAGTTTTTTCTTTTTTCAAAAATATATCAGATATAGCAAATAATGTTCTAGCAGTGGAAGTTTGTTATATAAAAAATAAGATTTTTTATTATACAAAAACTAGAAATTTCTTTGGAATAAAAAAAGTGATAAAAAGTTTCCAAATACCAATAGCCGAAATTAGTGATGTTAGAGAAAATGAGAAAAAAATTAGAATGAATATGTTTTCATTGTTCAAACCTAGAAATTCAGTGGAGATAGAAACAAGAGAAGGTAAAAAATATAGTATTATGAATGATTTTTATTTATTTGGAAAGAATTCACGAGATAATGATACAAAAGTTGAAAGTAGAGAAGAAAGAGCCAAAAAAATTTTTAAGGAAGTTAAAGATTTAATCATGGAGGCAAAAAATAGTAATACATTTAACTTTTAAATTTAGAGGAGATAAAAATGAAAGAATTAAAAATTAATCCAGTTCCAGAAAAAAAATCTTTAAGATTTGTTGTACACTGGTTGATGATGATGCCAATTTTACCATTTATATTTTTAGGAATAATTTATTATGTAATAGATAAAAAAATTTTAAATGATTTGTATCAACAAATTTTAGAAAATAAAGGATATTTTTGTATTTTCGTTTTTTACTGGCTTTTTGCAGCAATAAATTTAGCAAGAGAAATTTTTAGTTATTTATTAGTAGAAGAAGTTTGTTATGTAGAAAACAAAGTTTTTTATTACCAGAAATTTAGAATAACTTTTGGGATGAGAAAATTAATGAAAAAATTAGAGATACCTCTTTCAGAAATATTAGAAGTTAAAGAGGGGAAGAAGCCATTTTTCTTATGTTTTTTATACAGTATAATTACTCATAGAAATGCAGTTGAAATAAAAACAAGAGATGGTAAAAAGTATGAGATTATGAATAGTATAGTTTTTGGAGATAAAGATTCTCAAAGTCCAACTTCTTCTGAAACCAATGAAAGAGCTAATAAAATATATAATGAAGTTAAAAATATGATTTTAAAATAATAAAAATATTTTTGAAAATATCTATATTTATATGTTAAAATAAAAAATAAGAAATTTAATAATGAAAGGATTGATAAAGATGTGTGATAATTGTAAAAAAAGAGTTAGAACAAGAGTAGCACCTTCTCCAACAGGAGACCCTCATGTTGGAACAGCATATATTGCATTATTTAATATCGCATTTGCTCATGTAAATGGTGGAGATTTTATATTAAGAATAGAGGATACAGATAGAAATAGATATACAGCTGGTTCAGAACAAATGATATTTGATGCATTAAAATGGTTAGATTTAAATTATTCAGAAGGACCTGATGTAGGTGGAGATTATGGACCATACAGACAATCAGAAAGATTTGATTTATATGGAAAATATGCAAAAGAATTGGTTGAAAAAGGTGGAGCATATTATTGTTTTTGTGACCATGAAAGATTAGAAAATTTAAGAGAAAGACAAAAAGCAATGGGTCTGCCTCCTGGATATGATGGACATTGTCGTTCATTGTCTAAGGAAGAAATTGAAGAAAAACTTAAAGCAGGAGTTCCTTATGTAATAAGACTTAAAATGCCTTATGAAGGAGAAACTGTAATTCATGATAGATTAAGAGGAGATGTTGTTTTTGAAAATAGCAAGATAGATGACCAAGTTCTGTTAAAAGCTGATGGATATCCAACTTATCACCTTGCAAATATAGTTGATGATCATTTAATGGGAATAACTCATGTTATAAGAGCAGAAGAATGGATACCTTCAACTCCTAAACATATACAATTATACAAAGCATTTGGTTGGGAAGCACCAGAATTTATCCATATGCCACTTTTAAGAAATAATGATAGATCTAAAATTTCTAAAAGAAAAAATCCTGTTTCTTTAATTTGGTATAAAGAAGAAGGATATTTAAAAGAAGGATTAGTAAATTTCTTAGGTTTAATGGGATATTCTTATGGAGATGGACAAGAAATATTTACTTTACAAGAATTTAAAGATAACTTTAATATAGATAAAGTTACTTTGGGTGGACCTGTATTTGACCTAGTTAAGTTAGGTTGGGTAAATAATCAACATATGAAACTGAAAGATTTAGGAGAACTTACAAGATTAACCATTCCATTCTTTGTAAATGAAGGGTATATAGATAATGAAAATGTAAGTGAAAAAGAATTTGAAACTTTAAAGAAGATTGTAGAAATTGAAAGAGAAGGAGCAAAAACTTTAAAAGAGTTGGCTAAAAATTCAAAATTCTTCTTTGTTGATGAATTTTCTTTACCAGAAGTAAAAGAAGATATGGATAAAAAAGAAAGAAAAAGTGTAGAAAGACTTTTAAATTCTTTAAAAGATGAAGTTGGTTTAAAATCAATAAAATTATTTATAGAAAAATTAGAAAAATGGGAAGGTAATGAATTTACTGCTGAACAAGCTAAGGATTTATTACATTCATTACTTGATGATTTACAAGAAGGACCTGGAAAGATATTTATGCCTTTAAGAGCTGTTTTAACAGGGGCAACTAAGGGAGCAGATTTATATAATATTCTTTATGTAATTGGAAAAGAAAGAGCTTTAAAGAGAATAAAAGATACTGTTAAAAAATATAATATAGCTCTATAAATATTATGTTGACTTTTTTATAAAATAAAATTATAATAAAACTAAGAAGAATATCTGCTCGTACAGCAGCGAATAAGTAAAATAAAGAAAAGCTGAATATGAATATCAAGAACCTCACTATTACAATAACAGTGAGGTTTTCTTTTACTTTTTAATATATATTTCCAATAAGTCCTACTATTTCTTTGGCTTTTTTAATTTTTTCAATATCAAACTCTAAAATCACATCACCTGTCTTAATAGTATCTCCTTGCTTTCTATGAGGTGTGAAGTATTTTCCTTCTAAGTTAACAGTATCTAATCCAACATGGATTAATAACTCAACCCCTGTCTCACTTCTTAATCCAATGGCATGGTGTGTCTTGAAAAAGACATCTATTGTTCCATCAAATGGAGCAACAACTTGACCTTTTGTCGGGATAATGGCAACACCATTTCCCATTACTCCACTAGAGAAAGTGACATCATTTACTTGTGATAACTCAATCATCAACCGGATCTTCAAATCCAATCACATAAGTAATAATAAAGGTTGAAACAACTGTTACCCCTAACGTGATTAAAATATATAAAAAGCTTTGCGGATTTCCTTCTTCAAGATATTGTGGAATGGTTACAATTGCTGGTGTTGCTACTCCATAACATTTCATTTGGAAGAAACCACCGACTAATCCCCCCATTAATCCTCCTAAACAAGCTCCGATCATTGGTTTTTTAAATCGTAAGTTCGTTCCGTATAAAGCAGGTTCTGTAATTCCTGCAACTAAAGCCGAAAATGCTGATGACCCTGCGCTCTGTTTAATATCAGAATTTTTTGATTTGATTGATACCGCTAATGCTGCCGCTCCTTGGGCCATATTTGCACAGAATTCTGCAATACAAATAAATCCTTCAAATCCTGTTGTGGCTAAAACTCCTAATTTAATTGGTGTAAAGGCATGATGCATTCCTGTCATAACCACAAACGGGAAGACAGCCGCTACTAATCCAACTGCAATAAAACCTAACTTATCTTGAATAAAATAAACAGCAGTTGATAACATATCACCAAAGATAGCTCCTAGTGGACCAATGACAACCATAACGATTGGTGCAATAAATAACATCACTAACATTGGTTTTAAGAAGTTTTTTGTAATTTTTGGCGTAATTTTATCAACAAATTGTTCAATATAAGGTAAGACTGCTACTGATAAAATAATCGGAATAACTGAATAAGAATAATTAGCATAAGTAACTGGGATTAAGTTAAAGAACTTGACTGTTTGTCCTGCTTCATTTGCTCCCTTTAAAAGAGAGATAAAGTTTGGATGTAAAATAATCAGTGCAATACTCACGGCATAATATGGATTAGCATTAAATCGTTTTGCAGCTGACATTCCAATTAATACTGGCATGAAGAAGAAAGCTCCATCTCCAATAACTGATAACAGTTCATAAGTTTGACTTGTGTTACTTAATATCCCTATCGCCGCTCCAATAATGGCTGGGATAACGGGCGACATAACACTTGAAATGATATCTAACATTTCAGAAATGATATTTTGATTTTTTTTCTCTATTTTTTTTGCCGATGTTTTTTCTTTGAAATTACCAAGTGCACAAATTTCTTTATAAACTGACGCCACTTCATTACCAATAATAATTTGATATTGGCCACTTTTTTTCATGACCCCAATCACACCTTTAATCTTTTTCACCTGCTCATCATCCACTTGACTTTCATCTTTTAATACAAAGCGAAGTCTTGTCATACAGTGAACAACAGATTCTACATTCTCCTTTCCTCCAAGTTTTTCAAGAATTCTTTCAGCTAATTTCTTATAATCCATTTTTTCTTCCTCCATTCATTTAAAAATCAAATGAAGTTTTGCCTACATATATAGATTTTCATCTATAGCGTAGTTACAATCTTACTATATATAATAAGC
>OGCQ01002281.1_pt1 | contig 20158 bp, 17 predicted proteins | sample 1570161 | NCBI WGS metagenome assembly OGCQ01 (sample SAMEA4384402, study PRJEB24528) | human gut metagenome
GATTATACCCCGCACACGTTCTTCTTCGGCGCAAAGGCAGCCCCAGGCTACTATTTCGCAAAGGAAATTCTCCAGTTCATCGTCTGCCTTGCCGATACCATCAACAACGACCCGCGCGTCAACCAGAAGCTGCGCGTCATCTTCGTTGAAAACTACTGCGTATCCTGGGCAGAGCTGCTCACCCCGGCGGCGGAGATCAGCGAACAGATCTCCCTTGCGGGTACAGAGGCTTCCGGCACCTCCAACATGAAGTTTATGATCAACGGCGCCATCACCCTCGGCACGCTGGACGGCGCGAATGTGGAAATTCACGACGCAGTGGGCGACGACAACATCATCCTCTTCGGCATGACGACGCCCGAGGTCAACAGCCTGCGCGCTTCCGGCTACAACCCGAGAAACCAGTACGAGCACAACGACATCATCCGCAAGGCGATGGATGCTCTCGGCCAGGGCTTTAACGGCAAAACGTTCCAGAACCTACACCAGGCACTCCTCAACGTCGACCAGTACATGGCGCTTGCAGACTTTGCTTCTTACAGCCATGCACAGCAGAAAGCCGAACAACTTTATAAGGACCAGACCAAGTGGAACTCTATGTCCCTTGTCAACACCGCAAAGGCAGGCATTTTCGCTGCCGACCGCGCCATCCGCGATTATGCGAACACCATTTGGCTCGCAAAGCCGGTCGAGACGAAAGCCGAGACGAAAAAGAAGTAATATCACGTAAGTTTATGTAAAAAGCAGGGCGCTGCGGTCGTAGTGCCCTGCTTCTTCATGCAGGAGAGTTTACCGATGACGCTATTTAATTCCAGAAATTCCACACACCGCAGCCCGCTGGGCGCTGTGGCAGACGGCACGCGTGTGCACTTTAAAATTACGCTGCCGCGCGACATGCAGTGCTCTGCCTCCTACCTTTTGGTGCAGCACCCGGATAACCGCATTGAGTGCCTTGATATGTTCTGGTGCGGCATGAACGGCAATGACTACGAGTGGTGGGAGTGCCACTTTACGCCGCAGAAAACGGGGCTTTACTTCTATCATTTTGAGCTGCGCACATCGCGTGGGCGCTCTGTCCTTAAAAAGGACCTCGGCGGCGAGGCGCGCGCCGGTGCACGTGAAGACTGGCAGCTGACCGTGTACGACGGTGCATATAAAACGCCGGACTGGCTTGCGGGCGGCATTTTGTATCAAATCTTCCCGGACCGTTTTGCGTCCTCCGGCAAAGCGAAAGAAAACGTTCCGACAGACCGCACGCTGCATGAAAACTGGCTTGACCAGCCAGACTGGAAGCCGAACGCACAGGGCATTGTGACAAACTCGGATTTTTTCGGCGGTGACTTAAAGGGCATCGAGGAAAAACTCGATTATTTAGCGTCTCTCGGCGTGACCTGCATTTATCTGAACCCCATTTTTGAATCGCACTCCAACCACCGTTACGACACGGCGAACTATGAGAAAATTGACCCGCTGCTCGGCGATGAGGAAGACTTCCGCTCGCTGTGCGCGGCGGCGAAAGAGCGCAACATTCACGTTTTGCTCGACGGCGTTTTCAGTCACACGGGCAGCGACAGCATTTATTTTAACCGCGAGGGCCGCTACGGCGTACCGCTCGCAGTCTTCCCCGTATTACCCGTGGTACAGCTTTCGGAGCTGGCCGAACGACTACGAATGTTGGTGGAATTTCATCACGCTGCCGAATGTGCGCGAGGAAAATCCCGCGTATGACAACTATATCAACGGCGAAGACGGTATCATCCGGCATTGGCTTGAGGCCGGTGCTTCCGGCTGGCGCTTGGACGTTGCCGACGAGCTGCCGGACGGCTTTATTGACCGCCTGAACCGCGCCGCGAAAGCGCAGGATGAAAATGCCATGGTGCTCGGCGAAGTGTGGGAAGACGCCTCCAACAAGACAGCTTACGGTGTGCGCCGCCGGTATCTGCTGGGCGGGCAGCTGGACAGCGTGATGAACTACCCGTTTCGCGATGCAATCCTCGGGTTTCTGCTCGGTGAGCACGCGTCGCTTATTATGGATCGCATTGAGACCATCGTGGAAAACTACCCGCCGCAGGTCTTACGCATTTTGATGAACCACATCGGCACGCACGATACGGAGCGCGCTTTGACGGTGCTCGGCGGCGAACCGGCGGGCAGCCGCGGCCGCGAGTGGCAAAGTGCGCACATGCTCTCCCCGGAGCAGCGCGAAACCGGTCTTGAGCGCATGCGCCTTGCCGCGTTTTTGCAGTTTATGCTGCCGGGCGTGCCATGCATCTACTACGGCGACGAAGCCGGCATGGAGGGCTATCGCGATCCGTTCAACCGCGCATGCTACCCGTGGGGACACGAAGACGAGGACCTTATCGCATGGTACCGCTACCTCGGCCTGCTGCGGCAGGAGCACGGCGATATTTTAAAAGGCGGCGGCCTGCGCAGTGTTTATGCACACGACAACGTGCTTTCGTTTGAGCGCTATGTGGAAACGGAAGGCGGCGAGGACGCGCTGTTCGTTGCCGTGAACCGCAGCATGGAAAACGCGGTCATTCCGGGACTGCATCTTGACAATGCAGAGTTTATTTTCGGCGCGCCGTACCCGAACCCCGCAGGCGGCGATTTCAAGCTGCCGCCGTTCGGCTTCACTTTGCTGCGCATCCACCGCGAAAAAGCGGAGAACGGTGAAAGCTAAATTTTCCCTTTCTGCAAAATTTTTGCAAAATTGAATTTACACACCGTTACCGGCGGACTTCTTTCCTTGAAGCCCGCTTTTTTCTATGCTACAATAGGGTTAACATAATCGTCGGATGGGTGCCGGCGAAAAGGGGAAAAGAGGAAGACTGTATGATCCGCATTCTGATTGTGGAAGATGATGAAAATATCTCGAAAATGCTGGCCGCCACGCTCTCGATCGGCGACTACGAATACGACCGCTGCGCAGACGGCGAAGAGGCCGTACAGACCATCATAAACGGCACGTATGACCTCATTTTGCTCGACGTGATGCTGCCCGGCATGGACGGCTTTGCCGTTTTGGAGCACATCCGCGGGGAAAGCTGCGAAACGCCGGTGATTTTCCTGACGGCGCTCGGCGCGGTGGCGGACAAGGTAAAGGGTCTGCGCGGCGGCGCAGAGGATTACATTGTAAAGCCGTTTGAGCCCGTGGAGCTTTTGGCGCGCATTGAAGTGGTGCTGCGCCGCGCGGGCAAAAGCGAAATGCACCTGCGCTACGGCGATATTCAGGTGGACATTGAAAAGCACACGGCGCTGAAAAACGGCGTGCCCGTGGCGCTGACACCGAAGGAGTTTGACGTACTCGTCTTTTTCATGCGCAACCCGGACGTTGCTATCACGCGCGAGCAGCTGCTCTCAAACATTTGGGGCTTTGATTTCACCGGTGAATCGCGCAGTGTGGACATTCACGTGCAGCAGGTGCGCCGCAAAATGGGATTGCAGGGCAAGCTCATCACCATTCCGAAGCTCGGCTACCGCTTAGAGCGCCGATAAGCGTAAAGGGAGTCTTTTATGAAGCTATGGCAAAAAATATCGCTCATTGCGCTCGTGTTCGTCACGCTCGCCGTGCAGCTCACGCAGTTTTACATACTGGATAGTCACTTTCGCAGTGCCATAGCCCGCGAGGTCAACTCCGCCGCTTCCGCACATTCGGCATTGGCGGCTTCGCTTTCCAACCACGCGGCGTATGAGCGTTTAAAGGCGAACACGCTGTTTTTGAGCACCGATCAGCTGACGGACATGCTGAAGGATACCATTACGACAGACATTTCCACCGCAGACGTGATAGAAGTGAAAAAGGGCGGCAAGACCATCACAGCGGTCGGCACCGAGGTCTTGGACGGCGCTTCGTATGATTTAGCTTCCGTCAAGCCGAACGATGCCATTACGGACGGCAAAACGGTGATCTTCGACGCCGGCGAAAAGACGTACCTCATGGTGGTCTCCATCATCAAGCTGGAAGCCATGTCGTATGAGCTGCGCACGGTGTATGACGTTACGAATGTGTATGACGAGCACGACGCCAACCTGAACAACGCGCGCATGTGGGGGCTTTGCTGCGGCGGCGGTATTTCCGTGCTGCTGCTCATTTCCGTATTGGGGTTTCTGCGCCCGTTAAAGCGCGCCGTGAAGACCATCGGCGCGGCGGCCGCGGGCGACTACACCGTGCGTATGCCCGAAAAGGGCAGCTCGGAGCTGAAAACGCTTGCACACAGCATCAACGAGATGACCGCTTCCATCAACGAGCGCGAGGAAAAGCTGCGCGGTATTGCAGAAAGCCGCAAGCGCTTTGCGGACGCCATGGCGCACGAGATGAAAACGCCGCTGACGAGCATTTTGGGTTTTGCGGATATTCTGCGCATTAAAAGCGTTGTCACGGACGAGCAGCGGCGCGACTTTGCTTCTGCCATTGTGGAGGAAGCCAAGCGCTTGCGCGGGCTTTCCGCAAAGCTTTTGACGCTGGCTTCTACCGATAACACCCCGCTCGATTTTGCGGATATTCCCGCGGCACAGCTTTTCTCTGATGTGCACGCCACCATGGCGCCGGTGCTCGGGCGACGCGGCATCAAGCTGACAACGCTGCACAAAAACGCCGTGCTGCACATTGACCGCGAGCTGTTTTTATCGCTGCTTTACAACCTCATCGATAACGCCGCGAAGGCTTCCCCGGACAATTCCGAAATCTGGCTCATTCAGTCCGAGCTGGACGGCCACACGGTGGTCTCCGTCATCGACCGCGGCATGGGCATGAAGCCCGATACCGTGCGCCGCGCAACGGAAGCGTTTTACATGGAAGACAAAGCGCGCAGCCGCAAGGCAGGCGGCGCGGGCCTCGGCCTTGCGCTGTGCGACGACATTTGCCGCCGCCACGGGGCGCGGCTTGAAATTCGCTCCACCTACCAGAAGGGCACCACGATTATCATTCACATGAATGTAGCGCCCATTCCGAAGAATCAAGGCGACGAGCTGGAAGCGCTTTTGCAGAAGCGCCCGCCGCGCGAGAAAACACGCGATAAGGCGCGTGAAAAAGAACGCCAGAAGCGCAAAAAGCAGCGCGAAACCCGCTACAAAGGAGGCAGAACGATATGAAACGCAACATTTTTCTCTCGGTTTTCCTGCCTTTGTTCCTTTGCGCCGCCATTTTGACGCTCGGCTATTTCTCCCCCACGCTATTCAGCCGCGTGATGCCGAACTTTAAAAACAAGGAAAGCGCCGCGCAGATTACCGGCGCGGAAAGCCCGCTGTATTTGGAAGACCCCTCCAGCCTTGTCCTGCCGCCGTGGAATGAGATCGATGATTCTAAATCACAGGTGTACGCTTCTGATGATAACAGTGTACCGGGAACGCTGCAAGATCGCATTATACAAGAGCTTTATATTTATGCCGAAGGGTATGGTGATGACGAACTTTATGAAATCGCGGATAATCTAACGCTTTCGCAGCAGTATATTGAAGTTTCCGACGCCTATGTGCGCAGCATCATTCAGCCGTTTTTAAAAGGCTATCGGATTTTACCGAACATGAAGTTTTCCGGGTTGATGCACACTTACGACCCCGACAACGAATATTCTGGAATACCGAAATACGTGTATGCACGGAATGTCACCGTAAAAACAGTTGAAGGCCGTGATTTTATCGTGGACTTTGTATTTACACCGCAATACGGACTGCCGTTGTATGTTCATGCCACAGAAGTAGACGCAAGTACCCGTGCTATGCCGGATAATGATGCTTTTACGGCTGCCGCCTCCACGGCGTTAACTCTATTTCAACGCTTTTCTTCCTACTCTACCTCTGAATTTGACGAAGACGCTTTTATAAAATCGTTTGAAGAAGAATTTGGCACTTACGGTTTATATTCTTCCGTATTTAATAGCTTTCTCAACGCACCCGGTAGTTTGTTTACCGAGTTTATCAGTCAGGAAAACATCAACGAAGCGCAATGGACTTCAAATATGTGGTCTCGGCTATATCTCGAGAACATTTGGTTTTGGAACCAATTTATATACAATAAGGAATCCGTTTCCGGAATTACATATAACGATGAATCCCTTTTAGTCTTGCGCGCCACAAACGGTTGTTCCTTAACGATGACCTACGATTATATTTCTAAGAGCGTGACCGGCTTCGGAATCGACCCGAATTTCTTAACATCAGGTGATTCAACTTTGTTTTATGATACTGACCTCACCAGTCAACTGAATTTCGAGAATTATTCTGACGAAATTTTCTCTTACGGCGGCTGCCCCCCCTCTACTCCCAAAAACTAAATTCAAACACCCGTCCCCCGAAATTTTGCAACTTTTTTGCAGTTTGCGGGGGACTTTTTTGCGTCTTTTTCGGTATAGTTAAAGCAGAAATAGGAGAGGGGCGAATGCATGACCGATATAAACAGAACCGCGTGCACATTTTCGCGCCCCGCGCTGAACGCAAACACCTTAAAGCTCATTGCGGTCCTCGCCATGGTGCTGGACCACGCCGCCACCGTCTTTTTGGCAGATACCGCGCCCGCCGCGCTGTTTTTCCACGCCGTGGGGCAGATTGCCGCGCCCATCATGTGCTTTTTCATCGCGGAGGGCTACACGTACACGTCGAATCTGAAAAAGTACCTGCTGCGGCTGTTTATTGCGGCGGTCATCTCCCATGTGCCGTATGCGCTGTGCTTTAAATTCACGGTTTGGGAGTTCTGGTACGTGACGGGCGTTTTGTGGGGGCTTTTTTTGGGGCTTCTCGCCGTCACGCTGTGGAAACGGCTGCACGCACCCGTTTGGGTGCGGCTGCTTTTGCTCGGGCTGTGCTGCCTGCTCGCCTACCCCGCAAACTGGAATTACATCGCCGTGCTGTGGATCTTCGGCTTTGCCGTCTTTCGGGAAAGCCCCAAAAAGCAATGGGCGTTTTTCGGGCTCGTCACGCTTTTGTATGTTTTGCAGTATTTCGTCTACGGCTCTACGCTGCCCGTGTGGCTGAGGCCGTTCGTACTGCTGTGTGTACCGCTTCTTTTATGCTACAACCACACGCTTGGTCGCCGAAGCAAAGTTTTGCAGTGGGGCTACTACCTGTTTTACCCCGCTCACCTGCTTGTGCTCACTCTGCTAAGAGAAATTTTCACCCGGTTATAAAGAAGTTTTAAAAAGGGGGATCTTTATGCAAACGCGCAAAAATGCAAATTTGGCACCCGAAAGCTTCCGACACAGTGCTGTGCCGCGCCGCCTAAAGCACCGCGCACGGCGGCGCAGACGCATTTTGTGCCTTTTGCCGGTGATACTCGTGTTCGGCGTGCTCGCCGCGGCGCTGCTGCGCTTTACGCCCGCGCTTGCCTACGCCGATATTTTCCCCGCGCAGGCAACCACCCGCCGCATTAAAGACGTGCCGTACATTTCGCAGCTGCCAACGCTTCCCACGGGCTGCGAAAGCGCCAGTGCCGCCATGCTGTTAAACTACTACGGCTGCACCGTCACGGCGGAGGAATTTGCTTCCTATTACCTGCCGACGGGCGACGCGCCGCACACGGACGAAAACGGAGAGCTTATCGGCTGCGACCCATGGGAGGCATTCCCCGGCGACCCGTTTTCGGAAACCGGCTGGGGATGCTACTCCACCGTCATTGAGCGCGCCATGAACGAGTTTCTCGCAAACACCGGCTACCACGCCGAGCGTCTGAGCGGCGTGCCGCTTTATCGCCTAAAAAGCTATATTGACAACAACACCCCGGTGATGATCTGGGCGACTATCTGCATGGAGCCGCCGATTGAAAGCGACATTTGGACGGTGCCGGAGACCGGCCGGGAGATTACGTGGGTCTACCCCATGCATGCGCTCATCCTTACGGGCTATGACGAAAACGGCTACTACTTCAGTGACCCTCTCGCCGGCCAGGACATCTACTACGGCAAAGACAGCGTGGAGGTCGCCTACACCGCCCTTTTCGAGCAGGCCATCATCCTGACAAACTGAATACATCGGACTTACTTCCTCCGCATACAAAAATCCCCGCACAGGCTTTTAATGAACAGCGCTGTGCGGGGATTTGCGGTTTATAAGGTTAGATTGACTCCACGTCGATCTCGCCGTCCTTTTCGGTGACGAGAATACCGGTGACATTGCCTTCGCCTTTCTCGACGATGAGAGATGCGATTTTGTCTTCCACCGTGCGGCGGATGGTGTTGCGGATGTCGCGGGCGCCGCTCTTGCCGCCTGCGGCACGATGCGCGATATTCGCGACGGCTTCGTCCGTCCAGCGCAGCGTGATGCCACGCTCATTAAGCGTGCCGACGTACTCGTTCAGCATGAGCACTGCGATCTTCTTGTAGTCCTCCTCATTCAGCGGGCGGAAGACGACAATCTCATCGATGCGGCTCAGGAACTCGGGACGCAGGAAATCAGACAGCGCGCGCATGGCCTTTTCACGGCTGATGTCCGCGCTGGTGCGGTTGAAGCCGACGAGCGCTTCACGGCTGTTGCTGCCCGCGTTGGAGGTCATGACGATGACGGTATTCTCAAAGTTGACCGTGCGACCGTGCGCATCCGTAATGCGGCCTTCGTCGAGAATTTGCAGCAGGATGTTCATAACATCCGGGTGTGCTTTTTCGATCTCATCGAAGAGCAGAACGGAATACGGGCGGCGGCGCACCTTTTCGGTGAGCTGACCGGCTTCATCGTAGCCGACATAGCCCGGGGGCGAACCGATGATCTTCGAGACCGAGTGCTTTTCCATGAACTCCGACATATCGAGGCGGATGAGCGTCTCCGGGGAATCGAACAGCTCTTTCGAAAGCACGCGCACAAGCTCGGTCTTGCCGGTGCCGGTGGGGCCGACGAAGATGAACGAGGCCGGGCGGCGGCGCGGGTTGATCTGCACGCGGCTGCGGCGGATGGCGGCGGAAACAGCCTTGACGGCCTCCTCCTGCCCCACGATGTGCTCGCTCAGCTTTTCTTCCAGGTGGGCAAGCTTGCCGAGCTCGCTCTGCTCAATCTTTGCGGCGGGAATGCCCGTCCAAAGCTCGATGACATACGCGAGATCCGCTTCCGTTACCGGCGCGGTGACTTCGTTCGGGTCAAACGCGGCAAGCTCTTTTTCGAGCGCCGCGACTTTATATTTCGCTTCGGCAAGCGCTTCGTAATCGACATTCTCTGCGCCCTCGATCTCGGCTTCCGCCTTGCGCTGCTTTTCGAGCTTCAAGTTTGCTTCTTCATAATCCGCAAGCTTTTTGTTGCGCAGCGCGGCGCAGGCGCATGCTTCGTCCAACAAGTCGATGGCCTTATCCGGCAGGTAACGGTCGCTGATATATCGCTCGGAAAGCACGACGATGCGCTTCGCGATCTGGTCGGAAACGCGCACGTTATGGTATTTTTCGTAGTAATTCTTGATGCCGCGGATGATATCCGTTGCGTCGTCGATGGACGGCTCTGTCACGGTGACGGGCTGGAAGCGGCGCTCCAGAGCGGCATCCTTTTCGATGTACTTGCGGTACTCGGAGAACGTCGTTGCGCCGATGACCTGAATTTCGCCGCGGGACAGCGCAGGCTTTAGAATGTTCGCCGCGTTCATGCTGCCCTCTGCATCGCCTGTGCCGACGAGGTTATGCACCTCATCGATGAAGAGGATGATGTTGCCGTCCTGCTTCACTTCGTCCACAAGTCCCTTGATGCGGCTTTCAAACTGGCCGCGGAACTGCGTACCGGCGACGAGCGCCGTGAGATCCAGAAGCTGCACTTCTTTTTTGCGCAGCTTCGCGGGCACTTCGCCTGCCGCAATGCGCAGGGCAAGCCCCTCTGCAACGGCCGTTTTACCGACGCCCGGCTCACCGATGAGACACGGATTATTCTTTGTGCGACGGGACAAAATCTGCACCACGCGCTCAATCTCGCGCTCGCGGCCGATGATGGCATCCAGCTCGCCGTTTCTCGCCTTCATGGTGAGGTCGGTGCAGTACGCCGCAATGTGCTTACGCTTCGATCTGTGGAAGTTCTCCTTCTTTTTCTTGTCATTCGGCTGGCTTTCGCGGGTTGCCGGCTCTGTGCCGTCACCGTTTGCGTTCATACCGAATTGACCCAGCAGTTCGGACGGGAACGGCACCGCGCCGCCCGGCTCAAAGCTGCCGTCGTCGGACATCGACATCAAATCGTTCATGCTTTCGGTCATCGCCTCCAGCTGCTCCTCCGTGATGCCCATTTTCTCCATAATATCATTCACCGGCTTAATGCCGAGCTCTTTTGCGCAGACAAGACAGTAGCCCTGCGTGGCGTTCATATCCGTTGAAGGGGAAACGAACACAACCGCAGGCCGCTTCTTGCAGCGTGTACACATCATCATAGACATTTTCCTTTCCGGCGCAGACCGTTAGTTTTTCGGTGTGCGCTCTTTCTTTGCCCGCATTTCTTCGGGCAGGTTCAAATCGTATTTGCCGTCGGTCGATCTCAAAATTTCGCGGAACACGCCGAAATATCGAATGAACGTGTACACCATGAAGCCCGCCGTGATGACGAGCGCCGTGGTGGACGCGATATTGAACGTGCTCTCGGAAACCTTCATAAAGCCGTCCATGACGACGATGAGTCCGATGGCGATATAAAACAGTGTTGTGGAGACCTTGCCGTACCACTTTGCCGCGCACGGCTTTTTGCCGTTTTTCAGCAGATAGCATGCGCCGCACAACATGACGAGCTCCTTTAAGACGAGCAGCGCCAAAAGCGGCCAAATGGACGGGTAGTGCACGGCGATACAGATGGCCACCGTGCCCTGCGTCAGCTTATCGGCTAACGGATCCAGCATTTTGCCTAATTCCGTGATCTGGTTGAAGTGCCGCGCAATCATGCCGTCCAGCGCATCGGAAAGGCCGGAAAGCCCCAGTGCGACGATGGCCGCTGTGAGGTTGCCTTTCAGAAAAAAATACGCAAAAAACGGAATGACCAAAATGCGGAACACAGACATGGCGTTCGGCACCGTTAAATTCTGATTGATGGGTTTCTTTGTCTTTTGGCTTTTGGCATCAGACATAGTGTAGTTCCTTTCCCTTACGAATTTCCGAATCTCCTTTTAGCCGCTGCTCACTGCATTAAGTGGTAAGCGGGGTTAAAGCTGCCAAGCAGCTTCAAAAGCATGGAGGTATTCTCAAACGCCTGCACCTTTACCTGCTGCGCTGCGCTCAGCATGGGCACAAATACCTGCGTACACGCGAGGACGACCCACAAAATGAGCACGAGCATCAGCACATCGAATACTGCGCCGAGCGCACCGTTGATGCCGCTTAAGACCGGCAGCGAGAAAATGCCCGTTAAAAGCGTTGCAACGCCTCTCAGTACCACGATGAACAATACGAATAGCACCAGCATGACGAACACGCCGATGACGTTGATGAGCATGGGGCTGAGTGCATCCGTAATGGCCTCTGCGATGCTGTCCGTCTTATCCTGCACCTGCGCCATGATACTGCCCTGTGTGATGCCGGCAGCCTCGAGCGCGCGCTGGATAAGCTCCGGGAAGGCATCGAAAACGGTGTTCACGGCATCGCCCGCGCCAAGCCCCATGACCGCCGCAGAGATCTTCTCCACAAGCGAGGGGCGAAAGAACGTTGTAAAGATCCACTCTGCAACAGGACTGCTCAAAAGCCCGGCCGCAATCATCGCGATGAGCGCGCCGCAGAAATCAAAGCATGCTCTGAAAAATCCCTTTTTTGCACCGATGACGGCCGCGATGATGACGAGCACCACAACGGCAATGTCAAATATCCATCCCAATAAAAACACTCTCCTTTTTCCGGCACGCCTGCCGCGCGCCTTGTGCGATACAGTGATTATACCACATTACTCTGTTTGCGACAATGTATTATCGGCCTCGATCACCTTAAGATTTTCTTTCCGAATCTCGCGCACGCCGAGCAGATACACGGTGCTTTCGTCCGCCATGGCGATGCTTTTTGTATCGGCCGGCACATTGCAGGCGGCTTCCTGCCGTCCGGTCGTGAGGTCCGTGGACACAACGGAGCTTGAAAGCAGCGCCGCCACCTTATTGCCCGCTGCGGAAAGCCACACGGCGCGGCCGGAAAGGTCGCTTTCCACGGGCTCTGCGCTGTCACGGAAAATGAGCAGCGTGCTGTCGCCGCCGTAAGCATAGTTGGAAACGGAGACCACCGCGCCCGAAGGAATGAGCGTGTAGGCCGTCACGGTGCGGCCGTCATATGCATACGGCGTAAAGTTATAGCCCGTATCGCTGACGAGCGTTTCCGTGTCGCCGATGGCCGTCACGCGGCCGCTGCGGTTCCACTGCACGGCAAAAATCAGGTTGCCGTTGCTTTCGTACTCCGCTATCGGTTCCGTTTCGGACATATCCAGCACCGTAATGCGCGAAATGAGCGTACCTGCGTGCGTGATGGTGCTTGCCACCGCGGCTCTTGTTCCGTCCGTATTCAGTGCCACCGCCGTAATATAGGAATCCGCAAAGCTGTATTTATACTGCAAGCTGCCGTTTTTGTTATATACGCGCAGCTCGGAGGCGTAGTCCGAGGGCTGCACCGCCAGCGCAAATTTGCCGGAATCGCAAATGACGCCGGTCGTGATACTGCTGTCGCTCGTGCCGGAAATCTCCGTGCCGGAGGACGTTTCCACACGGTAACCCGTGCCGCCGGCGTTATACAAAAGGTAGCGTCCGCTCGCTTCGGAGACCGCGGGGTCGTTGTAGCTGTGGCGCGCAGAGAACATCTCCTTTGCGGAGCCGTTCAGAACCGTCAGCGCCGTGTCGCTCACAACGTACAAATTGCCGTCAGCCGCGCCGAAATTACCCACAAGCGCTGTGCTGCCGGTCAGCTCCGCCGGATAGCCGTCGCCAAAGCCGAAGCCGACTGCCTTTGTTCGGATCCAGTTGCCGATGTTTTCCGGCGTTAAATTATCTTTATTTTCCAAAATGATAAGCAGCACTACTGCGATGAGCAGCGCCGCAATGATGCGGTACAAAAGCTTCGATACGCGCGGCTTTTTCTTTTCCGAAAGCGCGGGGTGTTCCGTTTCATCCGGTATATCCTGCACAGGCGGTGCTTCTTTTTTGCGCAGCGCGTGCTTCTTTTCCGCTTCATGCTTTTTTCTTGCCATACTTTTCTCCCTTATTCCGCGTTATAAAATCGGAATACAGAACATTTATCCAACCGAACCGCAGGCATTATATTTGCGGTTTATAAAACACTTTTTCTAAATACAGACCACACGCCGGGGCGGTCGGCCCCGCAAGCTTGCGGTTTTTCCCCTCGATGATCTTCGGGATGTCCTCGGGGACAAAGCGCCCCTGCTGCACGGCGAGCAAAGTGCCCGTCATGATGCGCACCATGTTGTAAAGGAACCCGTCCGCCGCCACGGTAAAGCGCACCATGTCGCCCTCGCGCGTGACGGAGCTTTCCGTAACCGTGCGGGTAAAGTCCCCCATGTCACGGTTATCGAGTGTACAGAACGAAGTGAAATCGTGCGCACCCAAAAAGTGTTGCGCGGCTTCGTTCAGCTTTTTTTCATCGATATGGTGGTAGTAGTGCAGCGCGCGCCCGTGCAGAAACGGGCTTCGAATGGGATTGTTCCAGATTTCATACACATACCGTTTTCCACAGCAGGAGTACCGTGCGTGAAAATCAAGCGGCACTTCTTCGCAGGAAAGCACAGCAATGTCCGGCGGCAGAAAATGATTGAGTGCGCCCAAAAGGCGCTCCGGCGGGATATTGTGCGAAAGCTTCATGCTCAGGCAGAATTCCCGCGCGTGCACGCCGGTATCCGTACGGCTGCACGCTTTGATGTCCGGCTGCGTATGCAAAACCTGCTTTAACGCCTCCTGAAACACCCCTTGCACACTGCGGGCGTTTTCCTGCACCTGCCAGCCGTGGTACGCGCTGCCGTCATATTGAATTTTCAGCAGCAGGTTTCGTTCCATAGCTTCTCCTCAATTTTATCGCACAATGGCGGCGGGCAGCAAAATGTTCGCTGTGATGAACGCCGCAAGGTACAAAACGCACACGATAAGCGTGATGTAATCTACTTTTGAAAGGTGCAGCACCTTCATTTTCGTGCGCCCCTCGCCGCCGTGGTAGCAGCGGCTTTCCATGGCTGTTGCAAGGTCAAACGCACGGCGGAACGCGGAAACAAACAGCGGGATAAGCACCGGAATCAGCGCCTTGATGCGCTGCATCAGACCGCCGCTTTCCATATCTGCACCGCGGGCCTTCTGCGCCGCCATGATCTTCTCGGTCTCTTCGAGGAGCGTCGGCACAAAGCGCAGCGCGATCGTCATCATCATTGCGAATTCATGCACCGGCACATGCAGCAGCGCCAGCGGCTTTAGCAGGCGCTCAATGGCGTCCGTCAACTGCGTCGGGGACGTTGTAAACGTCAGAATAGAGCTGATGAGGATGAGCACCACGATGCGCACGGCGATCATGATGCTGTTCACGATGCCGTTTCGCGTAATGTGAATGAACCCGAGCGTGAAGATCGGGTCGCCGGTGCCGTAAAACAAATTCAATACGCCGGTGAACACCACGATGAAAATAGGCTTCATGCTTTTTAAATAGAGCTTCAGCGGTACTTTGGAAAGCACCACGCCAAGCAGGCTCATAAGAATCGTCGCGCCGAGCGTGACAAAATTCTTCGAGCAGAAAATGAGCACGATGAAATACACGGTCAGGCACATTTTAATGCGCGGATCGAGCCGGTGCATGACGGACTTGCCGGGGAAAAACTGCCCCATGGTGACATCAGATAGCATGGTTTTTGTCCTCCTCTTTCCTTTTTTTGAGGAGCGGCAAAAGCTCCATGACGGCTTCGTCTACATTTAAAACCGTCTCGCTGACCGGCAGACCCATTTTGCGCAGACGGCGCATGATGGACGTGATTTGCGGCAGGCGCAGACCCATCGGCTCCAAAAGCTCGCCGCGCGAGAACACGGCGCGGGTCTCGTCGTACATTTCGGCATGGGCGTTGTTCATCACAAGCACGCGGTCTGCCACGCGGCCGATGTCCTCCATACTGTGGGAGACGAGCAAAATGGTGTTGCCGCGCTGGCGGTGATATTCGGAGATCTGCGCTAAGATAACATCTCTGCCCTTCGGGTCAAGACCGGCGGCGGGCTCATCCAAAATGAGCACCTCCGGATCCATGGCGATGACGCCCGCAATGGCTGCACGGCGCTTTTCGCCGCCCGAAAGCTCAAACGGAGATTTCTCCAAAAGCTCAGGCTTTAAGTCTGTAAAATGCGCCGCTTCTTTGGCGCGCTTCAGTGCTTCTTCATCGGAAAGTCCCATGTTTTTCGGGCCGAACATGATGTCTTTGATGACGGTCTCTTCAAACAGCTGGTATTCCGGGTACTGGAACACCATGCCCACCTGAAAGCGCACGCGGCGAATTTCCTTCGGCTTTGCCCAAATGTCCTCGCCGTTTAAAAGCACCTGCCCGCTTGTGGGGCGGATGAGGCCGTTGAGCATCTGGATCAGCGTGGATTTACCGCTGCCCGTATGCCCGATCACGCCGACGAACGCGCCCTTTTCTACGGAAAGGTTCACGTTTTCCACCGCCGTTTTTTCAAACGGTGTGCCGACGCCATAGGTATATGTGAGATTTTTGGTTTCCAAAATTGCCATCGATTTTCCTCGTTTCCTCTGCCGGGTGCAGGTCCTTTCGGTTCTTGCCCCGCACAAAAAACAAAATCCCTTTTATATTCTTATCCCAATTTTAAATACTCCGCAATCGCTTTTACGCACTCGTCTTCATCGAGCGGCGTGCCGGAAATTCTGCACCCGGCGGCGTTTAAGCGGTAAATAAGCTCCGTTGCCTGCGGCACGTCGAGCTTGTGGCGCTTTAAAAGCTCCACCTGCGCGAACACCGTGCGCGGGTCGCCGTCCGTCAGAATGTTGCCGCCGTCCATCACCACCACGCGGTCGGCCTGCACGGCCTCGTCCATGTAGTGCGTGATGAGAATGACGGTGATACCCTTTTCGCGGTTCAGATACCGAATCGTATCCATAACCTCCTGTCGGCCGCGCGGGTCCAGCATGGCGGTCGGCTCATCAAGCACAATGCACATGGTCTCCATCGCGATAACACCCGCAATCGCGACGCGCTGCTTCTGACCGCCGGAGAGCTTATGCGGTGCATGGTCGCGGTACTCGTACATGTTGACCGCTTTCAGCGCCGCATCGACACGGCGGCGGATTTCTGCGGGCTCAATACCGAGGTTTTCCGGGCCGAATGCCACGTCTTCCTCAACAATACCCGCGACAAGCTGGTTATCCGGGTTCTGCTGCACAAGGCCCACGCGGCGGCGCACGTCAAGCTGCGTTTCCTCCACGGCGGTATCGATGCCGTCCACCGTCACGGTGCCGGAGGTCGGCACCAGCATACCGTTAAACAGCTTCGCCATGGTGGATTTACCGCAGCCGTTGTGGCCGAGCAGCGCCACAAACGAACCCTTTTCAATGTCGAGATCGACGCCGTGCAGAACCTCGCCGCTCTCTTCGCTGTATGAAAAATGCAGGTCTCTGCACTCAATAAACGCCATTTTATCCCTTCCGTTTCAAAAAAGTCCCGTTATACCGGCTCGCCCGACCAGATTGCCGTGCTGCCGCAGGGCAGAACAAGCCCCGTTTCCGTCACCGGCAAGCCGATTTCATCTGCGGAAACATAGCCGCCGAACTTCGGGCGCAGCAAAACGCCGAGCAGATACGCCATAACGGACGGAGAAAGTCCCGTTGTGTACGAATTCAAAATAAAGAACAGCGGATCGTCCGTCAAGACCGGCACGCACATTTCAACAAGGCCGTAAAGCTGTTCCTCAAGCTTCCACACCTCGCCGCCGGGGCCGCGCCCGTAGGACGGCGGGTCCATGATGATGCCGTCGTAATGGTTGCCGCGGCGAATTTCGCGCTGCACGAATTTCACGCAGTCATCGACAAGCCAGCGCACCGGGCGCTCTGCCAAATTCGATGCCGCTGCGTTTTCGCGCGCCCACTGCACCATGCCCTTGGAGGCATCTACGTGCGTGACCGTCGCGCCCGCTTCCATACACGCGAGCGTCGCCGCGCCGGTGTAGCCGAATAAGTTTAGAATTTTAATTTCGCGCTCGGGATTTTTCTCCTTTGCCGCGCGGATGCGCGCCGCGGTGTAATCCCAGTTCACGGCCTGCTCCGGGAAAACGCCCGTGTGCTTAAAGCCCATGGGCTTTAAGCGGAACGTGAGGTCGCCGCGCGTGATTTTCCACACGTCCGGCAGCTTTTTATAAACCTCCCATTTGCCGCCGCCCGTAGAGGAGCGCTTATAGCGCGCGTGAGCGGAACGCCAACGGGGATCTTTTTTCTCCGATTTCCAGATGATCTGCGGATCGGGGCGGATGAGGAGAATGTCTCCCCACCGCTCCAACCGCTCGCCGGAGCCGGTATCAATCAATTCATAGTCTTTCCAGTTTGCTGCTCTCATCAGACCAATTCTTCCTTAATCACTTCAGAAATATCGTTTGCAAGCTTTTCAATCAGCGCCAGATCTCTGCCTTCCACCATGACGCGCAGCAGCGGTTCTGTGCCGGACGGGCGCACAATGACGCGGCCTTCGCCGTTCAGCGTTGCGGTTGCCTGCTGAATAGCCTTCTTCACCTTCGGGTCAGTGTGGAACGCCAGCTTGCCCTCCGGCGAGACCTTGATATTCACCATCGTCTGCGGGTAGCGCTCCATGACGGTCTTGAGGGAAGAAAGCTTTGCTTCGCGCTGCTTTAAGATGCTCAAAAGCTGCGCTGCCGTCAGCTGACCGTCGCCGGTCGTTGCGAAATCGCGGAAAATGACGTGGCCGCTCTGCTCGCCGCCAAAGCTGTAGTTTTCAAGCAGCATTTCTTCCAGCACGTAACGATCGCCGACCTTCGTCGCTTCAAAGTGGATGCCGTTTGCTTCGCAGCACTTTACAAAGCCGAGGTTCGTCATGATGGTGCCGACGATGCAGTCCTTATTCAGCTTACCGCGGCTCTTCATATCGAGGCCGCAGATTGCCATGATGAAGTCGCCGTCGATGACTTCGCCGTTTTCGTCCACGGCAAGGCAGCGGTCGGCGTCGCCGTCAAACGCGATGCCCGCGTCGACCTTATGCGTCTTCACATATTCCACGAGCGATTCCATGTGGGTGGAACCGCAGTTATCGTTGATGTTCGTGCCGTTCGGCTCATCATGCAGCATGTGCACCTTGGCGCCGAGCTCCGTAAACAGTGTTTCCGCCGTCATCGCGGAGGAGCCGTTCGCGCAGTCGAGCGCGATTTCAAGGCCCGTCAGCGAGAAGTGCACCGTGGACTTCACGTGATCGATGTAATCGCGCAGCGCGTTCGACGCATACGACACCGTGCCGAGGTCGCTGTCTGCGGGCAGCGGCGGCAGAGCCGCTTCGCCGAGGATCAGAGACTCAATGCGCTCCTCAAGGTCGTCCGGCAGCTTGTAGCCGTCGCCGCTGAAAATTTTAATGCCGTTATACTCGTAAGAGTTGTGTGATGCAGAGATCATCACACCGGCGTCTGCCTTGTATTTTTCCACAAGGTGCGCCACGGCCGGGGTAGGCACAACGCCCAGCAGAACGACCGATGCGCCTACGCTGCACAGGCCGGCTGCCATGGCGTTTTCCAGCATGTCGCTCGAAAGGCGGGTATCCTTGCCGATGATGACGCGCGGGTGGCGGTTTGATTTGTTGATGAGCACGGCAGCGGCCGCGCGGCCAAGCTTCATTGCAAGCTCGCAGGTGAGGTCATGGTTCGCGACACCGCGAACACCGTCTGTACCGAATAATCTTCCCATAATCGTATGCTCCTTTTTATGTCAAAAATTTCAAGGGGTGACTTTTTTGATTCTTTTCAACCTGTTTCTCCCGCATGCCGATTGCATGCGTTCCCAAAAGAGTGTCATACGTCGAATCTCGGGTTATCGTCCGCAACGGTTCCCGGCGGCGTAAGTCCGAGGTGCAAGTAAGCCGCGCGTGTGGCACAGCGGCCGCGCGGGGTACGCTGCAAAAAGCCGATTTGCATCAGATACGGCTCCACAACGTCTTCGATCGTCACAGCTTCCTCGCCAATGGCCGCCGCCAGCGTTTCCACGCCCACGGGGCCGCCGTTATAATACTGGATAATCGCGTTCAGCATGCGTCTGTCGCCGGAATCGAGCCCAAGCTCGTCAATCTCGAGGCGGTCAAGCGCAATCTTCGCCGTGCTGTATGTGATGACGCCGTCGCTCATAATCTGCGCAAAGTCGCGCACGCGCTTTAACATGCGGTTTGCGATACGCGGCGTACCGCGCGAGCGCGAGGCAATCTCCAGCGCACCGTCCGCTTCAATGTCAATACCTAAAATGCCGGCGCTGCGGGTGACGATTTTCGCAAGCTCCTTCGGCTCGTAGAGTTCCAAACGCAGCACCACGCCGAAACGGTCGCGCAGCGGCGCAGAAAGCTGACCGGCTCTCGTCGTTGCACCGACAAGCGTAAAGCGCGGCAGCGGCAGATGATAGGACGCCGCCATTTGCCCCTTGCCTGTAATAATGTCGAGCGCAAAGTCCTCCATGGCGGGGTACAAGATCTCCTCCACACTGCGCGGCAGACGGTGAATCTCATCGATGAACAGCACGTCGCCGGGGTTCAGATTCGTCAATAATGCGGCGAGGTCGCCCGGCTTTTCGATAGCCGGGCCGCTCGTGATGCGCAGATTGACACCGAGCTCGTTTGCAATGATGCCCGCAAGCGTCGTTTTGCCGAGACCCGGCGGGCCGTAGAGCAAAACGTGGTCAAGCGATTCTTTTCTCTGCTTTGCCGCCTGAATGAACACCTCTAAGTTTTCTTTTACCTTTTCCTGGCCCACATAGTCCGCAAAGGTACGCGGGCGCAGCGGGTTTTCCACCTCCGCGTCCTCCGGCACATACTCCGGCGCAATGACGCGGTTTTCAAAATCCATTTCGTTGTCTCTGTCAAACGTCACGCGAAAAGCACTCTCCTTTCAGCGTGTATTAAAAGCGGCTTGCCATACTCTTTAAAGCGCCGCGAATAAGTTCTTCCGTAGAGAGGGAGCCGTCCAGCTTCGCCACGGCCTGCGCGGCTTCGGACTGTGTATAGCCGAGCACAATAAGCGCCTGCACGGCCTGCTCGAGCGTCTGGTAAGAGCCCGGAATCGTCTCGGGAC
>OGCQ01002282.1_pt1 | contig 20153 bp, 18 predicted proteins | sample 1570161 | NCBI WGS metagenome assembly OGCQ01 (sample SAMEA4384402, study PRJEB24528) | human gut metagenome
ACAGTGACTTGTCGCCAGTTTCCTAACTTGACATTCGCTCCACGGAAAACCTGCACCAGCTTATTCATTTGCCGGGCAGCAACCTCGCGCTTCATTGCTATCATGTCACAGCTCTCTTAGTATATCCGAGAGAGTGCAAAATTGCAAGTACTTTTTTTGTTTTTTTTCAAGTACAATCTTTTTCTTCTTTCTTCTTGTGTTTTCTCATGTATATATATTTGATGATTGATCGATTCACTTCCTATTATATTTTCCGTTTCATTCCCTATTATATATAGAAGAAACTCGTTTTATATCATTATTTCCCCCTTTTTATTCAATACATGATGTGTTTAAACCAGATCCCAATTAAGATTCTCATAATTTTTCTTCTCAAATACTTGACATCACTCTGTTCGAATGATATTATTATCTCGACTTGTAAGACCAAAGGCGGTTTTCCTATTTACCTAGGAGAGACTGTCTTTTTTTATTCGTTTTTACAGGTCAGATACTTCAGTTATCATGCAGTACGCTAACGCCGGATGTTTTCCCCAAGAACATCCCTGCCGCAGCAGTACCGTCAGCGCGCAGCCTCTTTGTAGGAATTCCCCAGTTTCGTGTGCAGATGTTTCTGTCTGATAACTAAAGGATCCTCTCAATTACATACCATAGAAATGACGCCGCCTGCTGGAGTTGCAGATCCAGCAAAGCGGCGTCATTTCCGTTATAATGCATTCTTGTTACTGTTCACACGATGTGCGACCAGCAACGCATTCTTTACTTTTATAAGAGTTTTTCTATCTCCGGAAATGGACTCAGACTCCTTTTCAATATTCCATGAATATATGCAATCACCATTCCATAGTTTGCAATCGGGATCCCCTGATCCTGTGCGCAACTGATCCTGTATTTCATTTCGCGTTCATTCAGCATACACCCTCCACAATGAATGATCATTTTATATGAACCAAGGTCATCTGGGAATTCTGTCCCTGAGGAAGTCTCTATTATAAGTTCTTTCCCTGTATACTCTTTCAGCCAGCGTGGAATCTTCACTGTACCAATATCATCACACTGTCTATGATGCGTGCACCCCTCACTGATCAGGACTTTATCGCCGTCTCTTAAACTATCAAGCGCTTTTACCCCACGCACCATCGTTTCCAGATTCCCTTTATATCTTGCAAATAAAATAGAAAAGGATGTCAGTAAAATATCTTTTGGTGTATCTTTCGCAACTTTTCCAAAAACCTGGCTATCTGTAATAACCATCTTCGGCTTTTTTCCAAGTGAAGCTAATGTTCCTGCAAGTTCTGTTTCTTTTACAACAATAGCGGATGCATCTGCATTCAAAATGTCACGAATCGTCTGCTGCTGTGGCAAAATCAGGCGTCCCTTTGGTGCCGCACTGTCAATCGGCACAACAAGCACTACAAAATCGGACGGTTCAAGAAGATCTCCAACAATCTTTCGTTCTTCCTCTTCCTTTCCTTTCAATGCTCCAAGTTCTTCCTTCAGCTCATAAATTCCGCTTTTATCCGCTGCACTTACAAGAAGAATCTTCTCTTTCTCTGTTTTCAAATAACTTGCGGTATTTTCCTGTACCCGCAATCTCTCATCTTCTTGTGTAAACCGTTCACATTTATTCAGTACTATTATATAAGGTATGTTCTTTTTCTGAATCCGCTCTGTTATCTTGAGATCTTCTTCACTGACGCCACACGTTCCATCAATCACAACAACAGCAATGTCTGTCTTATTCAACACCTGATAGCTCTTCTTCACACGCAGTTCACCCAGTTCACCTTCATCATCAATTCCAGGAGTATCCATCATCACAACAGGACCCAACGGAAGAAGTTCCATTGTCTTATAAACCGGATCCGTTGTTGTTCCTTTCACATCAGAAACTACCGCAAGATCCTGTCCTGTTACCGCATTCATCACGCTTGATTTTCCAGCATTGCGCTTACCAAAAAAGCCGATGTGCACTCGTTCGGACACCGGCGTCTGATTCATACCCATATTCTTTTTCCTTTCTTTTGGCGGAGACATGTGGGAATCGAACCCACCCGGGACGTACCACGCCCCACACTGGTTTTGAAGACCAGGAAGCACACCAGTTACTCTTCTGCCTCCATAATGCTTAGACAATTCATCATTGATGTATTTATTAAGAAACGGAGCAAACGCCAGCTGATATCTGGTCATCCGCTCCGCCATCTGATTCTATCCTAACAGAATCTTTCTTTCCTGTAAATCACAATTGCTTACATCAGTTCCTCTGCCATCTTCTCGATGTCCGCTTTATTCTGCTCATCCATAGAAGACATAATCTTTACTGAAGTCTCAAGCCATGTGATATTCTTGCTCTTCTCAAACATTCCTGTCATCACTTTACCAGCCATAGAAGCCCAGGATCCGTTCTCAATCAGACCAATTGTCTTATTCTGATAGTTACGCTCTGTCAAGTGCTCGATAAATGTCTTCATGAACGGGAATACATCTCCGTTATAAGTTGTTGAAGCAAGAACGATCTTACCGTAACGGAACGCATCTTCTACAGCCTCTGCCATATCCTCGCGGGCAAGGTCTGTTACTACGACCTTAGGGCATCCTTTTTCTTTCAGCTTCTCAGCAAGAAGTTCAACTGCCTTCTTTGTATTTCCATAAACAGATGTGTACGCGATCATAACACCTTCAGATTCTGTTCCATAAGAAGACCATGTATTATACTGTCCAATGTAGTGCTCCAGATTCTCTGTAAGAACCGGTCCATGCAGCGGGCAGATTGTCTGAATATCCAGTGTTGCTGCAACCTTCAAAAGATTCTGAACCTGTGCTCCGTATTTTCCAACAATTCCGACATAGTAACGGCGTGCTTCGCAATCCCAGTCTTCCTCTGCATCAAGCGCTCCGAACTTACCGAATCCATCCGCAGAGAAAAGAACCTTATCCTTGCTATCGTATGTTACCATTACCTCCGGCCAATGTACCATCGGTGCAAATACAAATGTAAGCTCATGTTTTCCAAGTGTCAGTGTATCTTTATTCTTCACTTCCAGCTTGTTCTCGTCTGCAAGTTTCAGGTCACGGAAGAAGTTTCCGATCATTGTAAATGTCTTTGCATTTCCAACCACCTTTGTATTCGGATATACTTCCAGAAATTTCTGAATATTTGCTGAATGATCCGGCTCCATGTGCTGAATGATCAGGTAATCAGGTGTTGCTCCATTCAATACATCTGCAATATTCTTCAGCCACTCATCGCCAAAAGCTGCATCCACTGTATCCATAACCGCAATTTTCTCATCATTGATCACATAGGAATTGTAAGCCATGCCATTCGGCACGATATACTGACCCTCGAATAAATCAATGTTGTGATCATTTACACCTACATATAAAATGTCATCTGTAATTCTCATATTATGCTCCTTCTCTGCCGAACTATCAGCAGTCTTTTCATTACCGCTCCCACGAATCTGTGAGCAGCACTTTTTTCGTTACTGCACACTCCCGTGTGAACAGTAACCTTTTTTCTTTTATTACTGAATAGAGTATAGCGCAAACCGCCCTCAGAATCAACGTTCATTCTCATATTCTCGTTTCTTTTTTGGAAACATGATTACTTTTCACTTCCATATCTATCACTCCACTGTTCAACACAGATTATGCGCATTTTGCCTTGAATCCAAAGATTAGACCATGCACTCATGAAGTTCTTCTCTCTCAATCCCCTTTTCCTGCATTACATGCTTGATCTGTTCTACCGCCTCAAGCGGTGCTGCCCAGGCAAGTCCACAACCGGCCGAGATTACTCTAGGCACCGGAATCAGTCTGCCCGGTACCTCCTCTGCCTTGCACGCTTTTTCCATCGCCATCGCATCCGCAGTTGTGTGAAATGTCACCACAAGTTTTAATTCTTTCTTTCTCATTTATGAGATCTCCTGTTTTCCTCTTATCTTTCTTAAAAAATCACAGATTGCCCAGGCAATACTCATACCTGCCGCAATCCCCAATGCATATAAAAATGTATCTCGTCCATAATTCCATGCCTGATGTAAATTTCCTTCAACAACACTTCTCATACAATAATAAAGCGTGCTTCCTGGAATCAGTGGAATCACCGATGTTACAAAAAATGAAGTCGAAGTACTCCTGCAACTACGCGCAAGTATCTCCGCATATAAGTCGATTCCAAAAGCTGCTGCCAATGTCGGGAAGAACACACCTCCCCAGAATCCTCTGCAGATGATAAATAACAGCCAGCCCAGAAAACCGCCAAGTGCCGCCAATGGAAGGTGTTTCTTCTTCATATGAAACAATATGCCAAATGCAACCGAACCCGCTGCACCTGTAAATAATTGAACAATATACGTCATCAACCAATCCTCCCAATCAGAAATATTGCTCCGATAAATCCAAGTGCAAGCACTGCTGCAAGAAGCATTGCCTCTATAAAACGCATAACCCCAGATATCGTATCTCCAATCAATATGTCACGAATTGCATTGGTTGCCATCAATCCCGGGATCAACAACATAATATCACCAATCATAATCTTATCCACGTGCAGAGCCGGAAAAAGCCTCGCCATAACACAAATAAAACATCCCGCAAGAAATGATGCCACAAATTGAAACGTCACTTCATTCATGCAATACTTTCTTATATGTCTCTGTGCTCCCCAGATTAAGATGCCTGCTAATCCGGCCAGTAATGCATCCCAAAGATTTCCTCCATAGAAAAGCGCAAAACTAAAAGCTGCCAGAATACTCCCTGCGAGTTTTCCTGTCTGTGTCGGAACAACTTTGTCAATCTGATCGAAGACTTCCCTAAGTTCTTCAGGAGACATAGGATTCTGGCAAAACTGTCTACTCAAATTATTCAATTTCTCCAGCTTCTCAAAATCATTTCCTCCGGTCTTTCGGATTCTCCTTGTCTGAGTTCGTACATTTTCTTCTGGAAATTCCATTGTAATAACAATACTCGATGTGATCACGAACACATTCATCTGTGTTGCACCGCATGCATATCCCATACGGTTCAATGTATCTTCTACACGAAATATCTCCGCCCCGCTTGAAAGCAGCGCATCTCCGATATCAAGAAATACATGCAGATATTTTGTTGAAATATACATGCTGTTATCCTCACATTTTCCTTTTTCTCAACTCTCTTATTATAACCGAAACCAGACAAATAGAAAACATTTTTTATTACTAAAATGCTCCCTTTACCAAATTCACATTCAGTAAAGGGAGCAGGGCTTTTTACTATTTCATTTTACTCGATCACAACAGCAAATCCATCTTCGATTTCTTCTACTGTTGTTTTCTTTCCGTGATCCTTTGCAAATTTCTCCACATTTGTTTTCTGATGTGGTTCTGTCACAAGAACCTTTACCGGACTATTGTCACTTTTAATCGCTTCTGCTGTCAGCATCAATGGTTCTGGACAAGATAATCCTCTTGCATCTACTTCTCTCATAACTATTTTCTCCTTATTTTGCTTCGCTTCTCTTGTTTGTAAATGCGATTACAAAACATACAATAATACAAATAATTGCTGCGATCTTACCTGCTGGCGGAACAGCTCCGGCTACAATCTCACCTGTCTCAGCATTCAGTGCTGTTCCACTTGCTGCCAGGCCAAGGTTATGTGCAAGTGCTCCACCTGCAAACATACCGATCACTGTTACTCCTGCATCAGATGATCCCTGACCTGCAAGTACAAGCTGACGCAGCGGGCATCCTCCTGCAAGAACTGCTGCAAATCCTACTGCATACATTCCAAGAATGCTCCACAGGTGCTGGGAGTGAGCGATCACTCCAGGTGTATTGAATGCAAGAACAAAATGTCCTGTTGCAACATTATATACAAGCATAACTGCGAAGAATCCTACAACGATTGTGATCAGGTCAAAGTTCTTCATAAGAATGATATCACGGATACTTCCTGCGAAACACATTCTTGATTTCTGAGCAAATGCTCCAAAGAGAAGTCCACCGATCAGAGAAATAATGATTGGTGCATGCATACTTCCCGGACCTGCTGTACTACTCTTTAAAAGATTTGTTCCAAGTGCAAGTACAAGTACTCCGATCATAAGAAGTGGAAGTACACTTCCGCTCACTTTATTTGTCACATGTGCACGCCCAAGGCTGAAACCTTTCTTCAGTGCAAACACGCCTGTAGCAACACCAAGAGCAAATCCGATCAGTGCTACCCATGCATTCAGATCTCCGGCTGACATACGTATCACCATACGAAGCGGACATCCAAGGAATACAAGTGCTCCGATCACAAGAATCATTCCGAGTACAAAACGTACGATTGTGGAAGATCCTGCTGTTGCACGATATTCTTTTGTCGCAATTGAAATAATAAATGCACCGAGGACGATTCCGATGATTTCCGGTCTTGCATACTGTACCGGCTCTGCGGAATGAAGTCCAAGTGCTCCTGCTGTATCACGTACAAAACACGCAACACAGATTGCCATGTTCGCTGGGTTACCAAAATAAGCAAGTGTTGCTGCTACCAGACCCATTACGACACCGGCGATTCCCAGTTTCTTCTTTGAATCAAACAAATTCATTTCCTTTTCCTCTCTTTCTCTACAACTCTTTTATTGCACGAATTGCAAAATCGACCTCTTCTTCTGTATTGTAATGAGAAAAACTGAATCGGACAGCTCCCTGTTCTACTGTACCGAGTGCTTTGTGCATCAGTGGTGCACAATGTGCTCCCGGTCTGGTCGCAATCCCATAAACTTCATTTAATTCATCACTGACTTCAGAGGAGTCATAATCTCCCAGATTGAAAGTCACGATCGGAGCTCTTTCCTCTGCTGTAAAATCTCCATAGACTTTCACATCCGGGATCTGAGAAATCCCATCATAAAACCTGCGCATCAGATGAAGTTCTTTCTCACGGATCACATCAATTCCTGTACGGTTCAGATAATCAATCGCTGCGCCAAGTCCTGCAATCCCATGCCCATTAAGAGTTCCGGCCTCAAGTGCCGTCGGCATCTGGGACGGATGATGCATGTTATAAGTATCCACGCCACTTCCTCCACACAGAAGCGGACGAATTTCCACACCCTCCCTAACATAAAGTCCTCCGGTTCCCTGCGGTCCAAGCAGACCTTTATGTCCTGTGAAGCACAATACATCAACCCCAAGTTCCTGCACATCAATTGGATAAACACCTGCTGTCTGAGAAGCATCCACAACAAACAAAATATGCTTCTTCGATGCAATCTGTCCTACCCGTTTCAGATTGATCATATTTCCTGTCAGATTCGAAGCATGCGTACACACAATTGCTTTTGTGTTGTCCCGCACTGCATTCTCCATCTCTTCATATGACAGATTTCCCTTTTCGTCACAGTTTAGAATTGTAAGCTCTACTCCCTGTTCCTGACACCAATACAGAGGACGCAATACTGAATTATGTTCCAGCACTGTTGTGATCACATGATCGCCCGGTTGAAACAAACCTTTTAATGCAATATTAAGACTCTCTGTAGAATTTGCAGTAAATGCAATTCTTGTCGGACTTTCTGCATGAAAAAAATCTGCAAGCTTTTCCCTTACTGCATAGATACTTCTCGAAGCATCCAGTGCAGCTTCTGTTCCGCCTCTCCCTGCATTACCCATATGCTCGAGAGCATAGAGAATCGCCTGTTTTACTTCTTCCGGTTTCTGTAATGTAGTTGCTGCATTATCCATGTAGATCATAGGGCTTCTTTTCCTTTCTGTATGTGTTTATATCGTTTACTTTTTAGATACAAATCACTAGTTATAGTATACTTCTCTTTTCTGTTTCCGTCTAATAGGAATCCGTAATGGATCTGCCCTATTTATAGGCTTTTTCTATAAATAGGGCGTGTTATTTGCATTCACCTATCCCTGTATTTTCTTTCTTCAAATACATTCTCTTTATCATCTTTATAAAACGCTCTGCTGCCGGAAGCAACGGATATTCTGCATCATAGACAAGGTTGATCATTCTCTTTCCACCTTGACTGCCCAGTGGAAAAGCCAGAAGTGTTCCATTTTTCAATTCCTCTTCTGCCGCAAGTTTAGACAAAATCGTAACTCCCATCCCTTTACTTACAGATCTTTTGATCGTCTCCTGATTCTCCATCAATGCTGCCAGCTTCAATTTTTTTATATCAATCCCTTGTTCTGCCAGCATTTTTTCTGCTTCTTTCTTTGTTCCGGATCCTTCTTCTCTTAAGATCACCGGCTCGTCCATGATCCAATCCGCCAATATTTGTCCACCACAAAGCTTTTCAACAAATTTCTCATTTGACGGAGTAAGCACAACTAATTCGTCTTCATAAAATGGAAGATATTTACAGTTTCCTTTCTCAATCACGGTTCCTGTAAATCCAATATCAATATGATGGGAAAGAATCATATCGATAACACCTTCGCTGTCTGTCTCAAAAAGCTTCAATTTTTCACCAGGATATTCTGCATGAAATGTAGACATTACATTGGGAAGAATATATTGCGCCGGTACGGTTGAAGCACCAATACGAAGTACATTTCCCTCCGGTTTTATTTCTTTTCCAAACCGTCCTTTTATTGTCTTTTCGATTTCAAGCATTTGTACCGCATAAGCATAAAGCTCTTTTCCACTCTCTGACAGCTCAACTCCTCTTGTATTTCTTATAAGGAAACAGGTATTCAGTTCTTTTTCTAATGCAGACACATGTGCACTGATAGTTGGCTGCGTAAGGAATAACTGCTTTGCCGCTTCCGAAAAACTTTTTGTTTCTGCTACTTTCACAAATGCTTCCAGTTGTTTTAAGTTCATTCACTCTCCCCTTACTTTCCTCTGATTTGTTCTCTTTGCAATTTATTTCCTGCGGAGCGTTCTGTCTGTGCACCTTCTTTTGCTGTAAATCTGATTCGATCTGTATATTCAAAAATCAATCTGGCATTTTTTCTGCTTGTCTGAAATACTTCTTTTACCTGACTCAGTGTAATCACTTTAGATACAGATAACATACGGCTTACTTCTGTTCTAATTTTAAACGTAATCTCTGTTGTTGTATAAACACTCTCACAAACCTCTGTAATTTCGTTTTCTTCCTGCATATAATTCAGAATTTCCATCAATTCATCTTGACTTTGCATTCCACTTTTCTTTTTCGTTTTTCTTGCTGACTCAAAAAATGTTTCCAATTCCACTTTGTTCAAAAAGAAAACTTTATTCTCATCTGATTGACTGGCAAAGATTTCTCTTAATTTAGAAACTTCTTCCGTCTCTTTTACTTTATATCCCTCCGGAGAAATCAGCTCTATACTAGAATTTTCCTGTTGCAACCTTATACAACCGACATTTCCATGTTCCTCCAATAGTATAAGACATTTCTGAATTTCCCGATTCTGTTCCTTTTTCCCTTTGCTGATCTGATTGAGAAGAACTGTCTTTGGCATTCCTCTTCGATATGGATGAGCAGACAACCAGCTTTCCAATTCATCCATAATTCTCTTTTCTAAAGAAATCTGTTCCTGCAGGCTCTTTTCTTGATCCGGGATTTCCTTTGAACACTTATTTTCTTGATTCCAAAGATTGTTTTCCAACAGTTCCAGTCTTTGTAAAACCCCATCATGATATTTTCGCTCTTTTTTTTCTCCCATTTCAAGGATAATTCCTCCACCGATTGTCTCGAGTGGTGAATAAAATCGGACAATAAACCTGTCCCCTGGACAAAACGCAGCAGGTTCTTCTAACCTTAATTGGACATAGGCTGATTCCCCCGGCTCAACTTTCTCACAGGACAACGGAACTGCTCTGCACAGAACTTCTGTTGTTCCGCTATAAAAATGTAATCGAGTCTGATGTTCAATACTTCTTTTACTTTGTGGAAGAAGTGTCAGTTTTGCATTCACATAGCGGCTGACTTTCATGCTTCCTTCCGGTGCGATCACATTTCCTCGATACACAAACTTCCCATCACTGCTCTGTCTTCGGTCCGTCTGAACCAGGTTCAGTGCGCTTCGCTGACCTGCTTCACAAGCTTCTGCCTCCTGCTCATGCACCTGAACTCCACGAACTCTGCACGAAGTTTGTTGTGGATAGATCATCACCCGATCTCCCGAATGAATTTTCCCATCAAGAAGTGTTCCCGTCACAACTGTTCCGCTTCCTTTAATTGAAAATACTCTGTCCACAGGAAGTCTTGGAAATGCAGGAATTTTCCACATTTCTTTCTGCTTTTTTACACATTTCAGGATTTGACTTCTTAATTCTTCTATTCCGGCTCCTGATTTTGCTGAAACACGTACAATGTCCACATTATATTCCAGCTTATCTTCTACCTGATCATTTCTCTGACCTACTGTAAGCAACTGTTGCATTTCTTCACAGATCTGCTGTTCTACCATCTCCAGCCATTCCTCATCCACAAGGTCACATTTATTCAAAACAACAAGGATATTCTCAACACCCAGAAGGCGTAAAATTGCCAGATGTTCTCTTGTCTGTGGCATAATCCCCTCATCTGCTGCAATTACAAGAAGAACAAGGTCCATTCCTACCACACCTGCAGTCATATTAGAGATAAATTTCTCATGACCGGGAACATCAATGATTCCGACACGCTCTCCGTCTGTCAAATCCATCCATGTAAACCCTAGATCAATTGTGATTCCACGTGCTTTCTCTTCTTTCAGACGGTCTGTATCTCTTCCCGTTAATGCCTTGATCAGTGTCGTCTTACCATGATCGATATGTCCGGCAGTTCCGATGATCACATGTCTTTCCATCTAATGCAGTCCCTTTCTTAATGCTGTTTTTCTTTCTTAGTTATGCTTTCTTTCCATAACATGTCTGATCTGTGTCGCCAGATATTCGATTCCTTCTTCCGAGAACGTTCTCATATCCAGAAGGAAACGCCCTTCCTTTATTCTTCCAATTACCGGAACTGAAAGATTTCTCATCCTGCTTTCTAATTCTTCAACGGTGATCTCTGTTGATTCCAATGCTACTCCATAACTTGGAATCTCCGTCTCAGGAAGTGCACCGCCACCAGCCTTAGAAATACATTTTTCCACTCGAATCTGAACGGACGCTCCCTCTTGATTCCATCTATCAGCACAGACTCTTGCTTTCTCTTTTATTTCCTCCACAGGTCTTGTCAGCATTCTCAATGTTGGAATCTTTTGAACCGCTTCTTTCTGATCCAGATAACATTTCAACACTTCTTCTATCGCTGTCATTGTAAATTTATCTGCCCGAAGAGCCCGAAGCAATGGATGATTACGCATCTGATCAATATATTTTTTCTTTCCTACAAGGACTCCGGCCTGTGCTCCACCAAATAGTTTATCACCACTAAAACAAACAACATCTGCACCGGCCTTTACTTCTTCCTGTACGGTTGGTTCTTTGGATAAACCATATTCCTCCAGATTTATAAGTACACCACTGCCCAGATCTTCAATCACTGGAATTCCACTTCGTTCCGTATGATTCTCGAAGTTTTCAGGTGGCAATTCCTGCGTGCACTCTATCAGACCAGTACTTAATTCATACAATTCTTCTGCACTTACCGATTCTGTAAACCCGACAATTCTGTAATTACTTGTGTGGACTTTCAAAAATGCTTTCGTCTTTTCACTGACTGCTGCTTTATAATCTTCTATCCTTGTACGATTGGTTGTCCCGACTTCTTTCAAAATAGCACCGCTTAATTCAAGAACTTCCGGAATGCGGAATTTCCCTCCGATTTCAACAAGTTCTCCTCTGGAGACGATCACTTCTCCTCCTTTTGTCAATGCACTCAGGGCAAGAAGTACAGCTCCGGCATTGTTATTCACAACAATTGCCGCTTCTGCTCCCGTGATCTGACAAAGCAATTCTTCTGCATATCCGGTCCTGTTTCCACGTTTTCCAGTCTGTAAATCATATTCCAGACTGGAATAGTTCTCTGCAACTGCTTTCAGTTTTTCCGCAATCTCATGACTAAGCGTTGCACGTCCAAGCCCGGTATGAAGGATTACTCCTGTTCCGTTATAAACTGGTTGAATCTCCTTTTTCTGTTCTTGTTCCAGAAGATGGTTCACTTCTGATTTCTTTGAACTTGATTCTATCTCATACAGAAATTTCTGAATCATTTCTTTCGCTTCATGCTCACTGATTCCCTTTTTGATTCCTTGTGAGATTTCATTTCTCAGATTCTCTACAGAATCTCTGACTGCTCCGAGAACACGCTCATATCCTTCTTTCTCTGCCAGTCTCTGAACATTTTCTTTCTTCATCAAGTCATCTACTCGCGGAAGCAGGCGGAAGATCTGATTCTTTTCTTTCTGTAAATTTTCTCTTTTCTTATTCTGATCTAACTGTTCCAACTACTGCTGCTCCTTATTTTCTCTTTCTACAGCGAAATGCCGCAAGAAACCGTTACTGCTCACAGAGCACTGTGAACAGTAACAAGAAATCTCTTACAGCATTTCCATTTTTCCTTTTTTTAGTTGGATGAGTTTTTCCTGCCGCTCTTTGACGCAGCCTACAACTGAAACTTTCGTTTCCATTCCCACTGCCTCAAAATCTGCTAACAAACAATCTAATTCTTCTCTTGGGACACTGACAAGAAGTCCTCCTGAAGTCTGCGGATCGCTGATCAGATCTAAATAGACCTCTTCTATATCTCCTGCATCCAGTCCTTCTGCTGCAAACTCCCGGTTCTTATATGCTCCTGCCGGAACGAGTCCCATCCTTGCATATGCAATCGCTTCTGTCATATATTCAATCTGCTCCGGATATAATTCCAGAGTCATGTCACTTGCCTCAGCCATCTCTGTACAATGTCCCAGCAATCCAAATCCCGTCACATCTGTACATGCGTGGATCGTGTGTTTCTCAATTGCTCTTTTCGCTCTCTGATTCAATGAAGCCATTACTTTCGCAGCTTCATCTGCGGCTGCTTCGGAAGCCATCTGTGCTTTCACTGTTGTATTCACAATACCACTTCCAAGCTGTTTGGTCAGAACCAGCACATCTCCCGGCTGACACCCGTAATTCTTATAAATCTTATCCGGGTGAACGAAGCCTGTTACCGAGAGTCCGTATTTCGGTTCATCATCCTGCACCGAATGACCTCCGACCAGAACGGCTCCTGCTTCTAACACCTTGTCTGCTCCGCCTCGCAAGATCTCCCCTAAGATCTCCGGATCCAGACAATTTGGAAAACATACAATATTCAATGCAACCTTCGGCTCTCCTCCCATTGCATATACATCGCTTAAGGAGTTCGCCGCTGCAATCTGTCCGAACAGATACGGATCGTCCACAACCGGTGTGAAGAAATCCAGTGTCTGTATCATGGCAGTCTCATCCGATATTTTATAAATTGCGGCATCATCTGATGTCTCAACACCGACAAGCAGACGCTCATCGGAAAATTTAGGCAGCTTACCCAGAACCTGGGCAAGGGTCTCAGGACCGATTTTGGCCGCTCAACCAGCTGTCTTTGTCATCTGTGTCAGATGAATCTCTTTGAGTCCCTTACTCATTTCTCCCACTTCCTTTCGAATACTTTTTCAAAATAATTCCCTCGGTATACGAAAAAGCTGTTGCAGCAGCTTTTCCATCACATTTTCAAATTACTGTAACTGTTCCCATGTTTCTAACAAGGTTTCACAATCTTACCTGCATTATTCATAGACTCGACAATGTCATACATATTTGTAACTGTTCCTACTGCAAGCTTGTCTTTCATTCCATAATAATCCAGACATGTTCCGCAAGTCACAATCTCAACACCCTGGCTTTCCAGATTCTTCAGATCCTCCAGAGAGTCAGATCCTTCACATGTGATCTTAGCACCACCGTTGTAGAAGATCATCTTCTTTGGAAGTTCATCAAGCTGTGTGATTGCAAAGATGCAACCTTTAATCAGCACTTTTCCGAGCTCATCATTTCCACTTCCCATCTTGTCAGAAGAAATCACAACTACCGTATCCCCTGTCGGAACACAATCGCAAACCGCACCCGCCGGTGCTGTCTGAGATCCTTCTCCTGCAAGCGCCTGGATTGTCACTTTATATTCATCCTCTCCAAGCTTCTCCTGTGTTACTGTTGCGCCTGTACTCTGTGCCATCTTTGTCACATTAGCCACTGCTGTCTCATTATCAACGAGAACTTCTATTGTCTCCGGAGCTGTCAAAGCATCTAATGCTTTCTTTGTCTTAATTACCGGAACCGGGCATTTATCTCCCATAGCATTTACTGTTACCATTCTACCGTTCTCCTTTACCTATTCATTCAGGTATTTTAACCTCCAGGCTTCTGTTTTTCAGTATAACATTTTTACTATAGGTTATCAAACTTTTCTATAGAAATTTTCTATAAATTGCCTTCTTTCTGATTCACATTTTTACGCAAAGCTTCTCCCAGTTCCGTAATACACAGTAACGTGATCACAAGCACGATTCCCGGAATCAGAATGATCCACCAGGAGTTTGTCATCAATGCCTTTTCAGAAAGCGAGAGCATGCTCCCCCAGGAAATAATTTCCATCGGAAGACCAATCCCAAGAAAGCTCAATGTTGACTCTGCTATGATTGCACTTCTGATGTTCATCACGACCATAAACATAATTGACGAAACAAAATTCGGTAGCAAATGTACACGTAAAATATGCCAGAAACTTCCACCCATACATTTTGCAGCAATCAGATATTCACTCTCGCGGAGCTGTCGTACCTCAGTGCGTACCATTTTTGCGATATTCATCCAACTGGTCAGACCGATTACAACGGTGATTGCAACAACCGAGTTCTTTCCTGCCAGTGCCTGAAGAAAGATAATTAACAGAATTGAAGGAATACTCAATAAAATTTCTGTAAAACGCATCATCAGTTCATCAATCCACTCCGGTGCGATTCCACTGAAGGATCCGTAGATCACCGCAATCGTAGTCGATAACACGGTGGATATCAACCCGATAAACAGCGATATTCTACCACCGTATAAAATCATTGAAAAAATATCTCTTCCCATCGTATCCGTTCCAAAAAAGAACTCTTTATTCGGTGAAATGTTGCAGTTCTTCAGATCCATGTATGTAGGGTCTTTCGTCATAAAGAAACGACAGAAAACACAGGCAAATATGATGACTGCAAGAATACTTCCGGCAATTACAGAAGACTTGTTTTTTCCAAAACCATTCATTTTGAATGTCCTTATTTTATTTTCGGATAAACTATTATTCTTCTCAGCTTTTCTCATCTTCTCCACCTTATATTTGACTTGCCTTTCCTGTCATTTTTATCTCTTTCATTCTTGGATCGATCCATTCACTGACAGACTGTCCGATCACATTTCCTGCAATAACAAAAATACCGGTAAATACGCAAAGCACCATCAGCATATTATAGTCATGATATTTTGCACTTTCAAAAGAAAGCGTTCCAATTCCCGGATAGGAAAATACCATTTCCACGATATACGTCCCTTCGATCACATGCTGAAGTGAAATTGCCATCAGACTGATGAACGATGGCATAATATTTTTCACACAGTGAAAGAACAATACTCTTTTTCGTGACATTCCTTTTGCCTTTGCCAGTAAAACATAGTCTTTTCTAGTTTCTTCCAACAATCGGTTACGGATCAGATACGCATAATACCAAAGGTGGCTCAGCACAACAACTGTCAGCGGAAGAATCAGATGCGTCAATCTGCTCAACGGATTTGCCGATTGGCCAAGATCATATGCCCCACTTCCCGGAAGGAGCTTTAGATTCACACTAAAAATCAAAATCAATATAAGTGACAACCAGAATTCCGGAATACAGCTTGTGATTGTTCCCACCTTACGCAAAATCCGGTCTGGAAGCTGATTTTCATAATACACACAAAAAATTCCAAGCAAAAGTGCCAGTCCAAATGTCAGGATAAAACCAATTCCGCCAAGCAATAATGTATTGACCAAACGTCCCTTGATCACTGTAAGAACATCTTGTTTATATTTATAAGAGATTCCAAAATCTCCCTGAAAAGCATTTCCAAGCCATTTCACATACTGAACAGGGATAGGTTCGTTTAATCCAAGTCGTTCCATTGCATGCTCATGTTCTTCCACCGACATCCTCTCTGCACGCTCTCCATAATAAGAAACCAGCGGATCCCCGGGCGCCAGCCGCGACATTACAAACACAAGAAGTGAGAGCACAAAAACAGATAGCAAGATCAGTCCGATTTTTCTAAGCCATTGTTTCTTCATCACTCTGCTCCTCTCCTGAAATCTCCGGAATCGGAATCGTCTCCAGAAGTTTCTTCGTATATAAATGCTGCGGATGTTCAAACACCTGCTCGGTTTCTCCTATCTCCACAAGTTTTCCATCCTTCATCACTCCGACACGGTCGCACAACAGACGCACCATTGAAAGATCATGCGCAATAAAAAGGATTGCACAGTCATGTTCTCTTTGTAAATGCCGAAACAGCTTCACCATCTGTGCCTGTGTAGTTACGTCCAGCGAAGCGATTGGTTCATCTGCGATCAAGAGCTTCGGCTTCATTGCAAATGCTCTTGCGATTGCAACTCTCTGTCTTTGTCCGCCTGACAACTCCGGTGGCCACACGTGAAGCTGTTCTTCCTGCAATTCCACTTCTTCCATCATTTCACATAAAAAATCATGTTGTTCTTTCTTTTCAGAAAATACTTTATGTATTTCCAATGGCTCTGCAAGGATCTTCTCTACCTTCATTTTCTGGTTTAAGGAAGATGTTGAATCCTGAAAGATCATCTGCCGCTCTTTTTGCAGTCTTCTCGCATTTTTCTTTTTTGCTTTTTTATCAAGAAGATTTATCCCATCATAAGAAAATGTTTCTGCTTCCGGATTTAGAATTCCCATCAGACATTTTCCAACCGTTGACTTTCCAGATCCTGACTCACCTACCAGTCCAAAAATCTCGTCTCTTCTTATCTCAAAGGACACATCTTTCACCGCTTGAAACACCCTTTTTCTATCTAAAGGATAGAAGTAGGACAAATGTGAGATTTCTACCAGTTTTTCATGCAATTCTGATTCACTTATTAATTTTGATTCATTTCTATGCATATAATAAGGATGATCATGAAGCAATTTCTTTGTATAAGAATGTTTTGGAGCTGTGAAAAGCTGTTTTGCTTCTTCCAATTCCACGATATTTCCATCCTGCATTACAGCAACCCGGTCTGCGATCTGAGCAACAACTCCGAGATCATGTGTGATAAACAGAATACTTAAATTCAATTCTTTCTGTAATTTTTTCAACAGTTTCAGAATCTCCGCCTGGATTGTCACATCCAAAGCTGTCGTCGGTTCATCCGCAATTAAAAGCTCTGGATTTGAGGCAAGTGCTGTTGCAAGCACACATCTCTGACGCATTCCACCTGAAAAATGATACGGATATAGATCATAACGCTGCTCTGCGTCTTTGATCCCAACAAGCTTCATCAGTTCGATTGCCCACTCTTTTGCTGATTCCTTTTTATTCTGCTTTAAAGCTTTTTCATGCAGCAAAATAGCCTCTTCTATCTGACTTCCAACTGTCATCGTCGGGTTTAACGTACTCTGTGGATCCTGAAAGACCATCGCGATTCCATGTCCTCGGATCTGCTGCATCTCTTTTTCATTATATCCGATCAGGTTCTGATCTTTATATTGAATGGCTTCGCCTGTCACAGACGCACTCTTTGGCAGTAATTTCAAAATTGATCGGCACAGTACAGTCTTTCCACATCCTGACTCTCCAACAAGAGCAAGGACCTCCCCTTGTCTTATCGACAAGGAGACGTCCTTTACTACTTGTTTCTTTCCATCTGAAGTTTGAAATTCAACTGACAAATGCTTCACTGCCAGTATTTCTTCTATTTTCATTCGATTGTCCAATCCTCTATATTCCAGAAAATTCCAACACCATGATGGCCAAGAACTGTATCCTTTGTAATTCCCTGGATTTTCTTATTCGTCACATAATCTACATCGCAATAACAGAAGAATGTATATGCCGGATCTTCTGCAAGTGCAACCTGAAACTTTGCATATGCTTCTTTACGTTCATTCTCATCACTTGTCTGTCTTGCCTGTGTCAGATAAGTGTCTACCTGTTCATTGGAATATCCACTGTAATTACTTCCTTTATCTGTACCAAACACTTTATATGTATGGTCATCAGCATCAAACGGGCTTCCCCATCCGATCAAAAATGCTTCCTGATTTGCCCAGTCGATTTCTGACTGAACCTGTGCTTTTGCATCAACTCCAACTTCTTTCAGCTGCTGACATGCGATAGCCGCAAGATCTGCGCGCACCTGATCACCTTCCATCACATTGATTGTAAAAGAAAGCTTCTCTCCGTTTCTCTCATAGATTCCGTCATCTCCCAATGTCCAGCCAGCCGCTTCTAACACTTCTTTTGCTTTTGCCGGATCATAAGAGTATTTCTCTACATCTTCATTATTATATTTATTTCTCTGAAGCGGACCATAAGCTACAATTCCTTCACCCAGAAGAACACTGTCTACTATCTTCTGACGATCGATTGCATAGCTGATTGCCGGAATTGCATCTTTGTTCCTCTGCCAGAACTCATTATTAAAGTTATAAAGGATACCTCTGTAATCTGCTGTCTTCATATCATATACTGTAAAAGTATCATCATCTGTGAAATTCTGTGCATCCTTCGGTGTCACCTTTGCCAGATTGATTTCACCGGATTTTAACTGAAGTGCCTTTGCATTATCATCCGGTACAATCTTAAACACGATCGTATCAATCTTCGGAGCTCCTTTATAATAATCCTCATTCTTTACAAGTGTAATACTCTGTCCTTCATCCCACTCCTGAATCTTATACGGACCCGTTCCGATTGGATTATGGAAATATTCATCTGTCTGCATATCCTTGCTTTCCAGTAAGTGTTTCGGAAGGATACCAATTGTCATATAGTCGAGAAATGCCACATTCTTATCCCGAAGTGTAAAAGAAATCGTCTTATCATCGATCACATTGATTGCTGTAACATCCTCATAATTAGAAGCAATCTCTGATTCATTGTCCGGATCCATGATTGCTTTGATCGTAAACTCAACATCATCTGCTGTAAATTTCTCTCCATCATGCCAATTTACATCATCCCTAAGATGGAATGTATAAGTATTTGTCGCGTCATCCAGCTCCCATGATTCTGCCAGTCCCGGTACCACCTCATTATTCTCATCATGTGCTGTCAGACCGTCAAACAGAAGCAGATTAATCTCTCCATGCTCATCAATAGCCGGATTGATCCTTGTGTAATCATTACTTCCATAGATTAATGTAGACCCGCTTTGTGTAGTCTCTTTATTTGCATTGTCTGATTTGCTTCCACAGCCTGTAAGTACACAACCTGCCAACATGCAGACTGCTAAGGTTACCGCGATCACCTGTGATAGTTTTCTTCGTTTCATCGTTTTCTCCTCATGCTGTCTATTTTCTTTCAATGCAATTTATTGTATAAGAAACAGAACAAACCCACAAGCCAGGTGGGGGGATATAAGATGTTTTTTATTGCTCAATTAAAAAAACTCCGGTGATTTCAAAAAACACCAGAGCTTTAAATCTTCTATATCTAGTTTTATTTTTAACTTTCTTTTCCTTCACCCGCAAAGTATTCTTTCACAAGCTTTACAACTACACCTGACAATAAGAATACTGCAATCAGGTTCGGGATTGCCATCAGACCATTGAATGTCTCGGCAATATTCCACATCAATCCAAGTTCCATTGTAGCACCTACAATTGCAACGAGTGCATAGAGTACCATGAATGGCTTATTCGCTTTTGTTCCCAAAAGAAATTCCACACATCTTGTTCCATACAGTCCCCATCCGATAATCGTAGAAAATGCGAAGCAGCACATTGCAACCGCTGTAAAGATAGATACCCAGTTTCCATAAGTGGATGTAAATCCAAGAATAGTAAGTTCTGCTCCTGCCGCCTCTCCATATCCAACCGGAACACCGCTGCACAGAATAACAAGTGCTGTCAATGTACAGATTACAATGGTATCAACAAATACTTCAAAGATTCCGAAGAATCCCTGCTTCACAGGTTTTTTGGTATCTGCACATGCATGCGCGATAGAACCTGTACCAAGTCCTGCCTCAT
>OGCQ01002286.1_pt1 | contig 20133 bp, 20 predicted proteins | sample 1570161 | NCBI WGS metagenome assembly OGCQ01 (sample SAMEA4384402, study PRJEB24528) | human gut metagenome
CCAGTCCGACTTATCCACCTGGCTCCCCTTGGAATATGAGCTGAATCTGAAGTACGGTGTGGAGCAGGCCGAGTTTCACGACTACCTGCGGGAACTCCGCCAGATGGTTTCCGATGACTGCATAGCAAAAGTAAAACAGGAAGACCCGGAGAAATACCGGGAGCTGGGCTGGGAACAGCCGTGACGCAAAGAATCCCCCGCTGTACGAGGCAGCGGGGGATTCTTTGCGTCCAGGATAACCCATATAGAAAAAATGACAAAAACGAAGGCATTTTCCGGGGAAAAACGGGAATAATTTTGTATATAGTGACGAAAATGGAAAAGAAAGAAAATTATCTGATTTATTACCACAAAAAGAGTTTGGAAGGTTTCATACTATGGCTTTCTTTGTATTTGTTCCTAAAAAATATAAGAAAGAAGCTAAAGAAATTGTTATAGAAGAATTAAAGAAAATATCTCAAGCATAATAAATTTACAGGAGGAAACATGAAAGATAAAATTAATTGTAGTATTGTTGTTTATAATTATAATTGCAGTATTTTTTATTTTTAAATCAAAAACAAAAATGGAAACAGATGTGAAAGGAAATTCAGATGTAAAAGTTCCTAATCTTGTTTTGTATGATCAATATGGAAAAGAACATAATTTAGAAGAATATAAAGGAAAGGTTGTTGTGATAAATTTCTGGGCAACTTGGTGTGGATATTGTGTTGAAGAAATGCCAGCATTTGAAAAGGTGTACAAAGAATTTGGTTCAAATGAAAAAGATGTAATATTTTTAGGAGTGGCAGGACCAAAATCTAAAGAAAATTTGAATAATGTTGATGTTGAAAAAGAGGAAGTTATTAAATTTTTAAATGAACATAAAATTACATATCCAAACTTAATGGATGAGTCTGGAAACTCTTTTAGTGAATATGGAATAAAAGCATTCCCAACAACCTATGTGATAAATAAAAATGGAAATTTAGAAGGTTTTGTCAGTGGTGCTATTAGTGAGGAACAATTAAGAAAGACTATTGAGGAAACTTTGAAGAAATAAGTAGAAGATTGGTCAGATTTTACTGATATTGTAAAAGGAGAATAGTATAGTTTCTAAGAAAAGTCAGGTCTTTACACCTGATTTTTTTATATGATTTTCAATAAACTTTGACTTGAAGAAGTAAAAAAATTATTGATGTTAATTAAATATAAATATTGAGATAATATCTAAAATATCAAGAAAAATAGTTACGATATTTTAAAATAATGTGTTATAATTAGGTATATTCATTTTGTGGAGATAAATATATGCTGGAATTACGAGGATTTCATGGGACTAATAAGTTTTCTTTAAAAAAAATAAAAGAAGAGGGTTTTAACATTTGTAAAAATGGTTGGTTTGGTTCAGGGGTATATTTCTATAAAGATAGTGTAGAAAATGCTTTAAAATGGAGTAAAAAGAAGTACAAAGATAATAATTGTGTTATTGAAATTAATTTAAAAATAGAAGATAAATTTGTATTTGATGTTACAGATGCAAATAAAAAAGATGTAGAAATTTTTCATAAAATAAGAAAAGAACTTATAGAACAAATGCAAAAAGTAGGAAATTTAGCTATTGATTCAAGAAAAAATTTTGATAATGTAGTTTTTAACTATATTTCTAAAAACTTAAAAAAACAGATAATAATTGGGAACAGTTTTACTTATGATGAATATAATATTCCCTCAAGAGTTCCTAATGGTATTGAGATATGTATTATAGATACAAGGATAATAGCTTTAAAAGATTTAAAAGAGGTGGAAAGATGAGAGAAGAACTTTATCAAAAAGAAATTAAAGACTTAACACAAAATGAATTATATGAAATTTTAATAGACTGTGGTATAAGTTCTGTTCAAAAAGTAGATTCTGGAGAAGGGGGAATTATATTTTTAGATGATAATAAATCAAATGAAGAAATTTTTGAGACAAAAAATCAAACAATATTTACATATTGTGAAATTCTAGATAAAATAGAATATAAATTTTCTAATGAACAATATGTAAATTATACACTTTTAAATGATTATAGGGTGGCTTAAAGACATGGAAGAAAATAAATATTTAAGATTTTATAAATATGAAATAGATAAAATTATCTATGAAACTAATGAGAATTTTAATATTCATAAAAAAAGTGAGGTAATTCCCAAATTTGCATTTTATTATGTATTTTCTCCAGAAAATATAAAAAAATGTAATGTCATCATCGGGATAAAGTATGATAAAGAAGAAAATCATCCATTTTTAATGAATTTGGTGATAAGAGGCTTTTTTGAAATAAGTGAAAAAAATTTTTTAATGAATGCTTTTGCTATATTATTTCCTTACTTGCGTTCAGTCATAACTGATATAACTAAGGCATCTTTGATTCCAATAGTCTTACCAACTATTAATATTCAAAATTTACTTAAAAAAAAGATAGAGTATTTAGAATTGGAGCACGATAAATATAGAGAGTTAATTTAAAAAAAGTAGGAGCAATCCTACTTTTTACATATCTAAATATTTTCCCAATTCCTCAGCTATTTCAAAATCAGCAATTTCATCTTGATGAAAGGGAATAAAGTCCTTTAAAAGTTGAGTGGCAAAGAAGTTTGCTTCCTCCTCATAGATATTAGTTTTAAAACCAGTATATTCTCTAAAAAATCTGACCTGCTCACAATCATGTTCAAGAGCATGAAATAGCTCATGACCTACAACAAAAAGTTTTGCAAAATCGTCAAGTAAATTTTGGATAATAATAAGTTTTGAAGAAAAAACTTCTGTATACAAGCCTTTCATTTCAATATTAGCAGAAACAACATCTATCCCTAATCCATTACAAAGACGAATAGGATTTTTAGTTCCAAATTCAAAGTGTAAATCATTAATCAATTTTAGAATTTCTTTTTTTCTTTTGTCTGTCATTTTCTTCATCAGCTCTCTTTTTAAGCAATGCTTTAACAAAAAATTCTTTCAATATTTTTTCTAATTCTATCTTATCATTTTTAGAAGCAGGACGACCATTAAACATCAAAGTTGATGTAGTCATCTTGATATTTTCATATTCTTTTAATTCATCAGGACTTAACTCATATTCTTCTATTATTGAATCATCTTGATTATTTGTTTCCATTGGAACATCATAACCTGTAAGCCAAGCCTCATTCACATTTAAAATTTTTGCAAATAATTCTACCCTATCTCTTTTAGGTTCGTATTCTTTTGACAAATATTGTGAAATAGTAGATTTATTAATTCCAGTCAATTCAGATAATTCAGTGGCTTTCATATTTCTAAAATCTAAAGCCATTCGTAGTCTTTCTGCAAAATCACTTATTAATTTCATATTGACACCTCCATTTAAGTTAATAATAGCACCTAACTTTGTAATTTACAAATAAATTTTATAAAAAGTTTGTAAAAACATAAAATAAAATTTGACAAATAAAAAATATAGAGTTATATTATATTTGTAAAATACAAACTAAAATAAAAAAATTTGTAAAATAAAAATAAGTATGGAGGTAAAAAATGAAAAATATACATACAAACTTTTTGGCAGAATATATTTTAAAATTGACAGGAGAGTATGCAAGTGCAAATAGAATACATGATGTGTTAAATTTAAGTTTAAGTTATACTTATACTTTAGCAAATAATAATAAGGTTAGAAATAGAGTAAAAAATGGTAGAACAGAATACAATATGGAAGATTTTATAAAAAATCTGGAATTATCATATAATAATAATGTAATAGATAATCCACTTACAAAAGAAGATTTTGAAGTAAATAATTTTCATAATTGGGAAGCAAGAAATGATATAGAAAAATATTTAGAAAAATTATTGTTAGATGAATTAGGACAGTTCACTTGCATAAAGGATTTGGTGGAGATGTTCAAAGTAAGTAAAACTATATGGTATGAAGCATTAGAAGAAGGTAAGATAATGTATTTTACTATTTCAACCAGAAAAATAATTGTAACTCGCTCATTATTGCCATTTTTAAGAGAAGCTATGTGTGAGCAATATTGAACTATTTTAAGAGATAATGTTAAAAAATTAACACTTTTAACTTTTATTTACTAAAATTTCATTTATTTTATTGACAAATTTAAAAAGAATAAGTATACTTTATTTATAAAAGATTTTATCAATTTTTACTCAAAAAGTATAAAGGGGGAATTATGAAAGCAAAGATTTTATTATGCTCAATGTTAGTATTAGGATCATTATCTTATGCAGCTGAAACAACACCAACAGATTCAGTAGCACAAGAAGTAATGAGTGAAGTAAAAAGCATTGAAGCAGAGTACCAAGAATTAATGCAAAAAGAAGCAGAAAGAAAAGAAGAGTTCAAACAAGAAAAAGAAGCTCTTGAAAGGGAAGTCCAAGAATTAAAAGAAAGACAACTTGGAAGAGAAGAACTTTATACTAAATTAAAAGAAGATGCAAAAATAAGATGGCATAGAGATGAGTACAAGAAGCTATTGAAGAGATTTGACGAATACTACAACAAACTAGAACAAAAGATAGCAGACAAAGAACAACAAATAGCAGAATTAACAAAATTACTAGAAGTATTAAATTAATCAGGAGGGAACTATGAAAAAAGTTTTAGGATTTGTTTTATTCTTGTTTGCTATATCATCATTAGCTTATGCAGAAGATGATGCAGCAAAAGTATTGGATAAAATGAGGGATAAAATAGAAAAAGAAGATGCTGAAAAAGCAAAAGCAGCGGAAGCTCAAGCAGCAACAAATACAAATGAGGTTGGAACACCAGTAGTAACAAGCACAGCAGCTTCAACAATGAGTGCAGAAGACCAAAAAGATGCAATGGATATCTTAGATAGAATGAGAGCAAAGATAGAAAAAGAGGAAGCAGAAAAGGCAAAACTTGTAGCAGAAGCAAAAGAATTGGGAATGTCTCCTAGCGAAATAGCATCAATGGATAATGTAGATGAAATGCTAAAAGCAAAAAGAGAAGCAGAAGCTAAACCAAAGACAGAAGCAGAAAAATTAGAATTAACAAGAAAGAAAGCATTGGATAAATTAGACTTCTATGAAAGAGTAGTAAGAAGCGTAGCAAGAGAAGAAAATGAAGTAAGTGATTACTATGAAATTATGGGAGAAAAGAAGCAAAGATCAACTGTAATGCTTGGAACTGCACCAGAAGAAGCACCAGCTGAACAACAACAAGTAGAACAAAATGCAGCACCAACAGAAGCTCAAGCGACACCAGAAACAAAAGTGGAAGAAGCTAAATAAAGGGGGGACAATGAATGAAAAATAAAATATTATTTGGAACAATGTTAGCTTTACTTTTAGTAGGCTCAGTTTCATTTGCAGATGATGATGCAGATAAAAAAAGACTATTAGAAGAATATGACAAAATGCAAGCAGAAAAGGCAAAAGAACAACCACAAACAGTAACAGAAGTTGTTGGAGAAAATGGAGAAGTTGAAGAAGTTGCAGTAGCTCCAAAGAAAGCTGAAAAAGATATGACAGAATCAGAAAGAATGGATGTAGAAGTTCAAAGAATTAAAAAAAGAATGTTAGAAATAAATGATAAGATTGAAAACTACAACAAGACAAATGAAATGATTGACAACTTAGAAAAGAATGTTGGGGAATTAGAAAGAAAAGTAAATTACTAAAAAGGAGAGAAACAATATAAAAAAATTAGCGATATTATTAGGAGTACTATCATTAGTAGCATGTACTGATCAAAAAGTAGTAAATTATAATACAGCAAGACTAGATGTGGTAGAAGATTATTTAAGAAATCATAAATATGTAAAACCTTCTGAAAACTTAGATAAATTAATAGAAGAAGGAAAAATAGAATATGCAGAACAATATGTATCATTAGAAAAGGAGGCTAAACAATGGGAAAGAGAAAAAACTCAACAACAATAATGGTAATGTTGTTCTTATTAGTATTTTCTTTACCAGCATTAGCAGTTCAAGCCTTAACAACAACTCAAATGCGTGAAAATAGTATAAGAATAAATGCATTAGAATTAAAAGATATAGATATATTAAATTCAGAAGCACCAAAAGAAATGACAATAGTATTAGATGAAAGATCATTGAACTTTGATTTTGATAAATCAATAGTAAAAGCACAATATTTTGATTTATTAAAGAATATAAAAGAATTTGTAGAACAAAACAACTATGAAATAACAATAGTAGGGCATACTGACTCAATAGGAAGTAACCAATATAACTTTGGACTTTCAAGAAGAAGAGCAGAAGCAGTAAAAGCAAAGTTATTGGAATTTGGATTAGCAGAAGATAGAATAGTGGGAATAGAAGCAATGGGAGAAGAACAACCAATAGCAACTAATGCAACAAAAGAAGGAAGAGCACAAAATAGAAGAGTTGAATTTAAGTTAGTTCAAAGAGAAGCTGTTCAAGGAACAACAGCAGCCCCAGTAGCAAATGAAAATAAATAAGGGAGGAGAAAAATAGTATGGGAAATAATAATCTATATAAGATTGAAAATACCTTACGTTCAATAGCAAAGAGATATAAAAGTGTAAAGTATTCACTAGGTTTAGCAATATTATTTTTAATGATGGGTGTAGGAGCATTTTCTGCAGAAGTAAATGATCCACAAGTAAATGGGGTACCAACAAGAGAAGAAATTGCTACATCAAAAGAAAACCTAAGAAATTCAGTGGGAAGTTTACAATCAAAAATTGATAGTGCTAGAGCTGAAAATGAAAAAGGATTAACAGGATTAAAATTAGAATTAATTCAATTAATGGAACAAGGAGACCAAGTAGTAAAATCACCTTGGAGTTCTTGGCAATTTGGAGCTAACTATATATACAGTAAATGGAATGGAACATATAAAGGAAGAGGAGATAAAGCTGAAAGATATCCATTTGAAGGAGAATTTGTAAGAAGCACAAATATATTTGGAAGAACTGCAACAGCTAGAACAGCTGATCAAAAAGCAACATTAAAATCAATAATAGCAGCAAATGGAGGATTTGATTCAGATGGAAATGGATTGAATTATGGATTAATAAATAGAGCACTAGTTCCTGAAGACCCAATGACAATAGAAGTAAGTGCAGGAATTAGACCTAAAAATATCCAAAAAGGAGCTATAACATTGACTGTACCATCAGTTAATGTTATTCAACCTAATCTAAGTGCAGCACCAGGAGTACCTAATACACCAGGAGCACCAAATATTAATATACCATCATTTTCACCAGTGGCACCAAAAGTAGAAGCACCAGAAATACCAGCCCCACCTACTTTTGCTGTAATATTGGGAGCAGACTGTAATAATGGATGTGATAGTAATGGAAATAAAAGACAACAAGGTAGAGGAGCAGATTATTATCCAGGAAAACAAAATTTAAAAGCTTTTCTTCATTATACATGGACAGATTCAGATGTTCCAGATCCAGAAACAAAAGGGTTGGCGTTCAAAATGTATGCTGAAACAGAAGGTTCAGCAGATTTTATACTAGGAACGACAGCACCAACAGAACAAAATTCAGAAATACTAACTACAAAAAATTGGTATTTTAACTCGTATAATACTGGAACAGAATTTGCAGCTCCAATAAGAAATTCATACTTAGCTAGTAACGAAAAGAACCATCAACCATTTTTTGTTGGAGGTTCAAGATTTATTGAAGCAGACAATGCTAGCACAAATGTTGCAAGCAGAACTAAGATAGAAATACCAGTTGGTCATACAGTTAATTTAGCTGGGATTTTAACACTTGCATTGGTTTCTCAAGGAGATGCAAGTTATCAACTTAATTCAGGTAAAATAACAGATATTGAAGAAAAAGACGATGATTACATAAAAAATCTAACTTATGATACAAGTGGTCCTGGACAAAATAAATATAAAACTATTACAGGTCCAGGAACAGCTAAATACCAAATCCAAAGAAGTAATGACGGTTATGTAGGATATAAAGTTGGGATAGCATTGGTTCAAGAACAATCTGTATATAAAGGACTATTGGAAAATAAAGGTACTATAGATTTTAGAGGAGAAAGATCCATTGGAGAATATATTTACTTGCCGTCTAAAACTAATGAAGCAAAAATGGTAAATAGTAAAGAACTTCAACTTAGTGGAAAAGAAAGCTATGGAATGAAAGTAGCAGCTGCTTCTTCTGCAGATGCTGAAATGTTAAATGATACAGATGGAGTAATAACACTTAGAAAAAATCCTGATGGTAATGATAGAGCAGATAACTCAGTAGCTATGGCGTTGATGGCTGATGGAAGTGTAACTAGTAAAGTAAAATTTGCTGATGGAAAAGCATTAAATAAAGGAAAAATTGAGTTAAAAGACAATATTTCAAACGCTTTGGGAATGTTTATAAATATTGATTCTAATATGACAAACCAAGGAAAAATAGAGATTAGTGCTATTGCTCAAAAGGATGCCAATAACAAATACAAACCAAATGTTGGTATGAGAGCCGATCAAGTTGAATCTAAATATTCAACAGCAGCTACTTATGATACAACTGTTATAAATGATGCAGCTGGAAAAATTTCTATAACAGGTCAAGGAAACATTGCTATGCTTGCTAGTGGTAAAAATACAGTAGGACCAAATGGAAAAGGAACAGCAACAGCAATAAATAAAGGAGAAATTGAAATAGATAAGGATAGTGTTGTTGCAAAAGATAACTATGGAATGTTATCTATAAATGAAGGTTCAGCAGTAAATGAACAAACTGGAAAAATTACTATAGGTAATGCTGAAGGTACTGTTGGAATGGCAGCATTAAAACAAGAAACAACACATTCTACTGCTAAAAATGAAGGAACTATTACTATTAATGGATCAAAATCTACTGCTGTATATAATACTGGACATTTTTTAATGGATAATGTAAATGCTAAAATTAATGTAAAAGGTAGTCAATCTATTGGTCTATATGCAAAAGGGATTGATGCTACTCACACTAAAACTGAATTGAAACAAGGAACAATTAAATCAGAAGATGGTGCAGTAGGTCTATATTCAGATGAAGCAAATGTAATATTAGATAATACTTCTAATAATTTAAAATTAGTTGCAGGAAAAGGAGGATTACTATTCTATAACTATAAATCTTCTAATCCTTCTTCTAATCCTAATGACTATGCTGGGCAATTTACAATAAAAGGTCCTGTAGTTGCTGATATAGAAGCTGGTGGATATGGATTCTATCTAAAAAATCCAGCTATAAATAATGTAACTGGAGAAGTACAAGGTGTTCCTGCTTTCTTAAATGCAATGTTTAATACTACAGCTCATAATAAACTAAAAGTAAAGATGCAAGCTGGTGGAACATTTATGGTTCTACATAAACCTACTGGTGGAAGTATGAAATTAAGTAGTGTCAGCAGTCTATCAGCTATTAACAGTGCATTAGGCTCAAAAGTTGAGTTGGAAGCACCAGCAACTGGTTCATACAAAGTATATTCTGTATATAGAGGTAAACTTGAAATTAACCAAAATGTCAATTTAGATAATGATGATTCAACTACAACACCAGATGCTTTCTATAAAGTTGATTTCCGTTCATCACATATGGTAGTTGATGCAGGAAAAACTGTTTCAGGAACAAAACAAGGACAAGTTGCTTTATTCCAAGGTAACTTTAATGAAGGAACTGGAGGAGATGTTGGAGCAGTAACAGATGTATCTATTGTAAATAATGGAACTATAAAATTAACAGGAAATAGTACAGCAACTGAAACAACTACTGCTATGGCAGGAGATTTTATTACTTTAACAAATAATAAAAATATTGAAGTTACAGGAAATAATGGAATAGGTATCTATGGAGCTGGAGGCTCTAAGATATTAAATAGTGCAGGAGCGAGTGTTACTGTTGGACAAGAAGGAGTTGCCCTATATGGTGCAAATAGATTGAATAGTTCAACATTAGGAGATGGAACTATTTCTGTAACAAATGCTGGAACACTTAAAGGTGTAAGTGGAAAAACTAAAGCCTTTGGTATATTTGCTGAAAATACCTCAACAACAGTAGCTGATTCTAATTTAACAAATACAGGAACAATAGATTTTTCTTCTTCAGAAGAAAGTATAGGAATCCATTCAGTAAACTCTATTGTTTCAAATACAGGTAATATTAAAATGGGATTAAAAGGAGTTGCAATAAATGCTAAAAACTCTAATATTAATTCTACTGGAGATATAACTCTAGCTGGAAATGGTATTGCATTTAACTTAGGAGGAAGTTTCACAGGAAGAACATTGAATTTCTCATCTAAAGTTACTCTAAATGGAGATGGAAACTCAATCTTTAACTTAAAAGATATGTCATTTAGTTCAGTTGGAGCAAGTTTAACTGAAAATGTAAATATAGTACCAAATGGAAAGAGCTTTGCATATTTTTCAATGGATAACTCTTCTTTAATTTATGATAAAGATAAAACATTTGCTGGAAATAAAATCACACCAGTAAGTGCTAAGAATTCAACAGTTGATTGGAGATCAAATGTAACACTAAATGGTGAAAAAAATGTTGCCTTCTATTTGAATGGAAGAAAAACAGGAGCAACTCTTGAATTAACAACAGCTGCTGGAAAAACTATTACTCTAGGTAATAAATCTGTTGGAGCTTATGGCGTAAATGGTGCAAGAATTGAAAATAATTCTGATATAGTAATGGGTTCTGATGGTGCTGCTCTTTATTCAACTGGTACTACTGGAAGCTTAAGAAATACCGGAAAATTAACAATAGGTAAAAACTCTGTTGGTATGTTTATGAAAGATGGAACTGCTCTTGTCAACACTGGAGATATAGTTTCTACAGCTGAAGGAGCAAAAGGATTAGTTATAAATAATGCCACAGCATCTACTTATACAAATAATGGAAAAATTAAATTAGATGGAACTGCTTCAATTGGTATACACAGTGAAGGAGCTGCACATACTATTATCAGTGCCGCTGATGTTGAAGTTGGAAATACTACTAGTACAGCTCAAAGTGTTGCTATCCATTTGAAAGATGGAGGAGGAGCTAGAGTATTGAGCAATACTTCTGTAAAAGCTGGAAATAACTCAATAGGTATTTATGCAAAATCTGGAACTGTTGATTTAGATGCCGGTTCTAAAATGAAAATAGGACAAACTCTGGGAACAAATAAAGAAGCTGTTGGAGTTTATTATGTTGGAAATGCCGGAACAATTAATAATAACTTAGCATCTCTTGATATAGGAAAAGGATCTATTGGTATTGTTGATGCTGGAACAGGTGCTACAACAATCAATAATAACTTAGCAACAGTAGCTCTAAAAGGAGATTCAGTATATACTTATACTTCTAATACTGCTTCAAATGTTAATGGAAATACTGCAATTACATCTATAGGAAATGGAAACTATGGATATTATGTAGCTGGTAACTTATCAAATTATGGTGCTATGAATTTAAGTTCTGGAAAAGGAAATGTTGGAATATATAGTGCATATAAAGCAGGTACAGGAAATGGAATTGCTAGAAACTATGCTAATATTAAAGTTGGAAAAACAGACTTAGAAAATGAATTATATAGTATAGGTATGGCAGCAGGATATACTAACAAAGATAGACCAAGTGAAAATAAAGTTGGACATGTTATAAATATGGCAGGTAGTACAATAACTGTTGGAAACGAAAACTCAATAGGAATGTATGCATCAGGTAGAGGTTCAACAGCAGAAAACTATGGAACTATTAATGTTACAGCTAAAAAAGGTATAGGAATGTACTTAGAAAGTGGAGCAACAGGTATAAATAGAGCAGGTGGTTTGATTGAAATAGATGCTGCTGCACAAAATGCAATAGCAGTTTATTCAACAGGAGCTACTACTGTATTTAAAAACTATGGAACTATTAGAATAAAAGCTCCAGGTTCAAAAGGTATTGTAACTGCTAATGGTGCAAACAATAATGTTGTAGCAGGAAATATAGATGTTCAAAACAGTTCAGCTGAAGCAACTAAGAATGTAGAAGGAACTGCAGGTGGAGATAAGAAATTTGGAGATAAAACTCTAAGTGTTCCAAGAGGAGGACTAACAGATAGTAAAGTTAAAGATTCCACTGGAAACATTATCACTCCAACTGTAATAGACACTACAAGTGCAACTCGTACAGCTAAAATCCAAGTTTCTAATGATCCAATAGCTAAGGCAACTTACAATAGAAATATTTTAAAAGGACATCAAGATTTTGGTTCAATATCAAAAATAGGTATGTATGTTGATACATCTGGAGTAAACTTTACAAATCCAATAGAAGGACTAAATAATTTAACTGGACTGAAAGAAGCTGACTTAATAGTAGGAGCAGAAGCTGCTGAGTATACAAATGCTAAAACTCTAACTGTTGGATCAAATATTTTAAAGAGATATAACAATGCGTTACTTAATAGTGGAGTAGATAAATGGAATATCTTATCTGGTTCTTTAACTTGGGCAGCAGTACCTTTAAGATTGAATAGAAATGGTGCAATTCAAGGTATTCTAATGACTAAAGTAGACTATAAGGAATATGCTAAAAATAGTACTACACCATATAATTTCTTAGATGGGTTAGAACAAAGATATGACATGAATGCACTTGATTCAAAAGAAAAGAGAGTATTCAATAAATTAAATTCAATAGGTAAAAATGAACCAATCTTATTATCTCAAGCATTCGATGAAATGATGGGACACCAATATGCAAATGTTCAACAAAGAATAAATGCAACAGGAAAAGTATTGGATAAAGAATTTGATTATCTAAGAAATGAATGGCAAACTGTATCTAAAGATTCAAATAAAGTAAAAGTATTTGGAACTAGAGGAGAATATAAGACAGATACAGCTGGAGTAATTGATTACAAGAATTATGCTTATGGTGTAGCTTATGTTCATGAAGATGAAGATATCAAAATGGGAAGAGGTGTAGGTTGGTACACAGGTATAGTACAAAATACATTTAAGTTTAAAGATATTGGAAAATCAAAAGAAGAACAATTACAAGGTAAAGTAGGATTATTAAAATCAGTACCATTTGATCATAACAATAGTTTAAACTGGACAATAACAGGAGATATCTTTGTAGGATACAATAAGATGCACAGAAAATATTTAGTAGTAGATGATATCTTTAATGCAAAAGCAAGATATTATACTTATGGAATAGGAGTTAAGAATCAATTAACAAAGAGTTTCAGACTAAGTGAAGACTTCACATTATCACCTTATGCTGCATTAAACTTAGAATATGGAAGAATGACTAAGATAAAAGAAAAATCAGGTGAAGTAAGATTAGAAGTAAAATCTAACGACTATTTCTCAGTAAGACCAGAAATAGGTGCTGAATTAGACTATAAGGCATACTTTGGAAGAAAGACATTAAAAGTTGGAGTGTCTGTAGCTTATGAAAATGAATTAGGAAGAGTAGCTAATCCAAAAAATAAGGCAAGAGTAGGATATACAACTGCTGGTTGGTATGATCTAAGAGGAGAAAAAGAAGATAGAAGAGGAAATTTAAAAACTGACCTTAATATCGGAGTGGATAACCAAAGAGTAGGAATAACTGCAAATGTAGGTTACGATACTAAAGGACATAATGTCAGAGGTGGAGTAGGACTTAGAGTTATATTCTAAAATGTCATATAAAAATAGACTCTCTTTTGATAGAAATATCAAAGGAGAGTTTTTTGTTTAATACAACCTATTATTTTACTTTCTTAATTTTATAAGTTTTTAAAGATTTTGAAAAGAAATATAAGGTTATAAGTATAAAGAATGAAGATAGCCAAATAGCTTTTCCTAAGAAAATTTTTCCTAAAAATATTGATAATGTTGCACCTGTAACAAAGGATAATATCATACTTAAATGACTTAAAGAAATTCTTAATTTATTACTATCTCTTGTTTTTAAAAATCTAATTAAATTGGCTGATGCCTGTTTTACATGGTTGGTACAAAATGGAGTAGCCATTCCCATTCCATGTGCTCTTTCAAAGGTGTTAAATTGCATTGCAGCAGTAAAAGCTATACTAAAATTTGTAAATTCAAAAGGAGCAGTTTCAGGAATAAACCCCAAACATATAGTTACTATAAGACTGAAAAATAGTAAAATTCTTTCCCAAATAAGAAATGATACTTTGTTAATTTCTTTTGAAATAAGTTCAGCTGTTATTATTCCCAAAAAGTAGGCTAAGAATGTTGCAAGAGCATTTTTAATAAGAGCAGTATCCCAAGAAGCAATACCTAATGATAAAAACACTAAGTTACCAGTTTGAGCATTTACAAAAACTTTGCCTCTTAAAGAATAAGTGAAGCCTCCCCAAAATCCTGCAATCAACATTAACATACAAAATAGCCAAAGTCTCTCATTTGGAGCAAACTCTTCTTTATTATCAAAAAATTTTTTTAATTTTTGTTTATTCATATTCTTCCCTTCTTTTAAACTCTATTTTTAAAAATTATATCATAAAAAGCAAAAATTATGGTAATATATAGATAAATTTTTATGGTTAAAAGGGGTGGAAAAAGATGAAAGCTAAAATAAAAAATATAGATTTAATGAAAGTTAAAGATAATGAAAATACTTATTATGGTTTTTCACAAGAATGGTATAAAGATGTATGGCAACAAAAAGCAGGTTGTGGACCAACAGTTGCTTCAAGTATAATAAATTACTATAATCAAATAGATAATTTTAAGGAAGTAGAAATTGCAGATGCACTAAAAATAATGGAGGAATTGTGGTTCTATCTTTTACCAACTGATTATGGACTTAATTCAGTAAAATTATTTTATGATGGAATTAAAAATTACTATAATAATAAAGAAGTTACAATAGACTATATAAATGTGAATATAAAAGATAAACCTAGTTTAGATGAAATTATAAATTTCATAAGTAAAGAACTTTCAGAAGATAGACCTATTGCTTTTTTAAATCTATGTAATGGCGAAGAAAATAATTTAGATAAATGGCATTGGGTTTTAGTGGTAGAAATATTTGAAGAAAATGGAGAATATTTTTTAAATATAATTGATGATAAAAAAATTAAAAAAATAAATTTATCACTATGGTACAGAACTATAACAAATGATGGTGGTTTTATTACATTTAAGTAAAAATTTAATAATTTTAAAAAAATTTAGTTGAAATTATGGTAAATAACTGTTATTATTGTTATAGATGTAAAATTATTTTTTTATTAATTTTTAAAGTGATTTTAATAATTATGTGGAATAGGTAGTTTTACTTAAATTTTTAAATTCAGGAGGTTTTAAAGAATGACTGATATTCAAATTGCACAAGCAGCTAAAAAGGAAAACATTGTAGAAATTGCTAAGAAATTAGGATTGACAGAGGACGATATAGAACAATATGGAAAATATAAAGCTAAGGTTAATTTAGATGTTCTTCAAAAAAGTAAGAGACCTAATGGTAAATTAATTTTAGTAACTGCAATTACACCTACTCCAGCAGGAGAAGGAAAATCAACTGTAACTATTGGGCTTACACAAGCTCTAAACAAAATGGGTAAATTATCAGCAGCAGCAATAAGAGAACCATCTTTAGGACCAGTTTTTGGAATGAAAGGTGGAGCAGCAGGTGGAGGATATGCACAAGTTGTTCCTATGGAAGATATTAACTTACATTTCACTGGGGATATGCATGCAATAGGGGTAGCTCATAACTTAATCTCTGCTTGTATAGATAATCATATCAATTCTGGAAATGCATTAAAAATAGATATAACTAAAATAACTTGGAAAAGAGTTGTGGACATGAATGACAGAGCTCTTAGAAATATAGTTATTGGACTTGGAGGAAAAGCTAATGGATATCCAAGACAAGATTCTTTCCAAATTACAGTTGGTTCTGAAATAATGGCAATACTTTGCTTATCTAATTCAATAACTGAATTAAAAGAAAAAATTAAAAATATAGTTTTTGCAACTTCATTAGAAGGAAAATTATTAAGAGTTGGAGATTTACATATAGAAGGAGCAGTTACTGCACTTCTTAAAGATGCTATAAAACCTAACTTAGTTCAAACATTAGAAAATACTCCTGTGTTTATACATGGAGGGCCATTTGCTAATATAGCTCACGGATGTAACTCAATACTTGCTACAAAAATGGCATTAAAATTAACTGATTATGCAGTAACAGAAGCAGGATTTGCTGCTGACTTAGGAGCAGAAAAATTCATAGACATCAAATGTAGACTTGGTGGAATAAAACCTGATTGTGCTGTTATAGTTGCAACAGTTAGAGCTTTGGAACATCATGGAAAAGGTGATTTAAAAGCAGGATTAGAAAACTTAGATAAACATATAGATAATATTAAAAATAAATATAAATTACCATTAGTTGTTGCAATCAATAAATTTATAACAGACACTGATGAACAAATTGATATGATAGAAAAATTCTGTAATGAAAGAGGAGCAGAAGTTTCTCTATGTGAAGTTTGGGCAAAAGGTGGAGAAGGTGGAATAGACCTTGCAGAAAAAGTTTTAAAAGCAATAGATAATAATAAAGTTGAATTTGATTATTTCTATGATGAAAACTTAACTATTAAAGAAAAAATAGAAAAAATTTGTAAAGAAATCTATGGGGCAGATGGTGTTGTATTTGCACCTGCAACTAAAAAAGTGTTTGATGTAATAGAAGCTGAAGGATTAAACAAACTTCCAGTATGTATGTCAAAAACTCAAAAATCTATTTCTGATAATCCAGCATTATTAGGAAAACCAACTGGATTTAAAGTTACCATAAATGAATTACGTCTAGCTGCTGGAGCAGGATTTATTATAGCTATGGCAGGAAATATTATAGATATGCCAGGACTACCTAAGAAACCATCAGCAGAAGTAATTGATATTGATGAAAATGGGGTTATCTCTGGATTATTCTAAAAATAATTATTGACATATATTAATTTTTGGATTAAAATAAACTAATAGTAAAGAGCTGTTCCTAGACTATCAAGGTAATGATAGAACTTACTTGGAGAGATGGTAGGAACCCACATAGGGGCTTATACTATGGTTATGTTGAAGAAATACAACTGAAAATTTTTCCAATCTCAAAATTGATATTATATTATGCCTGTTATTTATTTAACAGGCTTTTTTCTTGGAGGGAAATACAAGAATGGTAGAAAAATATATGAATAGAAATAAAAAAATTTCTATTAGTCAAGTGAATATTTTAGAGTTTTTTAATTTTTATAAAGAGATATCAAAATATCAGTATTCATATATATTAGATAATAATGTAAAAATAAATTTAATATTTAATGAAAGTAATTTTTCACATTTATTAGGTTTACATAAATTTAAAATGGTCTTAAAATATAAAAAACAATAATATAAATATAAAAGATTTAAAGTTAAATGAAGCCAAGATTTTAGATACTATAAAAGATAGGCTGGGATATTTTCCTTGTTTAAATTTTCTACTAAATAATGTAGATAAAGTAATTTGCTTTGATTCTACTAAATGTATTCCCACAAAGTTAGAAGCGACTTTTTTATTAAATACTTCTAAGATAAGTGTTTCAATTTATTTAGCAATAAAATCAATAAAAAGTAATGTGTATAATTGTGTTCCAGTCTCATTTTTTGTGGATAGAATAAATCAATATCAAATTGATAAACAAAAAGAATATAAAGTGATAAATTTTCAGAAACTTTTATAATGTTATTGAAAATTATGATAAATTAGATTACAATAATTTAAGCTATAATTAAGAGGTGAGATGATGAGAAGAAAAGATAGAGAAGTTTTAGATGAAACAAAAATTAATGAATTTATAAGGAATTGTGATTGTTGTAGAATAGGTTTCTATGATAAAGAAAATAATGAAGTCTATATTGTTCCATTAAATTTTGGATATTCTAATGTAGATAATAAAAAGGTTTTCTATTTTCATGGAGCAAAAGAAGGAAGAAAAATTGAATTAATTTCAAAGACTAAAAAAGTTAGCTTTGAAATGGACAGCAATCATGAGCTTATAGTAGGAAAAATGGCTTGTAATTATTCTGAAAGATATCAATCTGTTATGGGAACAGGGCTAATTTCATTTGTGGAAGATAAAGATGAAAAAACTGCTGCTTTAAATGAGATTATGTTTCAGAGTACAGGGAAAAAAGATTGGGACTTTCCAGAACCTATGCTCAATGGTGTTGCAGTGTTTAAAATTGAAGTTATAAGTTTAAGTGCTAAGGAAAGAGTATAATATTAGAATTATATTAAGATAAATAAAATGGAAGAATATTCTTTTAATAAATTTCTTCCATTTTTAATATTAAATTTTCCCCAAAAAATAATTTTCTATATAGTCCCATCTTTCTGTATCAGTCATAGTGGTAGTAAAAAGTCTTCTAAAATTTTATCAGATCTTTGTCCTCAAAAAATTCAAAGAAAATGGCTGGTTCTATATCTTTACTTATTTCTTTAAAAATTTCTTCATTAAATCCCTTTAAAACAATTAGAGCACTTTTTTCACTTTGTTTAATGTTTTTAATTACTCTTAAAATCTTATATTTTTATTTTAAATTATAAATTTCTCTTCTATGTCCAATGGATAAAGCCTTTATTATAAATTTATCTTCTTTAATTTCAACTAATAATCTATAATTCATTATTCTATATCTCCATATTCCCTTTAAGTTAGCAGTCAAAGCTTTACCTTTTAAAAAAGGATTTGTAGAATTAATTAAGTTAATTTTAATATATTTAGCTATAATTTTTTGGATACTTTTATCTAATTTTTTAAATTCTTTATCAAAAGTTGTTGTAGTTACAAATTTATAAGCTGTCATAGTCAATATCACATTCTTTTAGTAATTCTTTAAAATCTCTTGTACTATCTTTTTCTGCCATCAAGGCTAATTCATAATCTTCTTCATCTTCTATTTTATTTAAAATAGCTTCTAGGACAACACTTGATATTGATTTATTTTTTAAAATTGAAAAACCTTTTATTGCTTTTTTTTGTTCTTCTGAAAGTCTTATTGTTATTGTTGACATAAAAATCACCTCTTTAAATATTATATTACATTGTAACATTTTTATTATTTATAGGCAAAATAATTTTTTATTCCTTTATTTCAGTTATAATAACTCCTCTGTCTAAACTCTTTAAATTTAAAGCTTTTAAATCTACTTTATCATAAGAACCTTGAGCAATGTTATATTTTGAATAATTTGACCATATAATTTTAGCTATTTTATCATATTCTTGCAATATTTTCTTTTGTTTTTTAGCATCATTTGTATCCATGTAAGCCTTATCTAAAGCTATAATTTGTTTTATATAATTTTGAAAAGCTTTATCATCATTATTTGGAATGTTGTAGTCACTGTCTATTTTAGGTAAATTAGCTTTTGGGTTTTCCATATCAATATCAGACTTTTTAAAACTGTAAACTTCTATTGCTTTTCCTTCAGTATAATCAGGCTCTTTGACCTCAGAAGGATTATATATTTTAGTGAAAACATGAATATCCTCATTAGGTGGAAGTTTCTTTGGCATACTTTCTTTAGTAACTTCTTCAAAAATATCATATTCCCAAGCTATATAATTTTTATCTATTATGAAATCATTAAATGTAGGAAGAACAGCATCTTCTGGTTCTCTCCAATCAACACTTATTCTTGGACTTTGGTAACGAAAATAATTTATAGTATAAGTTGCTCCAGTTGGATTGACAATACCTCCCTTAGAGTTAGCAAAAATCTTAAAATATACCTTTGTTCCATCTGATAGTTCTGCAATATGTTCTCCCATTTTTAAGTTTAAAACTTCATAAGTCTTTGGTTTTAAATTATATACCTTGCTATCTACAGTTATCTTTATATTTTTATTAGTTGGATTGTCTAAATAGAAAATATGTTTACCATCAGTAGCAGCAAAAAGACTATTAGAGATAAAAAATACAGATAGTAGTAATAATAAAATTTTTTTCATAAAATTCCTCCTAAGTTTATTTTTATTAAATTATACCATATTGTAAAGACTAAAAGAAAATGTTATAAATAGGGGCTGTTGCAAACTTATAAATGAAGTAAAAAATAGTTTATTACTAGCTAAATTTCT
>OGCQ01002291.1_pt1 | contig 20064 bp, 19 predicted proteins | sample 1570161 | NCBI WGS metagenome assembly OGCQ01 (sample SAMEA4384402, study PRJEB24528) | human gut metagenome
GCAGGCTTTCCAGCCCCAGATTCAGCAGGAACGCGCTCTGGGGGGACTGGACGCAGCCAAAGTCCCGCATCAGCTGGGCGGTACACTTGGTGATGAACGCGCCGCCGAGACCGAAGCGTTGGGTGTAGGTGACGCCGTGGTAGCTGTCGTCAGGGGTACACAGGCCGGGGAACTTGTCCGGGTAGGCCGTCCAGTCGAACTTGCCGCTGTCCACGATAGCGCCGCCCAGAGCGGAGGCGTGGCCGTCCATGTACTTGGTGGTGGAGTGGGTGACGATGTCCGCGCCCCACCGGAAGGGCTGGCAGTTGATGGGGGTGGCGAAGGTGTTGTCCACAATGAGGGGAACGCCGTGGGCGTGGGCGGCCTTGGCAAATTTCTCAATGTCCAGCACCGTCAGGGCGGGGTTGGCGATTGTCTCGCCGAACACGGCTTTGGTGTTGGGACGGAAGGCGGCGTTCAGTTCTTCCTCGGTGCAGTCCGGGTCGATAAAGGTGGTTTCCAGCCCCATTTTCTTCATGGTAACGGAGAACAGGTTGAAGCTGCCGCCGTAGATGGCGGAGCTGGCAACGATGTGGTCGCCGCATCCGGCGATGTTGAACACTGCCATGAAATTGGCCGCCTGTCCGGAGCCGGTGAGCATGGCGGCGGTGCCGCCCTCCAGCGCGCAGATCTTGGCGGCGACGGCGTCGCAGGTGGGATTTGCCAGACGGGAGTAGAAATAGCCCTCGGCTTCCAGATCAAAGAGCTTTCCCATATCCTCGGAGGTGTCGTACTTGAATGTGGTACTCTGGACGATGGGGATCTGGCGGGGCTCGCCGTTTTTGGGCGTATAACCGGCCTGAATGCACAGTGTTTCGGGGCGCAGCTTGGAATCCATGAGAAATCACCTCATAATGTAATTTTTGTCTATTGTAATCGTTCGGAGGGCGTTTGTCAACGCCTGACCGACAGGTTTGCGCTGACGCAGAAAAACCACCGCAATTCCGATAGAATTGCGGTGGAGTAAGTGGCGGAGAGAGTGGGATTCGAACCCACGGTGGGTTGCCCCATCACCAGTTTTCAAGACTGGCTCCTTAAACCGCTCGGACATCTCTCCAGACTTCATAAAATATATCATCCAGAGGGAAAATTGTCAAGAGCTTTGACGCAGGGGCGAGATTAGTGCTTGACAAACATTCTGCCATATGCTAGAATACTTTGGCAATCAAGTGAATAGTTTTCTTTTTATTCGGAGTGATACCCAAGAGGCCGAAGGGGCTCCCCTGCTAAGGGAGTAGGCGTCTAAAAAGCGCGCGAGGGTTCAAATCCCTCTCACTCCGCCACAATACAGCTCATTGCGTGTGCAGTGGGCTGTATTTTTTTGACTTGGTGCTTGCAGGAGGGGGAGACTGTGGACAAGATGTACGCGGACAGGGAAACGATTCTGGCCATGGCGCGTTCCGGGAAATTTGTTCCGTGCAGCTATCTGCAAAGGGTGTTTGAATTCTGTTGACAAGCGGTTTTTGCCGATTTATAATGTTCCCTGAAAGGAAGTGTCGGATGATGGCGGTTCGGCTCAATGACGACAAGGAACTGGTAAAAACCATTCGGGAAGGTCTGAAGCGCACGGGAGGCTACTGCCCCTGTCGGCTGGAGCGGACGGAGGACAATAAGTGCATCTGTAAGGAATTCCGGGAGCAGATCGCAGACCCGAATTTCAAGGGCTATTGCCACTGTATGCTCTATTACAAGGATTGACAAATAATTGTTGACAAATTTCGCCTGCTGTGATACGATATCCGAGCGCTGAGGGAAACTGGCAGGCAGATATGGGCGAGTGGTGGAATTGGTAGACTCGCTAGATTCAGGTTCTAGTGTTCACTGCGGACGTGCGGGTTCAAGTCCCGCCTCGCCCACCAAAACCGGACAGCAATTTCGGTATGATGCGTACCGCGATTGGTGTCCGGTTTCTTTTTTGATGAAGACAGGCTCTGGGGTAACCGCTTTAGGATTGCCCCAGAGCCTGTTTGTATTAGGTATGTGATGCTATCCCTTAATGCAGACAACAGGCACACCGATTTTTGCCGCATAATCCATTGTATTTTTAGTCCCACCTTTTTCACCATTGAATACCGCAATAACTCTGATAGCGTGGTTGACCATCCATTCATTTCTGATTTGAAAACATGCCCGACTATAGTCTATACAGACGTATTTAATGAGGTCTGCTGATTCCAATATTTCTTTGTACTGCCGCTGCCACTCTCGGCTCCATCCGTTTTCAAACCCCTTATAAGGGCAAGCGCATATCAGCTTGACATCAGCACCTTCATTACGAAGTTTCAGCACGATTTGAGCAGCCCAAATGTCAACACCCCTTGCCATGCCAGAAATAAATACATTCAGTCCATCGGCCATCGCTTGCCGGATTTGCTTTTCCAACTCTCTTTTTATGGTGTTTTCGGAACGTGTCAGTTTTTCTGGACGGTGACCGGTAAAGCAAACCCGGCGCATACGTTTTTCGTTTTCTGTCATTTTAACTCCTCCAATACTGGTTCCTGAATACATCGTAACACATACCTACTTTCGTTTCAACTCGTATGTATTTTATGTCTCAATTAAGAAGTAAAATAGATGTGAGAAAGGTTGTGATGCTATGGATACGCACGCGCGGCTTCAGCAGTTATTGCGGGAACGTGGTTGGACGGAGTATAAGCTTTCAAAGGAATGCGGTCTGGCACAGTCCACCATCGGAAATATTTTCAGAAGAAATACTGTTCCCTCCATTGCAACCCTTGAGACGATCTGCAAGGGATTCGGCATTACCATGTCCCAGTTTTTCGCGGACACCGATATGGTGGAGCTGACCCCGGATATGAAAGAGCTGTTTGACTGCTGGGTCTGCCTGACGCCGAGTCAGAAGGCTGCGGCTATCCAGATGCTGAAAGCGATGAGCCACGATAACGAGTAATAGGAGGTCTTCGGACTTCCTATTTTTATGCTTTTGCTTCGTGCGGGAAATGTCGTGCAGAGTTGACATTTGGGGATATTTGTTGGATAATACAGAAAAAAAGATGTGAGGATATCATGGAAAAGTCGAAGCGTTCTTTTCTTCCGTGGGGGATGGTGTCGACCATTCTGACGCTGGCGTGGCCGACTATGCTGGAAGAACTGATGCAGACGGCGGTGCAGTATATCGACACCGCTATGGTCGGCGCGATCGGTACGCAGGCGACTGCGGCGGTGGGCGCTACCAGCACGGTCAACTGGCTGATCGGCAGCACCGTTGCCGCCATTGGCGTGGGCTTTCTGTCCTTCGTGTCTCAGGCCTGCGGGGCGGGGGATACGAAACGGGCGGGGAAAGCCTCGTCTCAGGCGGTGCTGGCGGTTCTGGTCTGCGGCACGTTTTTTACTGCGCTGATGCTGGCGCTGAGCAGCAAGGTGCCGGTGTGGATGCAGGTTGACCCGGCCATTCAGGACTTGGCTGCCCAATACTTTTTCATTCTGTACACCCCCATGCTGGCCCGGGCGGCCATTACGATTTTCGGTACGCTGCTTCGTTCGGCAGGGGATGCCAAAACGCCCATGCGGGTCGGTTTTCTGGTGAACGGGGTCAATGTTGTCCTTAACTTTCTGCTCATCTATCCCACGCGGCAGGTGTGGGGCATGACCGTCTTCGGCGCGGGATGGGGCGTCATCGGCGCGGCTGTGGCAAGCGCCATTTCCTTTGTGATCGGCGGCGTGTGCATCACCGTGGTGCTCTGGCGGCACCCGCTGCTGTCTCCCAAGGGGCAGAAACTGCGGCCGGACTGGGATGTGCTGAAGCCCTGCCTGCGGGTGGCGCTGCCCAATGCCTTGCAGCGCTTCGGTACTTCTCTGGGATATGTGGCCTTTGCGTCGATGATCAATTCTCTGGGCGAGATTGCTACCGCTGCCCACACGATCGCCAACACGGTGGAATCCGCGTTTTACATTCCCGGATACGGGATGCAGACTGCGGCGGCGACGCTGGCGGGCAACGCTCTGGGGGCGGGGGACAACCGGCGGGTCAAGGAGCTGGGGCGGATGATTCTGTTTATCGAGGTCAGTCTGATGATCGTCTCCGGGTCGCTGCTGTTCCTGTTCGCGCCCAACATGATGCGTTTGTTTTCCAGAGACGCTCAGGTGATCGCACTCGGGGTCACGGTTCTGCGGATGGTGGCGGTGTCCGAGCCGTTTTACGGCGTGTCCATCATTGTCGAGGGCATGATGCAGGGCATGGGGAACACTATGATGCCCTTTGTTTGCAGCATCGCGGGCATGTGGGGCGTGCGCATTGTGGGCACGTTTATCTGCACCCAGCTGCTGGGGATGGGGCTGGTGTCCGCGTGGGCGTGCATGATCGCCCATAACCTGCTGCTGTTCCTCCTGTTTGCCGGGTATTACATCAGCGGAAAGTGGAATCCCATGAACAGAAAAAACGCCGTTCAGACTGTTAAAACGGCTGATTGATATGGTATTTTGAGCAGCGCAGACGGATTTTTCCTCTGCGTTGCTTTCTTTTGTGCAACGAACTTCGGTTTTCCCCCTTCGGGCGAAAGGGGGTTGACATGATGTATGTCAAACACAAATTGGAAATAGACCTGTCCGGACAGGCGGTCATGCCCCGGGTGGACATGGTGGAGGGCGACCAGTACGCCCGGCAGCTGGAGCTGTCCCTCCTCTGCGGCGGGGAAAGCTGGGAAATTCCCGAGGACGTCCACGCGGCGGTTCGATTCCGGAAGCCCGACGGCACCGGCGGGGAGTACGATTCTCTGCCGGACGGCAGCCCTGCGTGGTCGGCGTCCGGGAACGTGCTGACGGTGGAGCTTGCGCCGCAGGTGCTGTCCTGTCCGGGAAACGGGATACTCTCCGTGGTGCTGACGCAGGGGGACGCCAGAGTCAGCACGTTTCACATCCTGTTTCAGGTTCACGGGGCGATTCCCGGCGGGCTGGAATCGGAGGATTATTTCTGCTATGACGGGCTGCTCAACGCTCCCAAAAACGCCGAGATCGGGCAGTTTTTGAAGGTATCCGGGGTGAACGGGCATGGCATTGTCTCTCAGGTCGAGGCGGTGACAATCCCGCCGCTGGACGAGGCCGTGGATACCGCGCTGGCGCAGGCAAAGGAAAGCGGGGAATTTGACGGCGCGTCCGCTTATGAGATCGCCCAGAACAACGGATTTACCGGCACCGAGGCGGAATGGCTGGAATCCCTGAAGGGCAAATTCAATTCCAATGTGGGGAACATCCGGCTCATCAACATCACCGGTAGGCTGACCTCCGAGCCGGGTGTCATCATAGATTTCCGCACTACCCGCCTTCGGGGCGTGCGGGACCCGCAGGCGGACGACGACGCCGCCACAAGGCGGTACGTCGATCGGGCAGTGACGGGCTACACGGTGCCGTCCTACTGGCAGGAGGCCGTGGATGCGGCTGCCGCCAAAGTAACGGCAAAGCAGGACGCGGGCGGTATGGACTGCGTGACGTTTGCTCTGTTTTCGGATGTTCATGCCGTTCCTGACAGCACCACGCCCAATTCGGGGAATACCGGCAATCTGACGGCGGCGGTGATGGACGCCTGCGGCGTTCCCTTTGCGGTCTGCTGCGGCGATGTGTGCCGCACGGACGCGGACACCGAGACTGCCGCACGGGAAAGCATTGCTGCCGGGGCAAAAAATCTGCGTCCCATCGGCGCACGCAAGCTTTTACAGGCGCAGGGCGACCACGACGGCTCCTACGGCACGGCGCAGATGAGCGCCGGGGCCATGTTCGGGGCGATTTTCCGCAGTCAGGCGGAGGACGAGCGGCGGCATTTCGGCGGGGACGGGTCTTACTTTTATGTGGATGATCCGGCGGCGAAAATGCGGCTGATCGTTCTCAATTCCTGCTGGACGGACAGTGCCCATCTGCGGACGGCGAGCTTCGGTTACGGCAACACGCAGCTGAACTGGCTGGCGGATATGGCGCTTTCCTTTGCGGAGGACGGATGGTGCGTCGCGCTGTTCGCCCATGTGCCGCCAGTTGCGGCCTATTCAGGCCAGATCCGGGATATGACGGTACTGCGCGGGATTCTGGCGGCATTCTTGAATAAGACCAGCTACACCGGCACCAGCGGAACGGCGGGGGCGTGGGACTATGTTTCCGTTTCCTGCAATTTTACGGGGAAGCACAACGGGAAGATTGTCGGATTCTTCTGCGGCCACAGCCACGGCGACAGCATCGTCACGGACGAAACGCCTTATCCGGTCGTTACGATCGCGTCGGACGCGCACAGTCTGTCCGCCGACAGCGAGGTGGTCAGAACCGCCGGAACGGCGGCGGAACACGTCATCGACTTTGTGACCGTCAACCGTTCGGCGAAAACGGTAAGCCTGACCCGCCTGGGCGCCGGGGCGGACAGAAGCTACAGCTATCAATAGCGTTTGTTTTCCTCCTTATTTTCTGAATTTTTTGTAAAATAAGGCTTGATTTTCAGGCGGACGTATGCTAAAATAAATCGGTCTGAAATCAAGGTGAGTCCTCTGCCGGCCTGTGCGCGGCATGAACGCCTAATATTTAAGGAGGACAACAAAATGGATTTGGTTAAGGCTCTGAACAGCCAGTACATGAAGGAGGAGCTGCCCGAAGTTAAGGTCGGCGACACCGTTCGTGTGCATGTGCGCATCAAGGAAGGCGCTCGTGAGCGTATTCAGGTGTTCGAAGGCACCGTTATCGCCCGTAAGCACGGCGGCATCGGTGAGACCGTCACCGTTCGCCGTATCTCCTACGGCGTGGGCTGCGAGAAGGTTTTCCCCATGCATTCTCCCAACGTTGCCATGATCGAGACCGTCCGCAAGGGCAAGGTCCGTCGGGCAAAGCTGTACTACCTGCGCGACCGCGCCGGCAAGGCTGCCAAGGTCAAGGAGAAGGTCTAAGCTGCAATTCAATAAAAAAAGAGGGCTTTGCCCTCTTTTTTTATTAGGGTCTATCTGAAAACCGGGAATATGACCAACAGCGAGGGATTTTTCGCCTGCTGAAGCCATTTTTCCGCAGGAATACTTTGTGTATTACAAGGGAAAATGGTGCACAGCAGGCGGAAAAGACCCGCTGTTTGGGCATGTTGACGGTTTTCAGATAGACCCTACAATGCGGGGATTTCCCTGCTGCCGGTGCGGCGCAGGGGAAATATTTACATTTTAGTATAGAAAACGGGCGCTTATTGTGCTATACTAAAGGGAGATTATCCCAATGGCGTATGCCGTTTTTTATGGGAGGGACGCTGCTATGGCGGAAAAGAGGAAGAAAAAGGAAGAAGAAAAGCTGGGCTGGCAGAAAAGTGTGCTGCTGTACGCCCACGATATGCTGTATCTGCTTTTGATCGTGATGCTGCTGTTTCTGCTGGTGTTCCGCATTATTGTGGTATCCGGCGGAAGTATGCGGATGACGCTGCTGGATGGGGACTACCTGCTCCTGCTGAACAACACGTTTTACCATACCCCTCAGCGGGGGGACATCGTCGTCATCAGCAAGGAATCCTTCGACAACGGCAAGCCCATTGTCAAGCGGGTCATTGCGACGGAAGGGCAGACCGTGGACATCGATTTTGAGACCGGAGAGGTTTCCGTGGATGGCACGGTGCTGCAGGAGGATTATATCAACGCGCTGACCACTGTGGACGGCGGCGTTCATTTCCCGCTGACGGTGGCCGAGGGGTGCATTTTCGTGCTGGGGGACAACCGGGGCATTTCCAAGGACAGCCGTTACCCCGACGTGGGACAGATCGACAAGCGGGAAGTGCTGGGCAAGGCGATTTTCCTGATGTATCCCGGCACGGACGATGGGACGTACCCCAGAGAATTTGACAGAGTCGGAGCGATACAATGACAGACAACATGAACATTCAGTGGTATCCGGGCCACATGACCAAGACCCGGCGGCAGATCGAAGCAGACCTGAAGCTGGTGGACGCGGTGTGCGAGATCGTGGATGCACGGATTCCCGTTTCCAGCCGGAATCCGGATATTGACGCCATCTGCGGCGACAAGCCCCGGATGATCGTGCTGAACCGTATGGATCTGGCTGACCCTGCTGCCACAAAGAAGTGGGCGGAGTATTTTAGGCGCAAAGGCATGGCGGTCATCGCCACGGACTGCAAATCGAAAAAGGGAATTTCCGCATTTACCCCTGCGGCACGGCTGGCCTGTGCCGAAAAGCTGGAACGGGACGCAAAACGGGGAATGAACCGGCCCCTTCGGGTGATGGTGGTTGGAATCCCCAATGTGGGTAAATCTACCTTAATTAATCAGATTTCCGGCCGCAAGAGCGCGAAAGCGGAGAACCGTCCCGGCGTGACCCGGGGCAAGCAGTGGGTGACGGTGGACAGCGGGCTGCAGCTGCTGGACACCCCCGGCATTCTGTGGCCGAAATTTGAAGACCCGGAGGTCGGCATGATGCTGGCCTACACCGGCGCGGTCAAGGAAGGCGTCATCGACCTTGAGGAGTTGGCGTACCGCCTGATGGAGCTGCTGCACAAATTTTATCCTCAGACCCTGCTGGAGCGCTACAAGGTGGAAGCGCCGGAGGGGACGCCTGGCTGGCAGCTGCTGGAAATGGCCGGGAGAAAGCGGGGGTATCTGGTTTCTGGCGGGGAAGTGAACACCGAACGGATGGCAAAAGTCCTGCTGGATGAATTCAGAAGCGGAAAATTGGGTAATTTTACTCTGGAATTGCCGGAGGATATGGTATGAGCGACGGAAAAATGTGGGAAATTGAAGATGGATTCTTTTCCGGCGGCGTAGGGACGATCTGTGGCGTGGACGAAGCCGGGCGCGGGCCGCTGGCTGGTCCCGTGTACGCGGCGGCGGTGATCTTGCCGCCCCATCTGGACATCCCCGGTCTGACGGACAGCAAAAAACTGACGGACAAAAAACGCCGGGAGCTGTTCCCTGTCATTCAGGAGCAGGCGATCGCCTACGGGATCGGATTCGCCACGGAGAAGGAAATTGACGAAATCAATATTTTACAGGCCACGTTTCTAGCCATGGAGCGGGCGCTGGGGCAGCTTGCCGTAAAGCCCGACCTCGTTCTGATCGACGGAAACCGGGAAAAGAATTTCGGGATACCGGTAAAAACCGTGGTCAAGGGGGACAGTCTCAGTGCCAATATCGCCGCGGCGTCGGTGCTTGCCAAGGTCTCCCGGGACGACTTTATGCTGGAAATGGCGAAGCAGTACCCCCAGTATGGCTTTGACATCCACAAGGGCTATCCCACACGGGCACATTACGACGCCCTCCGCGCATATGGTGCCTGTCCCATCCACCGGATGAGCTTCCTCAAAAAGTTTTATGGGGAAAAGTAAGCTGACAGGCGCTTGGGGTGAAGCGTTGGCGGCGGAATACCTGCGGAAAAAGCGGTATACCGTCGTGGCCAGCGGATACCGCTGCCGGTTCGGGGAAATCGACCTCATTGTCAAAAACAAAGCCTTTTTGGTATTTGTGGAGGTAAAACTTCGGAAATCGGCGGATTTTGCTCAGGCGATGGAGTACGTTGACGGGAGAAAGCAGGACAGAATCCGCACTACCGCCGCACTGTATCTGTCCGAAAATCCCACGGACTTACAGCCCCGGTTTGATGTTATTGAAATCTACGCACCGGATGGAACCCAGACGCTTCACCCGGAAATTCACCATTTGGAGGATGCCTTTCAATGAATTTTCCTGTGATCGACCTGCATTGTGATACAGTGCTTGCGCTTCTGGGCGACGATATGAATCAGGCGGGCAGCCTGCGGAAGAACCGCTTCCATATCGATCTGGAGCGGGCGTCCCGGCTGGGGGGCTATGCCCAGTGCTTTGCCTGCTTCACCACGCCGTTCATGGAAGAATACCACCATGTGTCGCCCGTAGTCGCCTTTGAGCGGGAAATCGCCACGCTTCAGCGGGAAATGGACAGGAACAATGACCTGATTTCCATTGCCTATTCTCCGAAGGAAATTGAGGAAAACCGGAAAACCGGAAAGATGTCCGCCGTTCTGACGCTGGAAGGAACAGCGGGAATCGGATATGACCCGGAGCTGCTGAGCAGTCTCTGGCTTATCGGCTTCCGCATCTCCAGCCTTGGCTGGAACGAAAAGAACCCTCTCACAGGCTCCCATGAGACCGGCGGCGGACTGACCGATCAGGGGCGGGCGTATGTGGAAGAAGCCCAGCGTTTGGGAATGCTGATCGACGTCAGCCATATCAGTGACGAGGGCTTCTGGGATATTATGGATATCACCCGGGCGCCCATTGTCGCCACTCATTCCAACAGCCGCACCGTCTGGAGCAACAGCCGCAACCTGACGGACGACATGTTCCGTGCCATCGCCCAGACCGGCGGCGTGGCCGGGTACAACGTCTGCGCGGAGTTTACCGGGGAGAAGCCCACCTTGGACACCATGTGCGACCACATTCTTCATTTTATGGAGCTTGACCCCAGCGGAAAGCACATTGCCCTGGGCGGCGATCTGGACGGAATTACCGAAATGCCTGCCGGGTTTGAGGGCGTCCAGAGCTGGCCTGCCCTTGCCCAGCGTCTGCTGGAACGCGGGCTGGATGAAGAAACGGTGGGCAACATTTTCTGGAACAATGCCATTGGAGTGATGGAATGTGCTGTATGTGACCACGCGAAATAACCGGGATGCCTACACCGCCCAGCGTGTCCTGCGGGAAAACCGGGGGCCGGACGGCGGACTGTATGTGCCTTTCCGGGAGCCTGTTTTCTCCCGGGAGGAAATCGACGCTCTGAAAGAGAAATCCTTTCATCAGTGCGTCGCCGAGGTGTTGAACCGGCTGTTCAATACGAAGCTGACCCGGTGGGATGTGGAATTCTGCGTCGGGCGCTATCCCGTCCGACTGGTGAATCTGCCCCAGCGAATTATTGCCGGGGAATGCTGGCACAATCCGGAATGGACGTTTGACCATCTGGTACACATTCTCGCAGAGCAGCTGCGGGGTGGCTGCCCCGGCGCCGACGGCGGCTGGGCGAAAACTGCCGTGGGAATTGCCGTGCTGTTCGGCATTTTCGGCGAGCTGGCCCGGGCGGGAATTACGGAGCATGAAAAGCACGTGGATATTTCCGTGGTGTGCGGCAATTTTGATCTGCCCATGAGTGCGTGGTACGCCCGGGCGTGGGGACTGCCCATCGGAAATATCATCTGCTGCTGCAACGAAAACGGAAACCTGTGGAATCTGATTCATCACGGTCAGTTCCGCACGGATATGGTCAGTACTCCGACCGGCACGCCGGAGGCGGATGTGACGCTGCCCGCAGGGCTGGAGCGATTGATTTACGCCTGCGGCGGACTGGCGGAGGTGGACATTTATCTGGATGCCTGCCGCCGGGGCGGGATGTACTGCCCGAGAGACAGCGTGCTTTCCCGGCTGGGGGAAGGGCTGGACGTCAGCGTCGTCAGCAGCCGCCGCATGAGCTCTACCATTTCCGGTATCCGCGGTTCTGCCGGGTATCTGCTGTCGCCCTATGCCGCCCTTGCTTACGCGGGACTGCTGGATTTCCGGGGCAGAACAGGGGAGAGCTGCCATGCATTGGTGCTGGCGGAGAAAAGCCCCATCTGTGACGCCGGAGCGGTAGCAAATGCCCTCGGCGTTTCCGAGGATGCGCTGGAACAGTATTTGTAACAGACAGAAATTCCCCCATTGGAGGATACAGATGACACGATATATAAAGACAGCCTGCCTGATTGTGGTCGTTGCCATTGCGCTGGTATCGGCGGTGTTTTTCTCGTACAAATGCATACGGCAGGCAACTGCGGATGCCGCTCCGGAGGAAACAACGGAGATGACCGAGGCCACTGAGACTGTGCCGCCGGAAACCGAACCCACGACCGTTCCCACGGAAGAAACCATACCGGAGGAAACCACCGCCACGGAAGAAACCGTTCCTGTGGAGACCGAAGCGCCGAAGGTCACGATCGACGCGGTTCCCCACTATCACCAGTCGGAATATCCCGACATCCGGTACGGCAATGGCACCATTGCGACCAGCGGCAGCAGCGTCGCCGCGCTGGCTATGGTCGCAACCTATATGACCGACCATGTTTACACCCCCGCCGACATCGCCGATTATGCGGTGCAGTACGGCGGCAGCCATTACAAACGGCTGGAAAAGGTTTCCGATCTGATGCAGATTCCATGGAAACGGGCGCTGAATGTGAACGAGGCGCTGAAAGCTGTCCGGGAAGGGAAGATCGCCATTGCGCTGATGGGGTCGAGGTCGGTGTTTCCGGGAGGAAACCATTTCATCGTCCTGACCGGCGTCACTGAGGACGGAAAAATTTGGGTGCTTGACCCGGATGACAGGGACTACAGTGCGTGGGGCGTGGGCGAGCTGCTGGAAAACGGCTTCCCCGACGGCAAGCTGATCGCGGGTTATGAGGGCGCATGGATCTACGACAAGACGCAGATGCCGGAAGAACCGTTCATCTACGAACCGGAACCGGCGCCCGAGGAATCCCGCTACCCCGGTCTGGAACTGACGGACGCGGAGATCAAGCTGATGGCCGACCTGATTTTCATGGAAGCCCAGAGCGAGCCCTTTGAAGGCCAGCAGGCGGTGGCCGAGGTGATCTTCAACCGCCTGAAATCCGGGAATTTCCAGTCTTCCATCAACAGCATCATATACGCGAAGGATCAATTTGCGGCGGTGAAGAACCTGTACCTCGCAAAGCCTACGGATACCCAGTACAAGGCCATCGAACGGGCGCTGAACGGGCCGTATGTGCTGCCCGAGGATGTGGTTTTCTACGCGAAATTCGCCGTGAACAAGAAGATATGGGGGACGATCGGTTCTCATATCTTCTGCTACAGCTATTGGGGTTTTCAGATAGACCCAAACAATTAAGGAGGTGTTCCATGGCTCTGTACGCCATCGGCGACCTGCATCTTTGTCTGGGCGCACCGAAGCCCATGGACATTTTCGGCGGCGCATGGGTTGGTTACATGGACAAGCTCAGAGACGGCCTGTCTGTCATCCGGCCGGAGGATACCACGGTTCTGCTGGGGGATTTGAGCTGGGCGTTGGACTTGTCCGGCGCGAAGGCGGATTTTGCGTGGATCAACGCCATTCCCGGACGAAAGATCATTCTAAAGGGAAATCACGACTATTGGTGGAGCACGGCGGCGAAATTCCGGAAGTTCTGTGAGGAAAACGGCTTTGAAAACCTGAATCTTCTGAACAACAACTGCTATGAATATGAGGGCGTCGCCATCTGCGGCACCCGGGGATGGTTTTATGAGGAAGACCGTTCCGGCGAGCATGACGAAAAAGTGTTCAAGCGGGAGCTGCTGCGGCTGGAAGCTTCGCTGAAGGCGGCGGGGGATATGTGGAAGATGGTTTTCCTCCACTATCCGCCACGGTACCGTGGATACGAATGTCCGGAAATTTTGCAGCTTCTGGAAAAATACGGCGTCAGCCGCTGCTTTTACGGCCATCTGCACGGGGGAAGTCACGCCCTTGCCATGGAAGGACTGTGGGACGGCGTGGATTTCCGGCTGGTCGCGGCGGATTATACCGGTTTCCGGCCTTACAAGGTCATTCCGTAGCGCAATTATTCAAAACTTTTTTCATAAAAGTGTGGACATTTCCTTGTTTTTCTGATAGAATATATCGGCTGTACAATTATAAATAAATGGTCTCGGTCACGGGAACCAATTAGGAGGATTACTTACAATGAACGTTAAGAGCATCGAAAGAAAAGGCAACGAGGCTACCGTCGTTGTCGAAATCGACAAGGAACTGATGGAGTCCGGTGTCAACAAGGCTTACATGAAGGCCCGCAAGAGCATCCAGCTCCCCGGCTTCCGTAAGGGCAAGGCTCCCAGAAAGATGATCGAGGCCATGTATGGCGCCCACGTTTTCTACGAAGACGGTCTGGAAGAGATTTTCCCCGAGATCTATGACTTCGCCATTGCCAAGCAGGATTTCAAGGCCATCGGCCGTCCCAACCTGACCGACATGCAGATCGGCGACGACAATATCGTTACCCTGACCCTGACCACCGAGGTCTACCCCGAGGTCACTCTGGGCCAGTACAAGGGTCTGGAAGTGGAGAAGGAGGAGGTTAACGTCACCGACGAGCAGGTGCAGGCCGAGCTGGATCGGATGGCGCAGAATGTCGCTTCCACCGAGACCGTGGAGCGTCCCGCCAAGATGGGCGACACCGCCAACATCGACTTCGAGGGCTTCGATAATGGCGTACCCTTCGAGGGCGGCAAGGGCGACAACTTTGACCTGAAGCTTGGCTCCGGCCAGTTCGTCCCCGGCTTTGAGGAGCAGATCGTCGGCATGAGCGCCGGTGAGGAGAAGGACATCGACATCACCTTCCCCGAGGACTACCACAAGGAACTGGCCGGTAAGGCCGTCGTGTTCCACGTCAAGCTGAACAAGGTCACCGAGACCATCGTTCCCGAGCAGGACGACGAGTTTGCCAAGGACGTTTCCGAGTTCGATACGCTGGACGAGCTGAAGGCCGACATCCGTGCCAAGGCTCTGGAAAATGCCAAGAAGCAGGCTGACAGCGCCTTTGAGCAGGCCGCTGTGGACAAGGCTGCCGAGAATACCACCGTGGATATGCCCAAGGCGCTGGTGGAGAACGAGCTGGACATCCAGATGGAGCGTTTCGGCTATCAGCTGCAGATGAGCGGCTACTCCATGGAGCAGTACGCCAAGATGATGGGCGGCGACGTCAGCACCATGCGCAACGCTTTCCGTCCCGCCGCTGAGAAGCAGGCGAAGATCTCCGTCACTCTGGAGAAGATCGCCGAGGTCGAGGGCATCACCGCTTCCGACGAGGATATCGAGGCGGAATTCAAGTCTCTGGCAGAGCAGTACGAGCTGGAAGTGGACAAGGTCAAGGAAATGGTTCCCATGGACGAGCTGACCGGCAGCATCAAGACCCGCAAGGCGATCAAGGTCATCGTGGACAGCGCCGTTCCCGTAGCCCCCAAGGCCGAGGAGAAGACCGAGGAATAATCCTTAGATAGGAATAACCTTTCCCCGCGATGGTTAGAATGTTTCAAACCCCTGAAAGGAGACATTACCATGAGTTTAGTTCCCTATGTTGTTGAGCAGACCAGCCGCGGCGAGCGCAGCTATGACATTTTCTCCCGTCTGCTGAACGACCGCATCGTGTTCCTGTCCGAAGAAGTCAACGACACCACCGCAAGTCTGGTGGTTGCCCAGCTGCTTTATCTGGAAGCACAGGACCCGGACAAGGACATTCAGTTCTATATCAACAGCCCCGGCGGCAGCGTCACCGCAGGTATGGCCATCTACGACACCATGCAGTACATTAAGTGCGATGTCGCGACCATCTGCGTCGGTCTGGCGGCTTCTATGGGCGCGTTCCTGCTGAGCGCCGGCGCCAAGGGCAAGCGTATGGCGCTGCCCAATTCCGAGATCATGATCCACCAGCCCTCCGCGGGTACCCAGGGTCAGATCACGGATATGGCCATCCACCTGAAGCGTCTGGAAACCGTCAAGGTGCGGATGAACCGCATTCTTGCCGAGAACACCGGCCGGTCCATCGAAGAAGTCACCGCCGCCTGCGAGCGTGACAATTTCATGACCGCAGAGGAAGCCAAGGCTTTCGGCCTGATCGACCGGGTGCTGGATCATCATTAAAACAATTCATTAGAAACGAGGTACCGGTGTCATGGCAAAGAACACTGAGCAGCCGCCGATTCGCTGCAGCTTCTGCGGAAAGCGGGAGAATCAGGCGTCACGGCTGATTGCCGGTCCTGGGGTGTATATCTGCAGCGACTGTGTCGCTGCCTGCAGCGATCTTCTGCGGCAGGAAATGGATACGGGCAGCGGGCTGAACGCCCCCGACAAGCTGCCCACACCCGTAGAGATCAAGTCCTTCATGGACAATTACATCGTGGGGCAGGACGAAGCGAAGGTCGCCCTGTCCGTCGCGGTGTACAACCATTATAAGCGTATCTATTTCGGCGCGGATTCCGATGTGGAGCTTCAGAAGAGCAACATTCTGCTCATTGGGCCAACGGGCAGCGGCAAGACCCTCTTTGCCCAGACGCTGGCGAAAATTCTGAACGTTCCCTTTGCCATCGCGGACGCTACTACGCTGACTGAGGCCGGATATGTGGGCGACGATGTGGAGAACATTCTGCTTCGTCTCCTGCAGGCCGCCGATTTTGACGTGGAGCTGGCGGAACGGGGCATTATCTACATCGACGAAATGGACAAAATCGCCCGCAAGAGCGAAAATACCTCCATCACCCGGGACGTTTCCGGCGAAGGCGTGCAGCAGGCGCTTCTGAAAATTCTGGAAGGCACCGTTGCCAATGTTCCGCCTCAGGGCGGCAGGAAGCATCCTCAGCAGGAAATGATTCAGGTGGACACCACCAACATCCTCTTTATCTGCGGTGGCGCGTTCGACGGCCTGGACAAGATCATCGAAAAGCGCACCGATAAGAGCGCCATCGGCTTTGATTCCCCCGTACAGAGCAAGAGCAAGCGGGATGTCGGTACATTGTTCACCCAGGTGGAGCCTCACGATCTGCTGAAATTCGGCATCATCCCCGAGCTTGTGGGACGTATGCCGGTGATCACCACGCTGCGCAGCCTGTCCCGGGACGATCTGGTGCGGATTCTCGTGGAGCCGAAGAACGCCCTGACAAAGCAGTATCAGAAGCTGCTGGAAATGGACGGCGTGGCGCTGGAGATCCAGCCGGAAGCCCTTCAGGCCATTGCCCAGAAGGCGCTTGACCGTCAGATCGGCGCAAGAGGACTCCGGGCGATCATGGAGAAGATCATGACGAAGATCATGTTCCTGATCCCCTCCGACCTGTCCATCCAGAAGGTCATCATCACCCCCGAAGCCGTCGAGGGCGCCGACCCCGGCATCGTGCGGGACACCGCCCATCCCAGAGAAAAAATCTCCGGGCGCAAATAATATCTCTATTCTTCCAAGGGGGTAGTTTTTCTACCCCCTTTTTTCAAAAAGGAGGGAAGAACTTTGACTGAAACCATTTTTGCAGGGAAAATGCCCATCCTTGCTTTGCGGGGACTGTGCGTTTTCCCCGAACAGACCGTTCATTTTGAAGTTGGCCGCAGCAAGTCCGTAAAGGCGCTGGAAGCGGCCATGCAGGGCGACCAGACGCTGCTGTTGATCCCTCAGAAGGATTTGCTGGTGGACGACCCGACGCTGAAAGACCTGTATCCCGTCGGCTGTATCGCCAAGGTCAAGCAAGTGCTGAAAACGCAGGGAGAGAATCTGCGGATTCTGGTCACCGGTATCAGCCGGGGCAAGATCACCGAGCTGTCTCAGAGCGAGCCGTACCTTTCCGGCATTGTGGAATCGGCGAGTGTGGAGGAGCCGGCGGACACCATTCGCGCCCGCGCGCTGCGCCGGGAGGCCAATTCCCTGTATGGCGTGTATCTGGAGCTGTGCGAGCATCCTGCCCAGACCGTTCAGCTGCGGATGCTGGCCAGCGAGAGCAGCGGCTTCATTGCCGACTCCATCGCCCAGAATTCCGGCATTGACTTCCCGGACAAGGCGAAAATGCTCTGCCAGCTGAACAGCGTCCGCCGTCTGGAAACTGCCGTCCAGCTTCTGCGCCGGGAGGTGGAGATGCTCCGGCTGGAAGGGGATATTCAGGAGAAGACCCGCGCCGCCATCGATCAGAACCAGAAGGACTACTTCCTGCGCGAGCAGATGAAGGCCATCCGTGAGGAGCTTGGGGAAGAGGACGACGAGGACGAATTTGATACCTACGCCCAGAGCATTCAGAATCTCCATCTGGAAGCGGAGACGGAGAAGAAGCTCCTGAAGGACGTGGAGCGGCTGAAAAAGCAGCCCTTCGGTTCTTCCGAGGGGGCGGTGCTGCGGAATTATCTGGACACCGTGCTGGAGCTGCCGTGGAATGTCAAGACCAAGGAGCGGGTGGACGTGGCCGCCGCCCGGAAGATTCTGGAGCATGACCACTTCGGACTGGAAAAGGTGAAGGAGCGAATCTTAGAAACCATCGCCGTCCGGGAAATGGCGCCCCAGATGCCGCCCCAGATCCTGTGCCTGGTAGGCCCTCCCGGCGTGGGCAAGACCTCCATTTCCTATTCCATCGCCCGGAGCCTGAACCGGAAAATGGCGAGAATTTCCCTTGGCGGCATTCACGACGAGGCGGACATCCGGGGACACCGGAAGACCTACGTCGGCGCAATGCCCGGCCGTATCATGACCGCCATGACGCAGGCGGGCAGCTGCAATCCGGTGCTGCTGCTGGACGAGATCGACAAATTGGGTTCCGACTACCGCGGCGATCCCAGTGCTGCTCTGCTGGAAGTGCTGGACGCGGAACAGAACCACGACTACCGTGACCATTATCTGGAAATCCCCTTTGATCTGTCCGAGGTGCTGTTTATCACCACGGCGAATACGCTGGACACCGTGCCCCGGCCACTGCTGGACCGCATGGAGATCATCGAGCTTGGATCCTACACGGATGAAGAAAAGTTCATGATTGCAAAGAATCACCTGATCCCCAAGCAGCTGAAAAAGCACGGTCTGAAAAAGGCGCAGCTTCGCATCACCGACGACGCCATTCGGGAGACGATTTCCTGCTACACCCGGGAATCCGGCGTGCGAAATCTGGAGCGCTGCTTCGGGGAGATCTGCCGGAAGACGGACATGGAGATTCTTTCTCAGGAAGCCCCAAAGAAGATCACCGTCACCGGCGGCAATCTGGAAAACTATCTGGGCGTGCGCAAGTTCCTGCCCGACCGGCTGCCCTGCACCGATCAGGTGGGGCTGGTCACGGGACTTGCATGGACGAGCGTCGGCGGCGAAACGCTGGAGGTGGAGGTCAACGTCATGGACGGCTCCGGCAAGCTGGAGCTGACCGGCAATTTGGGTGACGTGATGAAGGAATCCGCCCACGCGGCGCTGAGCTATATCCGCGCCAACGCCCAGAAGCTGGGTGTCGCCCCGGACTTCTACAAGACGAAGGACATTCACGTCCATTTCCCGGAGGGGGCAGTCCCCAAAGATGGCCCCTCGGCGGGCGTTACCGTCTGCACGGCCATTGTTTCCGCACTGACGGGGGTCAGCGTGCGGCGGGATATCGCCATGACCGGTGAAATTTCCCTTCGGGGACGGGTCATGCGCATCGGCGGTCTGCGGGAGAAGACCATGGCGGCACTTCGCCACGGCGTGCGCACCGTCATCATTCCCAAGGACAACGAGCGGGATTTGGAGGAAATTGACCAGACCGTCCGGCGTCAGCTGAATTTTATCAGCGCTCAGACTATGGACACTGTGCTTTCCGCCGCGCTGAACCGGCCTGCGGAGGCCAGCCCCACCATTCTGACGGAGCTTCCCGGGGACGTGCGTACCAGAGTGAGAAAGCCCGGCCTGCGCCAGTAACGGAGGAAATATTGTGAACTTTCAGAATGTGGAATTCCTGATTTCCGCCGCTTCCAAGGAGAATTTCCCCACAAAACGGCTTCCGGAGATTGCCTTTGCCGGGAAGTCCAATGTGGGAAAATCCTCGGTGATCAACCGCCTTTTGCAGCGGAAAAACTTTGCGCGGGTAGGGGATAAGCCGGGAAAAACCGTCCATGTGAATTACTTCACCCTGGACGGCGCCTGCTATCTGGTCGATCTGCCCGGATACGGCTTTGCGAAGGTTTCCGCCGGCGAGAAGGAACGCTGGGGGCGGCTGATGGAGGATTATTTCGCAGCGAACCGCATTGATCTGGGTGTACTGATCGTGGACTACCGCCATCCGCCCACTAATAACGACATCACCATGGCGCGGTGGTTTCTGGACTCCGGGTGCCCGTTTGTGGTGGTTGCCAACAAGATGGACAAGCTGAAAAAAAGCGAGCTGGAACCGAACCTGAAGGTCATCCGGGAGGATCTGGCGCTTCCGGAGGACTGCCCGGTGATCCCGTTCTCCGCGGAGAAGGGGAACGGCCGGGACGAGCTGGTGAAGTACATTCTTGCCGCCGTAAAAAAGTAATACTATTTCCTGATTAAAATCTTTGATTTTAATCAGGAAGGCATCGCCTAAT
>OGCQ01002293.1_pt1 | contig 20046 bp, 20 predicted proteins | sample 1570161 | NCBI WGS metagenome assembly OGCQ01 (sample SAMEA4384402, study PRJEB24528) | human gut metagenome
TTTTGCGCACTGCATTACCTTGAAATTTCTACTTGACTTTTCTTAGCAGGTCTCTGAATTTGAGTATAAAAAAACACGACCTTGTAAAAAGTCGTGTTTTTATAAAGTTAGCCGCGCTTCATCCGGCGCGCTGCCTGAGAAACTCCAGAAACAGGTCTTCAATTTCCTTGTCGCTTTTGAACTTGCTCAGGTACGGTGCAAAGCGTTTTCGGTCAAAGCTCAGCTTTTTCGGCGGCGCGGCAGCCCGCGACGTTGCCTTTTCCCGTGCCTCCCGCCATGCGGCGTAGATTGCCTGCTGATCCGCTGTCGGCGGCGGGCATTGCGTCTGAATAAACGTCATTGTCTGCTTGTTCAGCGCATAGCCTTCGATCTGGCACATCTCGACAAACGCCGTTTGCGTCGCTGTATCGTAATCTGCAATCAGGTCGGCACAGGCCAGATTCAGCTTCTTCGGCCCATTCTCCACGATCTCGGCAAGCGGCGGGATCAGCTGTGCCAGCTTGACCGCCTTGCGGATTTCATACTCTGTCACGCCGAAAAACTCAGCTACAATTTTTCGCGCGTTGTACCTTTGGCGATTGTCGCCAAAGGTTTCAACTGCCGCATTTCGCTGTCCGCAGCGGTTTCGTGCGTCCAGCAACGCTTTATACGCCTTGCCACGCTCAATGATCGTCAGATCCTGCCGCCGCAGAAGATTCGTCGCAATCGCAATGCTGATGGCGCGCTGGTCGTTGACGGCCATGACCGTTGCGGGGATATCCGTCCAGCCTGCCAACTTTGCTGCCTCCGTGCGGTTATGCCCGGCCAGAATTTCAAATTCATCCGTTCCTGCGATGGGACGAACCAGAATCCGCTCATACAAGCCGTTCTCCTTTAATTCTTCCGCAAAGGCTTCCAGTTTGGCGCGAGGGTAGGGGTGAAAGCCGATGTCGGCGGTAAAGAACGGACGCAGCTTTCCAATCGGAATGTCACGGAATTGTGTTTCCGTCTGCGGTACAGGCATCTGAAAAATCTGCTCATACGCTGCGTCGCCGGTCTGCTGCTCGGACGCCTGCTGGGTCGCACTCATGCGTTTGCGCAGCATCTCGTTCATATTCGCTCTAGCCAAGCCGCAGCACCTCCGAAGCGAGATTCCGATAGGATTCCGCTGCCGGGTTGCCCGGCTCGTAGTCCAGAATACTCATGCCAGCCATGGGGCATTCCGCAATGCGGATGGTGTACTCAATGGGGCGCTCAAAGACGTGCAGATCGTCGCCGTAGACCTCCCGGACACTCTGCTGCACGCTCTTGCAGAGCTGCGGCCGGGACTGGTACATCGTCAGCAAAATGCCTGCGATCTTCAAATCCGGATTGAAATGCTTCTGTACGGAACGCACCATGTCCAGCACATCCGGGATACCCTCGGATGCGAGGAAGTGGGATTGCACCGGAATAATGCAGTAATCCGACGCGCTCAGCGCATTGACGGTCAAAAGCTCCTGCTTGAGTCCGCAGTCGATGATGATGTAGTCATAGGCGTCGCACAGCGGCATAAGCACCTGCGTCAGCATCTTCTCCGCGCAGCGCCCGGAGCCATTTACGGCGCTATACTGCGAGATCTGCATGACCTGAAGCCGCGCGGCTGCATCCGATAAGCGACGGTTCGCGGGAATGAGATCCGGCTTACTGTCTGTATGCAGGATGCAGCGCGGCAGATGCAGCTCCAGATCCTCCGGGTAGTCGATAGCGGCAAGCAGAAGATTTGCCAGCGTATATTTCTGCTCGGCTGGGGTATAGCCCATAGACGCAGTGAGATTGCCCTGCGGGTCATTGTCGATGAGAAGTACATGCTTGTTTTCGTCTGCCAGAGCAGAGGCAAGATTCAGAGCAGTCGTCGTCTTACCGACGCCACCTTTTTGATTGGTGATTGCAAAAATTGTACTCATAATAAGCTCCAGAAATAAAGATTCGAGTCAGCGTTCTGAACCTACTGTGCAAATCTCTGTTTGCAATTCATTTGCAAATAGTGTAATATAACTTCAAAAAGAATAAGAAAAAACACGAAAATGCTTTCTCACGAAATATTTGCGATTTGGTTCATTTTTTGTTGTAATCTCGACAAAAAAATGAACCCTCGACCTCTGGATTAAGAGTCACCTTAAAGGTAGCTCATAACCCGGAGGTCGGGGGTTCAAATCCCTCTCCCGCAACCATCTAGTAGAACCAAAAAAGATATCTACGCGAAAAACCCAGAAGTTTCAACTGTTTCTCCCTATAGGTACACAATGTGTCATGGGGGTACAGTCGGTACGGGCAAAAGCAAGACGCAAACTCAAATGCATGAGTTTGCGTCTTGCTTTTTACATAAGGATGGAGCTTAGCAGGAGCTCTGTCGATTGTCGGAGTTTCAGGCATTAACTGATAAAGTGCTGTGTTTTCAAGGGTTGTACGGTTTTTAACGAGAACACCCAGCTTCTCTGAATTTTACGAAAACCATTGAAAACACTGGGCAAACCGGCTTTTCCGGGTTTGGAGGAGATAGTAGTCAAACAGTAGTCACACCTCTGCCGTTGACGGCGCGGGCAATTCAGAACAAACGAAAAATCACTTTCTGAAACTCACCGCTCAGGCGGCGTTGAACGGCTCCAGATCTGTGTGATTTTTCCATTCGTCCGTGACACCAGCATCGCGCAGCAGCTTTGTCACGGTTTTATTCAAGCCATCGACTCTGTCGCTGCTGACTGCCTTCAGGTCAAAGCCGGCATCGCCGGCGTCGTCCAGAATCGCGGGATCCTCGCTGCCGTCCAGTAGGGCGTTTGCCTGATGTAAGCTGCCGCCTGCGCTGCCGTGCGCGACAGTATCAATGCTCACGAGCAAATTGGCCACCGTATCCTTGCTCTCGGGTGCATACATCCAGCCGGTCACGTCACCGCCGCAATTGACCTTATCTGGTCTGGGACTCCAGCCGGTATAGCAGCGTTACGAGCTGTGCGCGGGTGCAGTCGGCATCCGGCATCAGGCGGTTGCCGGAACCCTTGAGAATGCCTGCGTTGACGGCCCATGCCATTGCCTCGCGGGCATACTCGGAGAGGCTGTCATAATCGTCAAATTCGCGGATCGCCATACCGCCCTGCGTGGTGTCGAAGCCCTGCTGTTTTGCAAAGCGCCAGAGCATCGTGACCGCCTGCTCGCGGGTCACGGCGTTTGCCGCGCCGAAGGTGTTCTTGCTGAGACCGGTCACAATACCGAGACTTGCCGCCCAGCGGACAGCTTCTGCGTAATAGGAGCTCTCTTTCACATCAGAAAAGTTCATCGCGTAATTCACGACCGGCTTTCCGGCGGCACGCCAGAGGAAGGTCACAAAGTCCGCGCGGGTACAAATCCGGTCGGGGCTGAACGTGTACTTGCCTGTGCCGGAGGCGATGTTTCGCTCTACGGCCCAGTTCACCGCGTCGTAGCAATACGCATTGGACGCGACATCCTCAAATCTCTGCTGATTCGCTGCGGCAAGGATGGCAGCAAGGATCGGATCGATGCCAGGTGCCGACGGAACGACCGGCGCTGGAATATCCGGAGTTTTCTCCTGCTCTCCGGTCAACTCATAGACCGCCAGCGTGCCGGAGACCTCGCAGGCTGCCAGAAGCAGGGGCTTTCCGGTTTTGCTCTGTGCCGCCGGGATGAAGCACAGACCCTCAGGGGACACATCGCCCCGAATATCAGCGTCAAATTCCCGGGAGTTGATATAGTTGACAAATTCGGTTTTGTCCGGATTGGTGATGTCATAGACCATCACGCCGCCAATGCGCTCGAGGGCGATGAAGGCGTAGGTCTTGCCGCCCACCGTGCCGACGGTGACGGATTCCGGCTCGGGACCCTTCTTGCCGGAGCGATCGTCTACCGTCTTGTCATCGTTGGAGCAATTGAAATTAGCGGAGATCTTTTCATCCGTAATGCTTTCAAATTTGCTGCCGCTGTCAAAGATTTCTTCGAGACCATTCTCCGTAACCTTCAGAACAGTGAACGAACGTCCGCCAAAGAGATAATCTTTGCTACTATCCAAGCCATCATAATCTGCGGAGTCAAAGAAAATGACTTTTCCTTTCAGACCGCTGTTATCTGCCGTGATTGCTCCGCTCGGAGACGTATTTTTTCCTTTTTTGAAATTTCGCTCATCCTCATTCAGGTACTTATCCCATTCTCTGGAGTCGCCTTCGTTGGCAGTGAGAAGATAGGTCTTGCCGCCGGCCTCATACAGAGAAATACCGTCCGGCATCCGGATGCCGCGCAGACTTTCATAGGCTTTCGGCGCGTATGTTTCGTCTTTTTTGTCGATGTCAATTGCGACCTTGGAATAGTCCTCAAAGCCGACCGAGTAAATGCCGGTAAATTGCGCATTGTCCAAGTCCAGCACCGCAATGGCATTTGCCTCCTGGCAGGAGACATAGGCAGTATCGTCTGTGCAGGCAATGTATTCCGGCTCCAGATCGACGGAAGGGACGGTGTTCTTTTTCAGAACAATGCCTTCTTTCACCAGTGCGTCACGACGGCCATCAAAGTTGTCAAATCCGACCGTTTCGACGTTGAAAGTTTCTGCGTCAATGATCGAAACTGAACCCTTGGGGTCGACTGCACCGGCAGCGCTGTAGCCCATTCTCGGTTCGCCCTCATTAGCGGTCAGAATTTTGCTGCCCTCCGGGGTGAAGGTCACCATGTCCGGCTGCACGCCAACCTCGACGGTGGAGAGATGAGTAAGGGAACCGTTAGCCTGGCAGGTGAACAGTGCGACACTGCCCTGCTCGTCATAGTCCACGGCCTGAATCGCCACCGCCAGATGGGTCCCGTCGGGGGAAATCGCGACGGAGGTCATATCGCCATAAGATCTGACCATGCTCTTGACATCGTATTCCGTGCCGCCGAGAGCGGTGACCTTCTCGCCGTCCATGCCGCCGTTCAGGTCAATTGCGATCAGCGTACCCTTGACGCCGCTGACGGCGTAGGCAAAGCCGTTTCTGGCGTTGAACTGCACAATCTCCAGACTGCCGCCTTCTTCGCTCATCGCGCCGGAGTTGTAGCGTCCGGCCAGCTCCATCTGCAAAGACGCATTCTCACCGTTATAAACGTTATAAAAACCCTTAACGCGCTCATCACTTGTCACAACCGGCGTGTAGTCCGCCGCCATCGCCGTTGTCGAAAGCAGCATAACCGCCGAAAGCAGACCGCACACGCCCCTTACAATTCGTTTCATGGAAATGCCTCCTGTTTCAGAATCGGAATCTGATATTCCTGAGTCTACATTGTAGTGAAGGCGTGTAAAATCCGAAACCATGTTTGTGTAAAACATTTCAGAAGTCGTGTTTGAGAAAGTGACAGCAAAATTACGCTTTTTACAATCATTTTACAGAAATCCGGTCGATGCTTTTACATGGATATGCTACCTTGAATATTGGATATCCAGCGGAATAAGAGAATAAAACCGGCCATGATGCAGCTGCGCAGGAAATACCGGTTTCGCCAAGGGGCAGGTAGCGGCTTTTCTGCAAAATCGGATATCCTAAATAATGATTTTTGAAATGAGGTAATAATTATGATGTATAAAACGATCGTGATCGACTACGCACCCAAGGCAAAGAAAATGGCCGCGGCGATTGAACAGACTGCGAACGAAAAGGTGCAGGCCGGCTGGGAACTTGTGACGTTCTCTGTGACGAACTCCGCAAAAGCCATTCTGGTGTTCCGCACGCCTGACGCGGCGCTGCCGGAGCAGACGGTCGAGGCAGCCGGTGACGCAGAATGAAGCAGGCAATCATCGACATCGGCTCCAACTCCATCCGCCTGACACTTTACGAAACAGAGGGGCAGAGCTTCAAAATTCTCTTTCGCGAGAAGATCATGGCGGGGCTTGCTGGCTACGTAGAAGACGGAAAGCTCAGCGCCGAGGGCATCGAGTGCGCATGCGCAGGGCTTCTGACGTTCCGCAAAATTTTGCAGACGCTGCAAATTGAAAACGTTCGCATTTTCGCGACGGCGTCCCTGCGCAATATCTCCAATACCGAACGCGCTCTGTCCGTCATCCGCGCGGCAACCGGTTTTTCGGTCGAGGTCATCTCCGGCGAGGACGAGGCGCTGTTCGGCTATGCGGGCGCAATGCAGGAGCTGCACCTGACCGGCGGCGCGTTTCTGGACATTGGCGGGGCGAGCACGGAAATTGTCACGTTTGAGGATGGCACGCCGGTAGATTTTGCGAGCTTTCCTATCGGCTCTCTGAGCCTGTACCGCCGCTGCGTCAAGAAGATCCTGCCGGGAGATGGTTCTTTGAAGCGTCTGCGGCAGGAAATTTCTAAAACCATCGACGTCAGTGACGGCGCGCTTACCCCGCGGGCGCTGCTCGTCGGCGTCGGCGGTACGGCACGCGCCGCGCTCAAATTGGCGCGGCATTATTGCGGAATCTCGGACGATTGCCGCAGCATGACCGCCGAGCAGCTCGACAGTCTTTGTGCGTTCCTTTGCAGCGGCAAAAAGGAAGCCAGCGACCTCATTTTACGGCTGGAAGCCGAGCGCATCCATACACTTGTGCCGGGACTGCTCATCTTGCAGCATGTGTTTCATCTATTCCATGCAGAACAATTGGTCGTCGGCAAATACGGCGTCCGGGAAGGGTATCTATGCCAAAGAATTTTGAAGAACCATACAGATATACCCAGAACCGCGAACTGAGCTGGCTGCGTTTTGACCGGCGTGTGCTGGAAGAAGCGGCAGACCCGGGCGTTCCCGCGTTGGAGCGGCTGAAATTTGTTTCGATCTTTTCAAGCAATCTCGATGAATTCTTCATGGTGCGTGTAGGCAGTCTCTTCGATCTTGCTCACATGACGCCGGATAACACCGACAACAAAACCGGCTGGACACCGGCGGAGCAGCTGCACCATATTTACCGCGTCATTCCGGGTCTGCTTGCTATGAAGCAGCAGATCTATGCCGCCGTCATGGATGAGCTTGCGCGCAGCGGTGTGCAGGATGTTTTGTCCGAGGCACTGGGTACCGACGATTTGAAGCAGATCAACCGCTTTTTCAAAACAGAGCTGCTGCCGGTCCTGTCTCCTATTGTGATCGCACCGAATCACCCGGTGCCGCATCTGGTCAACAAGCGGCTGTATGCCGCCGCGCTGCTGGAAAGCAAAAAAGGGCACAAGGTCGTCGGCATTGTGCCAGTGCCGGACAGCACGCCGCCGTATTTGCTGCTTGCGGATGGGAAGCGCTTTGTGCGTACGGAGAATATCCTCCTGCGCTGGCTGCCGACGCTGTTTGATGCTTACACGGTGAAGGAAAGCTGTATTCTGGCTGTGACGCGCAACGCAGACATCAGCTTTGACGATGAAAAATTTGAGGACAACGAGGAAGATTTCCGCCGTCAGATGAAAAAGCTGCTCAAGCAGCGCGATCATCTTGCCGTTGTGCGGTTGGAGCTGAGCACGCAAGTTTCGGCAGAGTTTCAGAAAGCGCTGTCAGCGCTTGTGCGTGTGCAGACCCATCAGGTGTTTGTGGATGAGAGTCCGCTCAATATGCGCTATGTGTTTCGTCTGATTGGAGAACTGCCGAAGGAAGTCTCTTCCCGCCTTCTGTATTCGGACTATCATCCGCGCTGGGCGGAGGACTTGCAGCATGATCAGCCTATGCTTCCGCAGATTCAGCAAAAAGACCGCCTGCTGTTTTATCCCTACGATTCCGTTGAGCCGTTTCTGCGCCTTCTGAACGAGGCGGCGGAGAATCCGCAGGTGCTGTCTATTAAAATTACGATCTACCGGCTTGCCTCATCCTCCAAGATTGCACAGACACTCTGCCGCGCGGCGGAAAACGGAAAAGAAGTGCTGGTGCTTATGGAGCTTCGCGCCCGCTTCGATGAGGAAAATAACCTTGTGTGGTCAAAGATGCTGGAGGAGTCCGGATGCCAGGTGATCTACGGCGCAGAGGGCTTCAAGTGCCACAGTAAAATTTGCCTGATCACGCTTCGCAGCCGCAATAAGACTAGCTACCTCACGCAGATCGGCACGGGCAACTATAACGAAAAGACCAACGCCATGTATACCGACCTCTGCCTCATGACCGCCGACCAGACGATCGGTGAGGATGCGGGTGCGTTTTTCCGCAATATGCTCGTCAACAAGCTGGACGGCACATATCAGCAACTCTGCGTATCGCCTTTTGGCATCAAAGAAATGCTGCTTCAAAATATTGACCGGCAAATTGCGCTGGGACAGAGCGGCTATGTCTGCATCAAGGCCAATTCTGTCACTGAACGCGAGGTCATCGACAAGCTGGCAGCGGCTTCCCGCGCGGGCGTTGAAATCCAGCTCATCATTCGCGGCATTTGCTGCATCCTGCCGGGTGTGGCCGGTGAGACGGAAAACATCCATGTCACCAGTGTTGTCGGCCGCTTTCTGGAGCATGGCCGTATTTATCAGTTTGGCCGTGGCGATGACACAGAGTTCTATATTTCCTCCGCCGATCTTATGACGCGCAACCTCAACCGCCGCGTGGAGATCGCCTGCCCGGTTCACGATATGCAGCTGCGGGAACAGCTCAAATGGATCCTGGCTTCTCAGTTGCGTGACACGGCAAAGGCAAGCCTCCTGTTGCCCGATGGCTCCTACTGCCGCAAGCACAGCGCTGTGCCGTTCGACTCGCAGGATTATTTCATTCAGCAATCGCCGCACGAGCCTGCGCAGCCGGTCAGGGAAGCACCAAGGTTCCTCCAGCGTCTGAAAAAGCTAACAGGAGGATTTTTGCATCATGAATCTTAAAAAGCAGAAGATCGGATACTGGGTCAGCACGGGGCTTCTGGACATCGGTATCATTCTGCTGGCACAGAGCGGATGGGAAAGTCGCGGCTATTGGCTGCATCCGCTGTTGGAGCTTGGCGTGTTATTCCTGCTGCCGGGGACCGTTGTCGGATTTTTCACACAGCGATGCCCATTCTGCGGGAAATTCCTCGGGATCCTTTTCTTTGCAGGTAACAAAGAATTCTGCCCCTATTGCGGTGCAGAATTCGACAAGATCAAAGATGTGAAAGGAAGCTGACTATGGAACCTCAGAAAGATCAAAAGAATCGGAAAGATGCGAGTATGACCACTGATACTTCCCTTGGCCTTGGCATCGGCCTGAGCCTTGGCGTCCTCTTTGGGATCGTGACGGATAACATCGGTCTTGGCATGATGCTGGGCGTTGCTGTGGGGCTCTGCACCAGCCCGGCAATCAGCGCGCTGAAGAAAAACAAGAAAGCAGATGAGCAAGAGGATGATGAGAAGCAATAACAGCCTTCGCAAATATGTACCGTCCCTGCTGCTGTTTCTGCTGTTTGAAGCGGTAGCGATCACGCTGTGGCTTGTGAAGGACAACCTGTTCTATCTGCTGAATTTCAGCTACATAGGCGGCTGCCTCGCAGCGGGGACGGCGCTCTTTACCGCCGGAAAACGCCATGCCCGTCACTTCGTGCAGCTGGCGGTGGGCAGCTATATGCTGCTGTATCTCGGCGTGATCTCCCGCGAGAATATGCAGATCGAGGGCTTCTGGTACTATCTGTTTCTCGGTGTTTTTGAAGCGGCGACCATCCACTATGCCGTAGCAAAGATATTCGGCCCGCTGCTGTTCGGGCGCGGCTGGTGCGGCTACGCCTGCTGGACGGCGATGGTGCTGGATTTTCTGCCCTACAAGCAGCCGCAGAAGCCGCGAAAGGAAAAGCTGGGCGTTCTTCGCTATGTGATGTTCGCACTGTCGTTGGCATTGGTGTCCGGCTTGTTCCTGATGAAAGTCGCAAATCTGGAGCAGATCATGTTCTGGCTGTTCCTTGCCGGGAACACGCTTTATTACATCGCAGGTATTGCTCTGGCATTTGCGTTCAAGGATAACCGGGCGTTCTGCAAATACCTGTGTCCCATCACGGTGTTCCTCAAGCCGATGAGCTTTTTTTCGCTTCTGCGCGTCCACTGTGATGAGGATAAGTGCGTTCACTGCGGCAAGTGCCTGCGCGTCTGCCCCATGAACGTGGAGGTCAACAAAGAATCCCGCAAGCGGAAAAACGGAACGGAGTGCATCCTCTGCTACGAGTGCACAAAGGTCTGCCCCACAAAAGCGCTGCATTAGACCGCATTCCACGCAAATTCTACCGCCGGGGGATGTTTTTTCTCCCGGCTTTGCCGTATGCTCAGAGCATCTTCAACGCAGGAGGCATTCCAAATGAACCAGACAGCCATCGGCGGCTATATCGCGCGTAAGCGCAAGGAGCAGAATCTGACACAGGAGCAGCTGGCGCAGCAGCTCGGCGTGTCCAACAAGACGATCTCAAAATGGGAGAACGGAAAGTGTATGCCGGATTACAGCATCATCCAGAAACTCTGCGACGTAATTCATGTGTCGCTTCCGGAGCTGATGGACGGCGAGGATGCGGCGGAGGACAGTGTGCGCGTCTACGACGATGAACAAATTCTCGACCTGCTGCGCCGCACGCAGGAGCTGGAACGGCAGAAGGGCGTCCTCTGCGGCTTTGTCCTCATCGTCCTCGGCATCGCAAGCAGTGCGCTGTCCAAAACCACCGGCGGGACCGATGTGCAGGACTTCCTCTCCGGGATCCTCATGGGTCTGTCCGTTGCAGAAATTCTGGTAGGCATCTGGGCCGCCGGAAAGAAGCTCCTGAAACAATAAAAAAACACCGTCTTCTTCGAGCCAACCGTTCGGTTCAAAGAAGGCGGTGCGTTTTTTATTTATTGCTTCGGCACATCCTCCAGCCCCAGAAGCCACGCCGGGAGCGTGCAGATCAAACGCGCTGACGAACCGGGAGAGGCCGGAGAACATCAGCCAGACCGTAAAGAGAAACGGCAGCGACAGCAGCGTGAACCACTGGTTAAACAGCAGGAACAGCGACATGATGACGGTCAGTACGCCGTCAAGCAGCAGCCAGCTGGCGCCGATCAGCACACCGCTCGTCCCGGCAAACGCCACGATCTCCGTGATGCCTGCCGCCAGCATGAAAACGCCGAGCATCAAGCCCACCGACAGCAGTCTAGTCCTGCCTGCCAAATTCGTCTTGCGTCATTTTCTACAAAATGAACATTTCGGACAGAAGCCGTTTTTGACCTATTTTCTGCTGCGCGGTGAGATTTAATCTTTGCGGGAATTATTTTTCTTAAATTTTTCAAAACGCGGGCTGCGATTTTTACATACGCCGTCTAAAATCAGCCCCGTAAGTAAGTCATTTCAAAGCGCGTAATACAGAGAGGAGACTCCAATGAACGCAAAAAAGATCATCAGTGGAATTTTGAGCGCTGCGCTGGCGCTGAGCATGGCGGCCTGTTCCGCCGCTCCGGCTACGACGGAGCAGCCGGCGGCGCAGCCCGCCCAGACGCAGACACAGGCTGCCGCGGAAACGCCGAAGCAGGAAGCTGCCGCGCCCGAAACGCAGCCCGCCGCACAGCAGGTGGAATCCGCGAAGGCTCCCAAGTACGTATTCTTGTTCATCGGCGACGGCATGAGCTACCCGCAGTTCCAGGCTGCGTCCGACTACCTCGGCGCACTGGCAGACAGCGACTATACGCAGGCGCTTCCCAGCAACAGCTACGACGACCGCGCGGGCGCGGTGCTCGATGGCCCCGAGGCGCTGAACTTTATGAATTTTGACGTTGCCGGTTCTGCCGTGACCTACGATTCGTGCAGCTTTGCGCCGGACTCGGCCTCCACGGCAACCTCCATCGCCACCGGCTACAAGACCTACTCCGGCATGATCAACGTGGACATCACCGGCTCCACACCTTATGAGACGATCGCGGAAAAGCTCCACAGCCAGAAGGGCTGGAAGGTCGGCATCATCAGCTCCGTCAACCTCAACCATGCGACCCCTGCCGCGTTCTACGCCCATCAGGCCAGCCGCAACAATTACTATGAGATCGGCGAAGAGCTTGTAGCGTCCGGCTTTGAATACTTTGCCGGCGGCGGCCTGAAAAAGGTCACCGGCCCCGACAAGGACAAGACCAGTCTCTATGATCTTGCAGCGGACGCAGGCTACAAGGTCACCTACACGCAAGCCGACGCCGAGGCCGTCACCGCTGCGGACGAAAAGGTAATCCTGATCGACGAGCATCTGGCGGACTCCGATGCCATGGACTACGAAATGGACCGGCAGGACGGCGAATGGGCGCTGGCCGACTATGTCGAAAAGGGTATTGAGGTCCTTGACAACGACACCGGCTTCTTCATGATGTGCGAGGGTGGCAAGATCGACTGGGCCTGCCACGCCAACGACGCTGGCGCAACTGTGACCGATACGCTGGCGCTGGCCGATGCGGTGCAGGTCGCCATCGACTTTGCCAAGGAGCACGCGGACGAAACGCTCATTGTTGTAACAGGTGACCATGAAACCGGCGGTCTCACGATCGGCTTTGCCGGTACGGACTATGATACTTACCTCGACAGCCTTGCCAATCAGACGATCTCCTATGCCCAGTTCGACGAGCAGTATGTCGCCGCCTACAAGGAAAACGGTACGAGCTTTGAAGATGCAATGAAGGATGTGGAAAAGCTCTTCGGTCTCAAGCTCTCCGGCGAGGAAACAGACCGTCTGGTGCTGACGGACTACGAGGTGCAGCGCCTGCGTACCGCTTTTGATCTGGCAATGTCCGACACGTCCTCCGACGATTACACGCAGGAGCAATACGTGCTCTACGGCACCTATAACCCCTTCTCCGTGACTGTTACGCATATCCTGAACAACAAATCCGGTGTGGACTTCACCAGCTACTCCCACACGGGGCTGCCGGTCGCGGTCTTTGCCGACGGCAATGGCGCGGACGCATTCACCGGCTACTACGACAACACCGAGATCTACCAGAAGATGGCTTCTCTGGTGGGCGTGCAGTAAGACGAAACAAGCAAGGCAGGGGGCAGGCGCCTCCTGCTTTCTGCATGGGTAAAATAGAATGAATGGATTTCAAAAACTGATACAATCAAAAACGTTTTTTCCGGTCCTCGTGTCACTTGCTCTGATGCTGGTTCTGATCTTCCTGCCAACGGGTTATGAGGGTGCGCTTTCCTACCAGAATGCCGACCGCGTACCCGCGCTGGTTTTATCCACCGACGAGAGCGATATCTACGACACCGGCCTTGTCCGCACCGGCGATCAGCGCTGCCGCGTGCGCATTCTGGGCGGGCAGTTTGCCGGGACGGAAACCGATGCGGTCAACCGTCTGAGCGGCTCGCTTGCGCAGGACAAGCTGTTTGCCGCAGGTGACAAGGCGTTCGTCGTCGTGAGCCACAGCGGCGGCGAGATCACGACCGTCTACATGACCGACCATTTCCGGCTCGGCAAGGAAGCCGTTCTGGCGGGGCTTTTCCTGCTGCTGCTTCTGATCTTTGCAAGAGGAACGGGACTGCGCGCCATTTTGTCCTTTATCGACACCATCCTTCTCATGTGGAAGGTGCTGGTGCCGAGCCTGCTGAACGGATATAACCCCATCTGTGTTTCACTGGGGCTTGTCATGGTGCTGACAGCGCTGATTTTGATGCTGATCTATGGCTGGGATCGGCGGTTTTTGGCGGCTGTGTCGGGCGCGGCACTCGGGATTCTGGTGACGGCTGTGTTGGGCGCGGTGTTCACGAACCTGTTTCAGATCCACGGCGCGGTCATGGAATCGAGCGAGAGCCTGCTCTATGCCGGGTATCAGCACCTCGATCTGACGAAGATCTTCATTGCGTCGATCTTCCTCGGTTCGTCCGGCGCAGTCATGGATCTGTCTGTGGACATCTGCTCGGCGGTCTATGAGGTCGTGCAGAAAAAACCGGGCATCCGCGCAAAAGAAGCCATCGCCTCCGGCTTTGCAGTCGGCCGCGCAGCCTGCGGCTCGACGACCACGACGCTGCTGCTGGCGTATTCCGGTAGCTATATTGCGCTCCTCATGGTCTTTATGGCACAGGGCACGCCGGTGGAGCTGATGCTGAACTACAAATACGTCGCCGCCGAGATCGTCCATACCATCGTCGGCTCGTTCGGGCTCGTCACCGTCGCGCCGCTGACCGCCATCACAAGCGGCTGGCTCCTGACACGCGGAAAAAGGAAGCTATGAAAAAAGAGCCAGTCGCGAAAGCGAAGGCCCAACTCATTTATATAATGATTTTGGAATTGTGTTTTTGAGAAGAGAATACCCTTGACAAATCTCGTCTCAGCGCACGATCCTGCATTGATTTGCAAAGAAAAACAGCCTTCATGTGGTAGGCGAGTATCAAGACCGAGAGGCAAGCGCATCATCGTTTGCCTCTCGATTTTGACCTCTTATTCGTTTTATGGAACTTGATTTCAGTTATGCTGTATGTTCAGTACGCCGCTGGTCACACCGTCGCGGAAGCGGTAGACGAGCTGCCAGCCGTTCACCGTGTATAGCAAAAAACCGGCATTTCCAAAAATCTTGGCGCTGGCGGTATTAACCGATCTGTTTGCTTCTTACACCGTTCTCTTCTGAGGATTTTACATATATTTTTCCTGTATGTGATTTCAGATTTTACGATTTGCAGCTACTATTATAATGGTTTTTTATAGTTTTTCAGCCCTTTATCTCGGGCGACCCCGGAAAGGGCAGATTTCATCCGTATTCTATGGATGGACAGGAGTGTATAACAGCATGGAGCATGAGATCGTGCGCAGCGTGGCTGCGGCGCAGAAGGACGCGCAGGCCGCCGATGCGCTTGTCCGGCAGTATCTGCCGTTCATCAAGGCGGAAACGGCAAAGTTTTTGAAGCGTATCCCCGTTGAGGGGAAGGACGATGAGTTCGGCATTGCCATGTTCGCCTTCCACGAGGCGGCGATGGCGTATCAAAGCGGCAGAGGTTCTTTCTTGAAGTTAGCAGCCGCCGCCATCCGCAACCGGCTGATCGACTATCAGCGGATGGAGCAGCGCCACGCTGGGCACATCTCTCTGGATCAGACGGTAGACGGAGATGCAGAGGGGCGGACGCTGCTGGAAACCATTGATACCGGACACGATGAGATCGCACACCGGCAGGAGCTTGGCGCGGCGCAGGAGGAGATCATGCAGTTCGCGCGGGAATTAGCGCAGTACGGCCTGAGGCTGACCGACATTGCCGAAAACTGCCCGAAGCAGGAACGGACGCTGGCGGCCTGCCACCGCGTGCTGTCCTGCGCGCGGGAGCATCCTGCCTATTTGGAGCAGCTCACTGCAACCGGAAAGCTCCCCATCGCCGTCCTGTCCGCCGAAAGCGGCGTGGACCGCAAGACCATGGAGCGGCACCGGAAATATCTGGTGGCGCTGCTGCTGGCATTTACCAACGGCTTCGAAATCATCCGCGGTCATCTGCGGCAGATGGCACGCCCTGTGAAAGAGGTGAAGTGAATGGAATATCTGGTGATGGAATGCGGCTTGAGCTATGCGGTGGTCATGGATCAGGATGGCCGCATTCTGAAGGTTCCCAATCTGGGCTATACCGTGGGGCAGACGCTGGAGGATGTGGTGCTGCTGCCGGAGCGACCGGTAAGACAACAGGTGCTTCACAAGCGCATTGCCCGCTGGAGCGCGTTGGCAGCCTGCCTGTGCCTGCTCCTGCTGGGAAGCTGGGTCTGGCAGTCGCCCATCGGAACGGTGCGAATGCAGATTAACCCCGATGTGCTGTTGAGCGTTAACCGCTTTGACCGGGTTGTGGCGCTGGAAGGGCTGAACGAGGATGGCACAGCCCTGATCGACGGCTACCGCGCTTACGGCCAAGAAATGAAGACTGTTTCCGATGAGCTGGCAGATCGCGCCATGGAGTTGGGTTATCTTTCTGCCGGCGGGCAGATCACGCTGACGGTGGATTCGGAAAAGGGCGACTGGAAAACCGCGGCGGAGGAGCTGCTACTTCTGGAGCTGGAGGTTCACTTTGAGCAGCGCGTCACGGTGACGGTCGATGGCAAACGGCCGTCTGCCGGGCAGGAGTCCTCAGAAGATATCATTATTACGCCCCCCCGGCCAGACGAAGATATCGACGAGAATGACTCTGACGATGATACGCAGGGAAACGGCTCTCATGAAGATGACGATCAGGATGTCGACAGCGAGGATGACGATGGGAGCGATGATCTTGACACGGTCGTCAGCGCCTCGGGAGACACAGAGGACGAGCAGGATAACGCACCGCCCGTTTCCGAAAGCGATGATTCTGACGATGATGGCACACAGGACAGCGACGATAACGACAATCCTGAGCTGCCGGATGATGATGCAGATGACGGCGATTCCGATGATGACAATGAAAACGACGACTAAAAAATATCGAAGGATTTTTCAGCCCGACCCCGGTTTTCAAAATGCCGCTGCGTAATCTATATCCATCAGGCAAACGAAAGCCGACAATAAATGACGATTGGAGAATCCACTATGAAGAAGATGAATTGGAAAAAGTCCCTCACCCTGACCGCCTCTGCCGCACTGGCGCTGTCCCTGCTGGCAGGCTGCGGCGCACAGCCCGCCGAACAGTCTTCGACGGAAAGCAAGGCCGTCGGCACCGTGCTGTTGAGCGTCAACCCCGAGATCGAGGTAGAATATGACAAGAGCGGTCTGGTGCTGGAAATCGAAGGGCTGAACAAGGACGGGAAGACCGTTGTCAAGGATGTGAAGAACTATCAGGGCAAGGACTGCCGCACGGTGGTGAACGAGCTGGTCCGTGAGATCTATGCCGACGGCTATTTTGAGAAAACGGTGGACGGACACACCAAGAACATCGTTTTGAAGCTGGAGGAAGGCTCCGTCTATGTGAGCGACGAGTTTTTGCAGGATGTAGCCGACGGTGTCCGTGAGACGGTGCAGGAATGCGGCATCGACGCGAAGACCATGACCGTCAGCGAGGGCGATCTGGACGATGCCGGACACATCGGTCAGAACAAGGCAAAGGAGCTGGTGCTGGCGCAGCTGGGTTTGGAGAGCGCCTCCTTCCGCGACCACGAGTATGAGCTGGATGACGGTGTGTATGAGTTTGAGTTCACCGCGGGCGGCGTGGAGTATGAGTACGAGGTGGACGCCCGCACTGGCAAGGTGCTGGAAGCGGACATCGACGGAAATGACGACTGGGATGACCGCGACGACTGGGACGATCAGAATGAGTTCGACCGCCCCGACGATGACCGCGATGACATCGAGGATGACGACGATCGGAATGACCGCGATGATCAGGACGATAACAACGATGACCGGGACGACCATGATGATCTCGACGATAGAGATGATGACGACGATGACAGAGAGCCTGCCGTTCCTGCTATGGTGAGCGACGATGATGTCGATGATCAGCATGACGACGATGCAGATGACATTGATGACATGGACGATGACCATGACGATGATTTCGATGACGATCAGGATGACGACAGCGATGATGAGCGCGATGACGATCAGGACGACTGAGCCGACGGTTTAGTTGACACCTCGTTCTTTGTAAATGCAGCATAAACTGAATTCAAACCAATGCTGCTGAAGAGCAGATCATGGCAGCACTAAAAATCACGCAGCAAAGCCCATCCCTTAACCGATTTTCCGGTGCAGGGATGGGCTTCTTTTTCTATCACTCTGCATTCAATGTCTCAGCGACCTCCTGCGCGATGCGCTGCCGTTCCTCCTCATTCTCTGCCCGCGCATATCGTTCCAGCGCAGCATCCCGCAGATCTGCCGCCTGTCTGGACCATACCTCGAACTCGCCCTTGGTCATCAGTCCGCTTCTGATACGGGCAAAATATTTTTTGTAAGCCCGCTGGTGAACTTTCCAGATATCGTTATTCTCTACCTTGCTGCGGAAGCTGCTGCTCGCGCCGATTTCCCGGCAGGTCTTGCCGTTCTGTCCCGGTGCAGGCCCGGTGCAATAGGCGTAGGTCGCTCCCGGTGTCTGCAAAAACCAGCGCCCACAGTTGGCGCAGCGTTTCGGCACAAATCCTTTTTGCAGTCCCTTCATGAACTCCACATAGACGAAATCCAGCAGCCGGTCAAAGTACATCTTTTCGACGATCTCGGCTTTTTCCTTCTCGCCGCGGATGCGGTACTGCGTCTTCACCGGCGGCGCGTCTGTCTCAGGGTTTTCGCCGAGACTGACACCGCTGATAAAAGCTCCATATCCGCGCGAACAGATCATCGGTGCCAGAGGAATTTTCTTCTGGCCCTTTTTCTTTTCAAATACTGCGTCCGCAAAAACGCCGTCGAGGAACCACGCATACCGCTCCTGAATCCATCGAATATCGTCAATCTGCTGCTGCATAAACGCGGGCAAATCGTTATCTTCCTGCATCATGAACGCTGCAAAGGCATCCTGTGCGTCTCCGACCGCAAACGCCTCGACCGGCATATCGCCGAAGACACGAAAGTCCTCCAGATACAACCGATAGAGCGGCAGCGAAGCAAGTCCCTTCTTCATGTCCATGTAAGCACGCAGGACATCATCACTTTTTTCTTGAACGGCTGTGTTCAACTGATCCAGCAATTCCTGAAACGGCGCGACATCAAGGTTCAAAACTTCTGTCAGCACTGCTCCATACGGCTGCGGCTCCGGCCTGTCCTCCACCCAATAGGACGATGCACCAAATTCGACCTTGGTGTTTGTCTGCGGTCGATGGAAATCAAATATGTCTTTTCCTAAAACGCCCATAAGCTGTTTCCTCATTCGAGAATGTATTTGTATCGATATAGTGTATCTATTAAAATGATACATTACCTATTTTCAAAAGTCAATCCTTATGTTACGATATCGGTGCGGGAAATCGAAAATAAAAATCACAGCAACAAAATCGAAAGGAGGTGACAGTATGAATAAACTACACACCATCACAGCAGAAGATTTGCAAAACAGGACATATGATCCAACGCCGTTTCTCGTCGACGAACTCATCCCAGAGGGCTTGCATATCCTCGCGGGCGCACCGAAGATCGGCAAGTCTTGGCTGGCATTATGGCTTTGCTTGTGCGTTTCGCAGGGGCAGCCGCTCTGGAATTTCGCAACAACCCAAGGCGAAGTCCTGTATCTCAGCCTCGAAGATTCGTTCCAGCGCATCCAAACACGGCTCTTTGATCTGACCGAGGACGCGCCATCGACGCTGCATTTTGCGATCATGGCTGACACGCTCAAGCACGGGTTGGAACAACAGATCGAGCAGTTCTTGACAGAGCATCCTGACACAAAACTCGTTGTGATTGACACTTTGCAGCGCGTTCGTAGCACAGGAAATGACAGCAATCTGTATGCAAACGACTATCAAGACATCGGGCTTTTGAAACAGCTTGCAGACAAACGGCACATTGCAATTCTCTTGATTCACCATCTGCGGAAGCTCCACGACGACGATCCGATGAACATGATTTCAGGTTCGACGGGATTAAGCGGCGCGGCAGATTCGACCTTTGTTCTCCAGAAAAACTCTCGTCTTGCCAACATTGCGTCCCTGCATTGCACGGGTCGGGACATCGCAGATCGCACATTAAAACTCGAATTTGGCGAGGAAGATCACGTCTGGAAACTGCTTGAGGACAGCAAAACTTGCGGCGGCGCTTCTAAGATTTCGACGCTTCAACTCACAAAACTTTTCTTTGAATTGCTCCGTGCCGATTCTGAATATCTCGGTTCGACATCGGCACTGTCTGCAAAGATCGACCCTGACGGCAGCCTTGGTATCACGCCAAAAAAGATCACCCGGCTGGTGCGGGAAAGCGTTGCGGCTCTAAGAGAAAACGGGATTCTGGCGGATACCTACCGCAGCAACGGCAAACGGTGGATTTCGCTCAAACGTGCCGATCGTGCCGATTTTCTGCCCGTGAAAACAATCGGCACGATCGACCCTGCGGGTGTGCCAAACGCCTGCACCGCACCGTGAGGCGCGTGTCGCCGCTGTGTGCGGCTTTCCGAGCAGGCTGCGAGTGTGCGCGCGGGTGTGCCATACAGCCCCACGTTGCGCCGACGTGCGGGCAACACGAGAAAACACAGGCGCAATACGCCAGCCCAACGCAGTGAAACCCCGCCGCGGCGGGAAAAATCCTCCCGTTCGGGAGGAGCCAGCATCGCATTTGG
>OGCQ01002304.1_pt1 | contig 19979 bp, 18 predicted proteins | sample 1570161 | NCBI WGS metagenome assembly OGCQ01 (sample SAMEA4384402, study PRJEB24528) | human gut metagenome
ACGAGAACTATATCATCCCCGCCGCCTTCGACCCCAGAGTCGGCCCCGCCGTGGCCAAGGCCGTGGCAGAAGCCGCCCGGAAGTCCGGTGTGGCAAGACTGTAAGAAAGAAATAGCGATAACAGCAAAGCGCCAGCATGGGAACGGATGTTCCCGTGCTGGCGCATTTTACTTATGATGCACAGCACTTATCCACCATTGGCGCTGTATGGAAAAGTCTGCCGCAGAGACGGCGGCATTCCGGCCTTTGCAGAGGTTTTTATAGGTTTTGCTTCGATTTAGGGAAAAAAACGGCTGTTTTTTAATCCTTTTGCGCATTGTTTTTCCTTCCGAAAAGAAGTATGATTTTGTCGATCAGATAAGTATCTTGGAGGAATCAAAATGACGGTGGCAGAGGCCGAAGACGAATACCTGAAAGCGGTAAGGCTTGGACAGAAGGAGTGTGCCGTGCTGCAGGGGAAGGGGCAGAACCCGTTCCCGGTGGTGCTGGATCAAATATTGGGCGATGGCGTTTCGGAGGGCGCGCAGAATGTCGGCACGCTGGAAATACCCATTGAACGCATCGTTGGCGTGAAAAGCGCGGGGCGAATTTCCGCTTTTTCGGCGGGCTTTTTTCCGCTGCTGGACTGCGAGTCGGAATTCGCAATGAAGTGGATGACGCTGTGCCGGGCGCATCAGGGGGACGAGGGCATCCGCGACCCCATAATTTGCTATGAATATCTGGGAAATTTCTATGTTCAGGAGGGAAATAAGCGCCTGAGCGTGCTGAAATATTACGGAGCAATCAGAATTCCCAGCGTCGTTTACCGGATCGTGCCGCCTATGAGCGACAACCCGGAAATTCGCGCTTATTATGAGTTTCTGGACTTTTTCAAATACACGCGGCTTTATGACGCCCTCTACACCCATCCGGGGTGCTACATCCAGCTGCTGGCGCTTACCAATCTGCCGAAGGACCGGGAGTGGACGGAGGAAGAACGCCGCCGTTTCCGGGCGTATTTTCAGTATTTCCGGGAGGCGTTCGATGCGCTGGGAGGCCGGAGCCTGCATATCCGGGCGGAGGAAGCGCTGCTTTTGTGGCTGCAGGTGCATCCCTTTACCGATTTGGGAACGCTTTCCGGCGCACAGCTGAAAAAAACCCTCGGCGAATTGTGGGAAAACGTGGTGGCAATGGATCTGCCGGATCTGGTCGTGCGGACGGAAGCGGCGGGAACCGCCGCGAAGCAGTCGCTGTTCGGCAGACTGTGGCGGCCGGGACATGTCAATGTTGCCTTCGTTCACCAGCGTACCGTGGAGACCAGCCCGTGGACGTGCGCCCATGACGTGGGGAGAAAGCATCTGGAGGATGCTCTGGGGAACGCCGTCACGGTGCGCAGCTATTTTGGCGCGGACACGGCCGCTCAGGCGGAAGCGCTTCTGGAACAGGCCGTCGCGGACGGCGCGGAGGTCATTTTCACTACGACGCCCCAGCTGGTCGCACCCAGCCTGAAGGTCTCCATCCGCTATCCCAAGGTGCGGTTCCTGAACTGCTCCATTCATATGCCTTATTCCACGGTTCGCACTTACTACAGCCGCATCTACGAGGGAAAATTCATCACCGGCGCGATCGCCGGGGCCATGGCGGACAACAACAGAATCGGCTACGTGGGTTCTTATCCGATTTTTGGCGTCCCCGCTTCCATCAACGCCTTTGCCCTCGGCGCGCAGCTCACCAATCCCAGAGCGCAGATCGAGCTGAAATGGTCGTGCATGCCGGGCAACCCGACGCAGGAGTTCATCCGGGACGGAATCCGCGTGATCTCCAACCGGGATACACCGGCGGAGGACAAGCTGCACACGGAGTACGGCACCTATTACATCGGCGGCAGCGGCGAATTTATCCCGTTGGGTTCACCCTGCTGGATATGGGGAAAGTTCTATGAAAACGTGATACGGGCGATCCTGTCCGGCACATGGGACGACATCCACGGGCAGGCGGTGAACGACTGGTGGGGGATGAGCAGCGGCGTGATCGACGTAAAGCTGGCGGACGATCTGCCGGAGGGCATCAAGAATCTGGCGCTCTACCTGCGCAGCGGCATCAAAAACGGAACGATCGACCCCTTCCGCAGGAAGATCGTCGCACAGGGCGGCGTAGTCAAGAACGATGGCATACGGACGCTTGGGGCGGAAGACCTGCTTCACATGGACTGGCTGTGCGAGAATGTCCACGGCGCGATTCCCACCTATGACGAGCTGCTCCCGATTTCCAAACCGACGGTGCGGCTTCTGGGCATTTACCGGGACACCATTCCGGCGGATGATGTTACGTAAACCATAGATCAAAAAAGGACGTGTTGCAGTGCTGCAATACGTCCTTTTTGCGTATCATACTGAACTCCAATTAAAATCTTTGATTTTAATCAGGAAATAGTATCAGACCCGGCCGGTAAACAGGCTGCACTGGATATCCACAACGTCGTCCAGCGAAATCTCCGTCCCGTCCAGCATGACCATTGTACGGCGGCTGAGGTCGATTTTTTTCAGATTTCCCTTGAGCGTCCCGTATGCGCCGCCCTGCTTGCGGCGGTCAGGGATGAAACAGGTCACGGTGATCTCCGGGTGCGCCGGGGCGGCGTCCAGAAGGATTTGCTGCTTTTGATCCAGAATGTCCCGGCTGTATTCCGTCAATTCCGCCCGGCTATCCGTCAGACGGCCTGCCTCCTGAAGAACGGCCTCGTAGCCGGTGAGGGCGGAGAAGGGGGAAAACTGCGCGGCTCTGTCCATGGCGGACATGGGGGGATGCTTCCGGGAAACGGGGTGGGGCAGGTAAATTAGATCGTCATATTCGCCCATTATGCTTTGTGTCCTCCTATCTGACCGTTCCGGTCTCTGGCGGTTGCGCCTTCCTCTAAGTCCATGCCTTTCAGAATGGCGTTTTTTCCGTACTTCTTTTTGATGGCCAGCACCGCCTGCTGGCGGCGCTTTTCCCGCTCACGAGCGGCTGCTTCTTCGGCGCGGCGCTTCTCCTGAGAAGCGAAATCGGAGAAAAAGTCCAGTTGCTCAGTGCTTTCATGGCGGGGCAGGGAGTTCTCCGGGACGATGTGGTTGGCGGACAGATACAGCCGCCTGACCAGAAGAGCGGAGTTCACGATGCGGTCGTAAAGTTCCGCGACAGCACTGACGATGGCCTTGGAGGAAGCGGTATGCCCGCCCAGATTCACGGTGCCGTGGGCGTGCTTGGGAATTCTGCGGCCGTAGCGGTCAACGGTGACGGGGCCCTGATAGGCGCGGCTTCGTCCCGGGTCGGTGAGATTTTCAATATCGTAGCCCACCGTCAGGACGATCTGGTCGGTGACAAGTCCTTTGTCCACTAAGTCCAAGGAAAGATCATCCGCCATTTCCCTGACGACCAGCCGGGCCTTTTCCGCAGTATAGGGGCATTGCAGCACCTGACCGGGGCTGATGCTGCTGGACTCCGGCTTGTATGCCTTGATGTCCGCGATGGTGCATGGTTCCCACCCCCAGGCGTGGTCGATCAGCAGCTGGGCGTTGACGCCGAACAGCTTATACAGCAGGTCTTCGTTGTAAAATTCCGTAGGCTTGCCCACGGAACACCGGGCAACGTCGCCCATGGTGCGCAGCCCCACCTTTTCCAGCTTTTTCGCGTAGCCGGGGCCGACCCGCCAGAAATCCGTCAGGGGACGGTGAGACCACAGCTCCTGCCGGTAGCGCAGCTCGTCCAGCTGGGCGATGCGCACGCCGTTTTTGTCTGCGGGAATGTGCTTCGCCACAATGTCCATGGCTACTTTGGCAAGATACAGATTCGTCCCGATTCCGGCGGTGGCCGTAATGCCGGTATTTTCCAGAATGTCCAGAATGATCTTCATGGCGAGCTTTTCCGGAGTCAGGCGGTAGAGATTCAGGTAATTTGTGGCGTCGATGAACACCTCGTCGATGGAGTAGGGGTGGATGTCCTCCGGGGCGACGTATTTGAGATAAATATTGTAAATGGCCGCGCTGGTCTCCATATAAAACGCCATCTGCGGGGGCGCGACGATGTAGTCCACCTCCAGCTCCGGGTGACCGCGCAGTTCGGTGTAGTCGTGGGATTTGCCGGTAAAAGTGCGTCCCGGGGCGGAATTCCGGCGCAGCGCGTTGACCTGTCCGATTTTCTGTACGACCTCAAACAGCCGCGGCCTGCCGGGAATGCCGAAGGATTTCAGAGAAGGGGAGACCGCAAGGCAGATGGTTTTGTCGGTGCGGCTGGGGTCGGCGACCACCAGATTGGTAATCATGGGGTCTAACCCCCGCTGGATGCACTCCACGGAGGCGTAGAAGGATTTCAAGTCGATGGCAATATAGCTTCGGGCTTTCATTCCGGCGCGGCCTCCTTTTATACGAGTTTCTAATAAAACGCTTAAAAGCGTTTTATTAGGCCGCAGGATTGCGGCCAGCGGCCACTGCCGCTAAAAAACGAAGTCAATACATTTCTTACCGCCGCCCAGGCGGTCTGCCGTGAAACGGCTTAAATAAAATGATGAAATCATTTTATTAAGAAATAGTATTATTGCAAACATAATTTCGATTATTGCAACGTTAGTATAACACGGAAATCCAAAAAAGTACAGAGGAAAATGTGGGCATCGTTCCAAAAAAGAAGCGGGTTCTGCGGGGGAGACGTGCGCTCCCCGCAGAACCCGCGTGTATAAAGTGGTTTTTAAGAATTTCCCAGAAAATTGTCCAGAATCTTTTCCTGAATGCGGATATATTCCCGGGCGTCCTCGGGGCCGAGTGCTTCCAGCAGGGACGATACCCGGGAGATGACCTCCGCCCGGGCTTTCTGTATCGCATTTACCCCGTTTTCCGTCAGCCGGACAAAAATCTGCCGGTTGTCGCTTAAATCGGAGGAGCGGGCGATCAGTCCCTTTTCCTCCATGTGATGCAGAAGAGAGGTGATGCGGGCGGTGCTGACGGCCATCTTTTTGCTGAGTTCCTTGGGATGGATCGCCGTCTCGTGGGTGGCGAGATAGTTCAGAACGAACAGCTCTCCCCGCACCATCTTGGAAAGCTGCTGATAGGCCGGGACTTGCAGGAGATTCGCCTGCACATTGAGAAGCTGCCCGGCAAGCAACGAATAGTCCATGCTGCCTGAATCACTCCCGTTCTTCCATGACGCTCATGTACGCCGGGCGGATGATCTTATCCATGCAGATCAGTTCCTCGATCCGGTGGGCGCTCCAACCCACGATCCTCGCCACGGCGAACATGGCTGTGTACAGCTCCTGGGGAATCCCCAGCATGTCGTAGACAAAGCCGCTGTAAAAGTCCACATTGGGGCTGACGCCCTTGTAGATCCGCCGGTGCTTCGCGATCAGCTGAGGGGCAAGCTCCTCCACGTTGCGGTACAGCGTCAGGTCGTCCCCGCGCCCCTTTTCGGCGGCGAGCTTTTCCACATAGCCCTTGAAAATCCGCTCTCTGGGGTCGGACAGGGAATAGACGGCGTGACCCATGCCGTATACAAGCCCCTTCCGGTCAAAGGCTTCCTTATTGATGATCTTCGCGAGATAATCCTCCAGAGCCTCCTTGTCCGAGCAGTTGGGGACGTGCAGGCGGATGTCCTCCATCATTTCCATGACCTTGATGTTGGCGCCGCCGTGCTTGGGGCCTTTCAGGGAGGACATAGCCGCCGCGATGGTGGAATAGGTGTCGGAACCGGAGGAGGTGATGACACGGGTGGTGAAGGTGGAATTGTTGCCGCCGCCGTGCTCCATGTGGAGAATCAGCGCCGTGTCCAGCACCTTTGCTTCCGTGGCGGTGTACTTTTTATTCGGGCGAAGCATCATGAGAAGATTTTCCGCCGTGGAAAGGGCGGAGTCAGGCCGGTGAATGACCATGCTGTCCATATTTTCGTAGTAATTATAGGCGTGGTATCCATAAACGGCCAGCAGCGGGAATTCGGCGATCAGCTGGATGCACTGCCGGAGGGAATTGCTGACGCTGGTGTCGACGGCGCGCTCGTCATAGGATGCCAGGGTGAGAATGCCCCGGGTCATGGAGTTCATGATGTCCTTGCCGGGGGCTTTCATGATGACGTCCCGGGTGAAGTTGGTGGGGAGCGTCCTGCACTCGCCCAGCAGCCTCCGGAATTCTTCCGCGGCGGCGCTGTCCGGCATCTGTCCCATGAGCAGAAGATAGGCGATCTTTTCGTAGCCAAGCTCCGTTTCCCCAAGGCTGCCGATCAGGTCTTCCACCCGGTAGCCCCGGTACCAGAGCTGGCCGTCGCAGGGAATCTTTTTGCCGTCCACAATTTTGGAGGACGTGATCTTGGAAATGTTCGTCAGTCCGGCGAGAACGCCGTTGCCGTTTTCGTCCCGAAGCCCCTTTTTGACTCCGTATTCCTCGTACAGCCGGGGGGAGATGGTGTCGTTCCGGCGGCACACCGCCTCGCTGCGGGTCGTGTAGTCATTTAACTGGGTCAAGTCCATGGCTGGCCGCTCCTTTCGTAAATACTTTGTTCATAACGTCCTCCAGACGGGAAATCTGCTCCAGAAGGCTCTTCAGATTTTCGTAGCCGAAGGCCTCGATTACCCGGCTGTAGTAGGCGTTCAGGATGTTTGCCTGCCGCTCCATGGCTCGGACGCCGGAATCGGTGATGACGACGTAGGTGCCGTCGCGCCCGTCGCCGCTGTGGGACCAGAATACCAGCCCCCGCTCGTGAAGCTTGCGGATCATTTTGGAAGTCTTGGGTATGGGCATTTCCAGTCGCTCGGCCAAATCCCGCAGGTAGGTTTGCTCCGCTGACCCACCCTGACCGGCAGCTTCCGCAATGCTGTGGAGGGCAATGTAGTCGGAAAGCGACAGCTCCGTGAACAGGTCGTGCACGATGTCCCGGTTCAGCAAGTAGCGCTGACGGGTCATCGCATAGGCCAGTTTTTCCACTTCGTGTTGATTTTTCATTGGCATCGTCCTTTTCTTAAGTGCGTTTCCGGCGTGAAATTGCCGGGGTATTGCAAGTTTCTGAGAGCGACATTGCATAGCGGGTGCCGGCCCTCCGGGGAGGCGTTCATAATTCGCAGAAGCCTTTCACGGGCGATGGTGCGGACACCGGGAAGAAAGGCACCGGAGTGACAAAACGGGGAAACCATTCGGGGCTGGGCGAAAAATGAAATTTGCTAACATTGTTAGGTATTATAACAGGCGCGGGTCATCTTGTCAATAAACCGAAAACAGGCTTGTAAAATTTGAACAAAAAATGAATGATCGGCCACCAATTTCTATCGTAATTTACAATTGCAATTTTGCAGAAATTCATATATAATTTTCCATATCACAAAAACAGATGTCCACCGACTATGGATGCTGCTTTTGAATGGAGGTAAAGAAAATGAAAAGAGTAATTGCTGTTATCTTAGTACTGTGCATGGCTCTGTCCCTGTGCGCCTGTTCCTCTTCCGGCAGCGGCTCCGCTTCCGGCGAGAAGGTCATCAAGATCGGCGTATTTGAGCCTTCTTCCGGCGACTCCGCGTCCGGCGGCAAGAAGGAAATCCTGGGTATGCAGTATGCCAACAGCCAGGAGCCCACGGTCACTCTGGGCGGCGAGACCTACAAGGTCGAGCTGGTCTACGGCGACAACGGCTCCTCCACCGACAAGGCTCCCTCCGCTGCTTCCTCTCTGGTCAGCGCGGGCGTGTCCGTGGTTCTGGGCTCCTACGGTTCCGGCGTTTCCATGGCCGGCGGCCCCAAGTTTGAAGAGGCCGGCATTCCCGCCATCGGCATCACCTGCACCAACCCCAACGTCACCGCGGGCAATAGCTACTACTTCCGTATCTGCTTCCTGGATAACTTCCAGGCCGACGTTCTGGCCAACTTCGCCGTGAGCAAGTTCAGCGCCAAGACCGCCTACTGCCTGGGCGAGAGCGGCAACGAGTATGACCAGGGTCTGATCGCCTTCTTCACCAAGGTCTTTGAGGCTGCGGGCGGCAAGGTCATCACCGACTCCTTCCCCACCGGCAACTCCGATTTCGGCTCCTACCTGAACAAGGCCAAGAGCGAGGGCGCGGACGTTATCTTCACCCCTGTCTCCATCGCCTACGCCGTGCAGATCATCACCCAGGCCGCGTCTCTGGGCATTGAGGCTCCCTTCCTCGGCTCCGACACGCTGGACGACAACATGGTTCTGGAAGCCATCAAGGGCACCGACCTGCAGCTGTACGTCTCCACCTTCTATCAGGAAGGCGGCGCTCCCGAGTTTGATACGGGCGTTAAGGAGTACATCAACGCCAGCTCCGAGGCGCTGGCTGCCAACGGCGGCAACGACACCATCTCCGCCGTCACCGCCATGGGCTACGACGCTTACTTTGTAGCTCTGGAGGCCATGAAGAAGGCCGACAGCGGCGACAAGGCCGCCATCATGGCCGCTCTGCCCTCCGTCACCTACACCGGCGTTTCCGGCGCCATTGCCTTCGACGCTCAGGGCGACGCCATCCGCGACACCGCTTACATCAAGGCGGCGGACACCGCCAGCGGCGCGTGGGTTCTGGAAACCGTCCAGACCGGCTCCGGCAGCTGATATTATCTCCAATTGAATTGTTTGGCGGGGGGCGAATCCCCCCGCCAAACAGTCGTATTATTATGACAGGGAATCTCTGAAAAAACCGTCCGGAGCGGGGCTGCTGACGGCTTCTTCGGGGATTCCGTAAAGAAAGGGAGGAACCCCTGTGGAACAACTGTTTTCTCTGGAATACATGGTATCCATTCTGCTCAGCGGCATTTCCCTGGGCGGGCAGCTGGCGTTGATCGCCATTGGCTACACCATGGTCTACGGCATTCTGCGCCTGATCAACTTTGCCCACGGCGACGTGTTTATGGTCGCCGGTCTGCTGGGTATTTATGTTTCCGCCGTGCTGCCGATCTACGTGGCAATTCCTGTTGTCATCATCCTGACGGTGGCGCTGGGCTTTTTCATTGAGCGGGCGGCCTATAAGCCCCTGCGCAATGCCCCGAGAATGTCCGTCATGATCTCCGCCATCGGCGTCAGCTATCTGCTGGAAAACACTGCGACCTACGTCACCGGCGGCCAGCCCATGACTTATCCCACCATCGGAATTCTGAACAAAACCATCGACATTGTCGGCACCTCCACGAAGCTGGTGGTCATCATCACCCCCATTCTGGTGCTGGTGCTGATCGTGCTGCTGACCCAGCTGATCAACCACACCAAAATCGGCATGGCCATGCGTGCCGTTTCCAAGGACTTCGAGACGGCGCGGCTGATGGGCATCAAGATCAACAATGTCATTTCCATGACCTTTGTCATCGGTTCTGCTCTGGCAGTGGTGGGTTCCATTCTGTACTTCACCACTTATCCAGCCATTACCCCCACGGCGGGCGCCATGCCGGGACTGAAAGCCTTCGTGGCGGCGGTGTTCGGCGGCATCGGCTCCATCCCCGGCGCGGTGATTGGCGCGTTCCTGATCGGCATTTGCGAGACGATTATCAAGGGTCTGCCCTCGGCGTGGAATGTTTCCGTGTTCTCCGACGCCTTCACCTTCGCGCTGCTCATCATCATCCTGACCTGCAAGCCCACCGGGCTCTTTGGCGAAAAGGCCACGGATAAGGTTTAAGGAGGTGCCGGATATGCTGAAACAGAAAACAAACAAAAACGGCAGCTTCGCCGCGCTGATCTCCATTTCGGTGCTGCTTTTGCTGATTATCCTGCTGGAAAACATCAGCGACCGCATTCCCGGACTGCCTGCGGTCTTCCTTCCCACCAGCCAGCTGTTTACCGTGCTGAAAAAGGGCGCGGTGTATTCTCTGGTGGCCGTTTCCATGAACCTGCTCAACGGCTTCACCGGCCTGTTCTCTCTGGGACAGGCGGGCTTCATGCTGTTGGGCGCGTATACCTACGCCATCCTCACCGTTCCCATGGCCGCCAAGGATCAGGTCTACTACCTCTACGGCGGCTCGGCTGTGAAGTTTTCCTTGGTGGATATGTTCCAGAGCTTTCTGGGCAGCGCCGGTTTCGGCGGCGGGCTGGCGCTGGTTCTGGCCGTTCTCGTGGGACTGATTCTCGCGGGACTGGTGGCCGCACTGTTCGCGGCGCTCATCGGTCTGCCGGTTCTGCGGCTGAAAAGCGACTATCTCGCCATTGCCACACTGGGCTTCGCCGAAATCCTCCGGGCCATTTTCCAGTGGCAGACCCTTGGCCCCATTACCAACGGCGCGAATATGATCAAAGGTTTCCCCACCTTCTCTGATTTCAATATCAAAAACGGCGCGGGGCAGGTGATTCTGCGGCTGAGTACATTCGTTCCCTTCCTTGTGGCGATCATTTGCATTGCCCTGATCGTTCTGCTGATCAACTCCTCCTACGGCCGCGCCTTTAAGGCCATCCGGGACGACGAGGTGGCGGCGGAGGCCATGGGCATCAGTCTGTTCAAGCACAAGATGCTCTCCTTTGTGATTTCCAGCTTCTTCTCCGGCGTGGGCGGCGCGCTGTTCGCCATGTATGTTGCCAACGCGCAGGCGAAGGTGTTCACCTCCACCATGACCTATGAGATTCTGCTGATCGTGGTTATCGGCGGCATCGGCTCCGTTTCCGGCTCCGTCATCGGCACATTCCTGTACGTGGCCTGCTCTGAGTGGTGGCTGCGGTTTCTGGATCGGGAGACCTATATCGGCTCGTTCAAGGTGCCCCTGCTGCGCAGCGGTTTCCGGATGGTCGTGTTCTCCGTGGTCATCATGATCATCGTCCTGTTCTTCTCCAAGGGCATCATGGGAGAGAAGGAGCTGAGCTGGAAGGGCATCGGCGGACTGCTGAAAAAGCGGGAAAAGGCTGCCCCCGCGGCGGAAAAGGAGGACTGAAGCGGCATGAGCGAAACAAACGTTCTTCGTATGGAAAACGTCACCATGCAGTTTGGCGGCGTAGTTGCTGTGAATGACCTGTCTCTGGACGTGCCGGAGGGTCAGATCGTCGCACTGATCGGCCCCAACGGCGCGGGCAAGACCACGGCCTTTAACTGCATCACCGGTGTGTATCAGCCGACCAACGGCCGGGTGGAATTCATGGGCAAGACCATGATCCGCAACCACCCCACCGGCAAAATGAAAAAGAACTATCTGGGAACCAACGGGGAAAAGTATGCGAACGAGCGCAACATTGACCCCACCCCGGATCATGTGGTGTCCTTGGGCATCGCCCGTACCTTCCAGAACATCCGCCTGTGGAAGAGCATGACTGTGTTTGAAAACGTGCTGGTCGCCAAGCATATGCGTGCCAAGCAGAACGTATTTTCCGCCATTTTCCGGGCGAACGCCAAGGAAGAAGCGAGAATGCGGGAAGAAACCATGGAGCTGCTGAAAGAGCAGGGACTGGAGCAGTACAAGGACGAGATCGCTACCAGCCTGCCCTACGGCCTGCAGCGCCGTCTGGAAATCGCCCGCGCTCTGGCGACGGACCCCAAGCTGCTGCTGCTGGACGAACCGGCGGCGGGCATGAACCCGCAGGAGACGCAGGAACTGGCGGAGTACATCAAAGAGATTCGGGACAGACACCATCTGACGGTCTTCCTCATTGAGCATCACATGGATCTGGTCATGAAGATTTCGGACTACATTTATGTCATTGACTTCGGCAGTGAGATCGCCCGGGGCGTGCCGAAGGAAGTGCAGCAGAACAAGCACGTGATCGAGGCGTATTTGGGGGTGACGGAGGATGCGTAACATTCTGGAAATTCGGGACTTGCAGGTGCATTACGGCGGAATCGAAGCGGTGAGGGGCATCAGTCTGGACGTGCCGGAAGGGGAGATCGTGACCCTGATCGGCGCCAACGGCGCTGGCAAAAGCTCCACCCTCCGCGCCATCGCGGGGCTGGTGAAGCCCTCCGCGGGAAAAATCTCCTTTCTGGACGAGGACATCACCGGCATGGATTCCAGCCTGATCGTGTCCAAGGGCATCACACTGGTACCCGAGGGACGGCGTATCTTCCCGGACATGACGGTGCTGGAAAACCTGAAAATCGGCGCTTACCTGCGTAAGGACGATCTGACGGAGGACTTGGACTGGGTGTTTGACCTGTTTCCCCGGCTGAAAGAGCGTTCCTGGCAGGCGGGCGGCACCCTGTCCGGCGGCGAGCAGCAGATGCTGGCGGTCGGCCGTGCGCTCATGAGCCGCCCAAAGGTCATCATGATGGACGAGCCGTCTCTGGGACTTGCGCCCATCATCGTCAAGGGCATCTTTGAGATCATCAAGGAGATCAACAAGCAGGGCGTGACGGTTCTGCTCATTGAGCAGAACGCCAACATGGCGCTGAAAACCGCCAATCTCGGCTACGTCATGGAGACCGGGCGGATCACCCTCCACGGCAGCGGCGAAGAGCTGCTTGCCAACGAGGCGGTGAAGGCGGCCTACCTCGGCACGTAATCAGGAAACGGCACAGCCGGGCTTTCGGAGCGGTGCGCTCCGGAAGTCCGGCTATTTCTGCCTACGAATAAATTTCATAATGGGGATTGACTTTTCAGAGATATGTGCTATTATATCGATAGTAATATATCGGTAACAAAATACTGATAATCAATGTTCGGAAAGGTCGATTTTCATGGATAAAACATATGCACCTGTAACCACCGCTCAGGAACTGACCGAAGCATTGGCAAAGTGCCGCGCGGCACAGGAGAAATTTGCCACTTATACGCAGGAGCAGGTGGATAAAATTTTTCTGGCCGCCGCTACCGCAGCCAATCAGATGCGCATTCCTCTGGCCAAGCAGGCCGTGGCCGAAACCGGTATGGGCGTAGTGGAGGATAAGGTCATCAAGAACCACTATGCCGCTGAATATATTTACAACGCCTACAAGGATTCCAAGACCTGCGGTGTCATCGAGGAAGACACGGCCTACGGCATTCAGCGCATTGCCGAGCCTATCGGCGTCATCGCGGCGGTCATTCCCACCACGAACCCCACTTCTACCGCCATTTTCAAGACCCTGATCTCCCTGAAGACCCGCAACGGCATCATCATCAGCCCCCACCCCCGGGCGAAGGGCTGCACCATCGCCGCCGCACGGGTGGTGCTGGAGGCGGCGGTCGCCGCCGGTGCGCCGGAAGGCATCATCGCGTGGATAGACAAGCCCTCCCTGGAGCTGACCAATCAGGTGATGCGGGAGGCCGACCTGATCCTCGCCACCGGCGGCCCCGGCATGGTGAAGGCTGCCTACTCCTCCGGCAAGCCCGCTCTGGGCGTCGGCCCCGGCAACACCCCCGCCGTCATTGACGACAGCGCCGACATTCTGCTGGCGGTTTCTTCCATCATCCATTCCAAGACCTTTGACAACGGCATGATCTGCGCTTCCGAGCAGAGCGTGGTGGTGCTGGACAGCATCTACGACCGGGTCAAGGCGGAATTCATCAAGCGCGGCTGCTACGTCCTGAACGGGGAGGAAATCGACAAGGTTCGCGCAACCATCCTGATTAACGGCGCATTGAACGCCAAGATCGTGGGGCAGTCCGCCCATACCATCGCGGCGCTGGCGGGCGTCGATGTCCCCGAGACCGCCAAAATCCTCATCGGCGAAGTGACCTCCACCGATCTCTCCGAAGCTTTTGCCCACGAGAAACTGTCCCCCGTGCTTGCCATGTACCGGGCGTCCGACTTCACCGACGCCATGAACAAGGCGGACACCCTTGTCAAGGATGGCGGCTACGGCCACACCGCTTCCGTCTATCTGGACACGGTGAGCGGGAAGGAGAAGCTGGACGCCTTTGCGGAGAAAATGAAAGCCTGCCGCATTCTGGTGAATACTCCGTCCTCCCACGGCGGCATCGGCGACCTGTACAACTTCAAGCTGGCTCCCTCCCTGACGCTGGGCTGCGGCTCCTGGGGCGGCAACTCCGTTTCCGAGAACGTGGGCATCAAGCACCTGCTGAACATCAAGACTGTGGCAATTAGGAGGGAGAACATGCTCTGGTTCCGTGCGCCTGAAAAGGTTTATTTCAAGAAGGGCTGCCTGCCGGTAGCTTTGGCCGAGCTGAAAAATTACAAGAAGGCATTCATCGTCACCGACGCGTTCCTGTACCAGAACGGCTACACGAAGCCGGTGGAGGAGAAGCTGGACGCTATGGGGATCACCCACACCACCTTCTACAACGTGGCTCCCGATCCCACCCTCGCCTGTGCCAGAGAGGGCGCGGCGCAGATGGCAGCCTTCAAGCCCGACCTGATCCTCGCCATTGGCGGCGGCTCCGCCATGGACGCGGGCAAGATCATGTGGGTGCTGTACGAGCATCCCGAGGCGGATTTTCAGGACATGGCCATGCGCTTTGTGGATATCCGCAAGCGTGTCTACACCTTCCCCAAGATGGGCGAAAAGGCCTATTTCGTCGCCATCCCCACCACCGCCGGTACCGGCTCCGAGGTGACTCCCTTCGCCGTCATCACCGATGAAACCACCGGCGTCAAGTACCCGCTGGCGGACTACGAGCTGCTGCCGAAAATGTCCATCGTGGACGCCGACATGATGATGAACGCCCCCAAGGGTCTGACCGCGGCCTCCGGCATCGACGCCGTGACCCACGCCCTGGAGGCCTACGCCTCCATGATGGCCACGGACTACACCGACGGTCTGGCGCTGCGGAGCCTGAAGCTGATTTTCGAGAACCTGCCCTCCGCCTACGAAAACGGCGCGAAGGATCCCAAGGCTCGTGAGAACATGGCAAACGCCGCCTGCATGGCCGGTATGGCCTTTGCCAACGCCTTCCTGGGCGTGTGCCACTCCATGGCGCACAAGCTGGGCGCGTTCCACCATCTGCCCCACGGCGTTGCCAACGCCCTGATGATTGACGAGGTTCTGCGGTTCAACGCCGCCGAGGTTCCCGCGAAGATGGGCACCTTCTCCCAGTACGACCACCCCCACACTTTGGCGCGGTATGCTGAGGTCGCCGACTATCTGAAGCTGGGCGGCGCCACGGACGAGGAGAAGCTGGAGAACCTGATTGCGGCCGTCGACGAGCTGAAGGCCAAAATCGGCATCAAAAAGACCATCCGGGACTACGGCATTGACGAAACCGACTTCCTGAACCGGCTGGACAGCATGGTTGAGCAGGCCTTCGACGACCAATGCACCGGCGCGAACCCCCGGTATCCCCTCATGAGCGAGATCAAGCAGATGTACCTCAACGCCTACTATGGCACCGACGAGACGAAATAAGCAAAACAGAACCGACGCCCTCCGGCCTAAGACTTCTCAGGCTGGAGGGCGAACTGTTTTGATGAAATCGGAAGGACACGGTCGATGCGGGCAGGTTGACTTTTCCCGTTTCCTTGCTATAATGTAGTGGGTAAACCGAGCATCAAACCATTTTCAGGAGGAAGAACATGCTTGAGTATCACAAAATGACCGAAGAAGAAAAATACTGCATCGCCCGGTGGAAATATCCCGGGGAATATGCGATTTACAACAGCCTTTCCTATGAGGAACAGAAAAAGCGGGGGTTCGGGTTTGCGAATCCGGAGAACCATTTGTATTCCTTTTATGACGGGAAAGATCTGGTCGGCTTTATCAATCTGAACGGGGAAGACCCGGAGGTGTTCTTCGGAATCGGGGCGAATCCCGATTGCTGCGGCAAGGGGTACGGGCAGCAGATGACCCGAATGGCATGGGAAATTTCGCAGACGCTGTTTCCCGGGAAACCTATGTACCTGGAAGTCAGAACATGGAATCAGCGGGCGATCCGGTGCTATGAAAAGGCGGGATTCCGCATTGTCGGCGAGCCGATTCAACAGACAACGTCCATTGGAGAAGGTGCGTTTTACCACATGGTACGTCGGGGCTGAACAGGAAAACGGCATGGCAAAGGGGATGCAGCGCTGCCCGGCCAATTCTATGGGGAAAGAAGCGGATTTTGCGGGTGTTGTCTGGATGGGCGAGGACGGATGCTCTGATCATCGACCACCCCGCCACAAAAAATCTGCGGAGAGGCTGCGTATCTTTTACGACTTTCCTCTTGTTTTTTTCGGCATGTGCGGTTATAATAGTCGCAGATAAAAACAAGGAGGTCATTATAATGGCTGTAAAAATTGAAAAGGATACCATCATCGGGGACATTCTGGACGTCGCGCCCCAGTCCGCACCCCTGTTCTTCGCCATCGGTATGCACTGCCTGGGCTGCCCCTCTTCCCGGGGTGAGACCGTTGAGGAAGCCTGCATGGTTCACGGTGTGGACTGCGAGCCGTTCCTCGCCCAGCTGAACAATTTCCTGGAAGCCTACGAGGCCAACGAAGCCGCGAAGCAGAACGGATAAAATACCGGCAGCGCCATCCCGGACAATTGCCGGGATGGCTTTTTTCGTATAGAAGGAGGGACGCCCGTGAAAATTCCCCTTTCCAACCGCTTGTTGGCCTGCTGCGGCTATGTCAAGCCCGGCGACCGGGTGGCAGACGTGGGCTGTGACCACGGTTATCTCGGTATTTACCTTCTGAAAAACGGCATTGCCAGCGCCGTTATCGCCTCCGACGTCCGGGAAATGCCCCTGCAAAGCGCCATCCGCAACGCGGAAAAATTCGGCGTGAAAGAGCGCATGTCCTTCTACCTGTCCGACGGCATTCGCGATCTCCCCAGGGAATTCGACTGCATGGTCTGCGCTGGGATGGGGGCGGACACCATGATGTCCATTCTGGACGCCGCGCCCTGGCTGAAAAGCGAACGCTACCGGCTGATCCTCCAGTGCCAGAGCAAGCGGCCGGAGCTGCGCCGGTATCTGTACGGTCAGGGCTACGCTATCCACCGGGAGACGCTGGCGAAGGACGGGAAATTCATCTACCCCGTCATGGAAGTGGTCTACGCCCCCGGGGAGACGCTGACCGAGGGCGAATATTACATCACCCCGGCACTGCGCCGCAGCGGCAGCGAACTGCTTCCGGCTTTCCGGGAGAGTGTGCTTTCCGGCCTTCGCAAGACCGTTGCGGGGCTGTCCGGCGGGGACGAGGAAAAGTACAGGCACTACAAAGCGATTTTGGAGGAACTGACCGATGACGACTGTAGCTGACATTCTCAAGTACGTAGAAACCCTTGCCCCAACCTACATGAAAATGGACTGGGACAATGTGGGGCTGCTCTGCGGCAGCCGGGAGACCCCCGTTACCAAGGTCCTCGTGGCGCTCGACCCCTTCGAGGGGGTGTGCCGGGAGGCGGTAGAGTGGGGCGCGGAGCTGATCGTCACCCACCACCCGATCATTTTCGACCCGCTCAAATCCGTGACGGAGGAAACGACCGTCGGCCGGAGCATCATGACCCTTTGCCGCCACGGCATTAGCGCCGTCAATGCCCACACCAATCTGGACTGCGCCCCGGGGGGCGTCAACGACGTGCTGGCGGCCACCCTGGGACTGAAAGACGTAGAGACTATTCCACCCTTTTTCCGGGACGACCAGGGACGGCAGTGGGGACTTCTGCGCCGGGGCAGGGTAGAGAAGCAGCCCCTTTCCCAATTTCTGGAAATCGTTAAGAGCAGCCTGAACGCCGAGGGACTGCGCTACGTGGACGGCGGCAAGCCGGTTCGCGTGGTGGCGGTGGGCGGCGGGCATTGCTCCGACGAGCTGATGAGCGCCTTCGAGGCCGGGTGCGACACCTTCGTCACCGCGGACATCAAGTACAATGAGTTCTGGGACGCGCAGGCGCTGGGGATGAATCTGATCGACGCGGGGCATTTTGCCACGGAGAACCCCGTTGTGGCTGTGCTGGCGGAGAAAATCGCCGCCGCGTTCCCGGGCATTCAGGTGAAAATTTCCGAAACCCACCGGGACTGCATGAAATTCTATTGAGAAAGTGTTGATTTTTGTCACGGATTCTGATAAAATAGATAAGATTTTTGAATATACTCGCTGAAGGGAAGATATACCTATGTCCGGACATTCCAAATGGCACAACATCCAGAAAACCAAGGGCGCGCAGGACGCCAAGCGCGCGGCAGCCTTCACCAAGATCGCCAAAGAGCTGATCGTCGCGGTGAAGGAGGGCGGCAGTGCAGACCCCGCCTATAACTCCCGTCTGGCCACCGTCATCACCAAGGCCAAGGCCGCCAACATGCCCAACGACAACATCAAGCGCTGCCTGGAGAAGGCGGCGGGCGCGGGCGGCGACAACTACGAGACCATTACCTACGAGGGCTACGGCCCCGGCGGCGTGGCGGTGATCGTGGAGACCATGACCGACAACCGCAACCGCACCGCCGGTTCCATGCGCCACCACTTCGACAAATTCGGCGGCAATCTGGGCGCGACGGGCTGCGTCAGCTGGTCCTTCGACAAGAAGGGCGTGCTGGTGATCGACAACGAGGACGGCGACTACGAGGAAGACCAGGTTATGATGGACGCCATGGACTGCGGCGCGGATGATTTCGAGGCCGAGGACGACGTGTTCACCGTGTACACCGACCCTGACGATTTCAACGCCGTGGCCGACGCCATGACGCAGAAGGGCTACAGCTTCGTATCCGCCCAGATCGAAATGGTACCCCAGAACTACCAGAAGCTCACCGACCCGGAGCAGATCTCCCTGATGGAGAAGCTGCTGGACATCATGGACGACGACGACGATGTCCAGAACGTCTGGCACAACTGGGACGAGGATTGAGGAAGAATGAAATGACCGCAGGTTCAGGCGATGGCTTGAACCTGCGGTCTTTTAATTGGGGATGGCGCGGCGCTTAATATTTGTTGTGCTTGAACAGAAAGAACCACAGGAATGATATGACAAAAGACAACAGAAACACCAGCAAGTTTATAATTCCTCCGAATATGCTACGGTAAGTTCCAGATAGCCCCGGCGATTATGCGCGATCCCCGCCCATTCCAGAACGGCGGCCAACACAAACACCGGGTCAACGCCGGACTCGCCTGCACTTTTGCCAAAGTATTTTTTCAGAATAGCGCCTGCGACGGTGTTTTCTTCGCACCCGGCCTCGCCAAGCCTGTGGCCTCGGGCGCTTCCCTTATCGGCTCTGTAATTCGGCTGAGTCTTTAACAAATCGACGATCACGTCAAAGACATCATAGGTATAGATTGGGGGCAGTTCATTGCACAGAATGTGCTGACCGTCCGTGTCCGCTTTTATGCCGTACCGATTGCCGCTGATGGATGTCACGATGGCACGTCCGCCGTTTTCCATGAGCTTCCTCCTGACAATATCTCCGGCGCGATTGCTTTCCTTACCATCAAACTGGATTTGCATATTAACGTCCTCCTTTATAAATGTTTCGTCGTTTTCCTGTGTGAGATTCAGCGCACTGAGCAGCTCCGTCAGTTTCTTCTTCGCGTAGGGATAGGAGATGTTCAGTTCTTCCTGCAGCAGTTTCAGGTTTCCGCGGTGTTTCAGAAATGTGGTAAGAAACAGGTACTGGTCATTGTCCAGTTTATCAAAGGGGCTGATTTCAAAAGAGTTTGAAAGTTCCATCCCACAGCAGGGGCATTGAAGCTTTGTGATATTCAAATCATTACCGCAGACGGGACATTCGGAGATAAGCTTTGCCATGTCAATCACCTCGAGAGCATAATAGCACGTTGACTCATATTTGTCAACGCCTAGAAGAAAAATAATTTATTCTTATTTATAAATAGAACGGTTCTTTCCAGAGTATAGAAGGCGAAATGCACCGCTGGAATAAAAATAAGAAGCACATCCAGCCCAATTTCTCAGGCAGGATGTGCTTCTTTGTTTGTTACTTGGGAAAGGAAAGCGTTCCTTTACTTCTTCAGCGCTTCCTCAACAGCAACGGCCACGGAAACGGTAGCGCCGACCATGGGGTTGTTGCCCATGCCCAGGAAGCCCATCATTTCCACGTGGGCAGGCACGGAGGAGGAACCGGCGAACTGGGCGTCGGAGTGCATACGACCCATGGTGTCGGTCATGCCGTAGGAAGCGGGGCCGGCTGCCATGTTGTCGGGATGCAGGGTACGGCCGGTGCCGCCGCCGGAGGCCACGGAGAAGTACTTCTTGCCCTGCTCGA
>OGCQ01002312.1_pt1 | contig 19928 bp, 11 predicted proteins | sample 1570161 | NCBI WGS metagenome assembly OGCQ01 (sample SAMEA4384402, study PRJEB24528) | human gut metagenome
TCAGCTGGGAGAGCACCTGCCTTACAAGCAGGGGGTCACAGGTTCGAGCCCTGTTGGTCCCACCATTATCCTCTAGTTAATAAACTAGAGGTTTTTTAATATATAAATAACGTACATATTAAAAAGCTATAAATATTTAGAATGTAAAATAACAATAAAATAAATAATAAAGTAATAAAAATAATTTTAATATTATATTAAGGAAGGTGAAATTATGTATATCATATTTGGTGAAAGTATAGTTGATAGTGAAGAAATAAAATCAACAATTGAAGAAAATAGTGATTTTAATGTAGATAGAGATATGTGTAAGGGAACAAAAAGAGAAGATATAGTTGCTTTTCAATTAAGTATACCTGTAGATATATTAAATAAAGAATTAGCTAATGATTATAATTTAGATGATATTAGTGAAGATGACTTATTTGAAGAATATATAAATTTATCAGAAGAAATGGCAATTGAATTACAAGAATTTATGCCTAAACATGCTTTAGTAAATGCAATTTCATATAAATGGGATAATTCAGCTAATGTTATAAAAACTGTATTTGCTATGACATATATAGGAATTGGTCAATTAAAACTAAATGATGTCTCTAGAAGATTATTAAATGAGCTAGACTAATATATTATTTAGGTTGGAGTAATAATATGTCATTATATGATATTTATAATGATATATTATTTTAATTATTAAATATAAAAATACATAAAAATAAAATTGAAAATAAATCTATGTTTATAATTATAAACATAGATTTCAGTCTGTAGACAAATGGTACCTATTACTAATATAAAGGGTACCATTTTTATTATATATAGATAAAAAATATGAAAATTCATTAAAATAGGCGTACGCCTAACTAAACCGAAGGTATCCCTCCATATCCAATTAGCCAATTTTTTTAAATTCATGCATGAGAAAATAAGACTTACCTCCATTTTAATTTTTTGTAAGCCTCTTAATTTGGTATATCTCATACCATGTTTTTCTTTTGCATCGGCAAATACACGTTCAATTGTTTCTTTTCTCTTCTGATAAATTTTTTTAACTTCTGTTTTATATCTTAAATGATTGGCCTCTTCTATATAATCTTGCCAAATATGTCTAGTCAATATCTTTTGATTAGATTTACTATTAGTGCACTTTTTTACATACATACAATTTTTACAATCAAAAACGTTTGACTTATATTCTCTATAACCATCCCTATTAGTTGTTGAATACTTTAATATTTTATTATTTGGACATAAATAACAATCATAATATTCATCATACACATATTCATATTTTTTAAAGTAACCTTTTTTAGTCATAGGTCTTTTATATGGGATAGCAGGTATTATGTTATCATCTAAAAGTGTTTTACATATATAAGGAGTTATATATCCTGCATCAATAGCTATCGCTGAGATTGGATGTTTGATATTTTGCTTTAACTTTTTATATAAGTCAGAAAAAGCTACACTATCATGTATATTGCCAGGAGTTATATGAAAGTCTAAAATAAAATTATTTTTATCACATGCTGTATGAGATAAATATGCGAAGCATTTTTCCTTTTCATTTTTAAAGAACATCCCACTATCTTTATCTGTTTTACTCTCTATTTTTTGTTTTTTTTTACACTTAAATCAGGTTTAGCTAAAGGTTTTTTACCATGTTTTAATCTATCTTCATTAATTTCTTTATCCAATAAATCTTGATATTTCTTTGCTTGCATATCAATTTCTATTTTATTATATTTCTTTTTATTTGCACTTGCTTTTATATGAGTAGAATCTATGAAAATATTAGATGAATCAATAAATCCATTAAGCGTAGCTTGAGCTAATATTTTTTTGAATATAACCTCAAATAAATCTGTATCTTTAAATCTTCTTTCATAATTTTTATTGAATGTAGAGAAGTGTGGTATTTTTTCTGTCAAAGAATAACCTAAAAACCATCTATATGCAACATTAACCTCTATATCTTTTATAGTTTGCCTCATTGATGGTATTCCAAATAGGTATTGAATTAACACAATTTTTATTAAAACAACGGGATCTATGCTAGGTGCACCTAGCGGTGAGTATAAATCTTTTACTTCATCATAGATAAATTCAAAATTAATTGCATTTTCAATCTTTCTGACTAAATGATTTTTGGGAACTAAACTATCTATCGTAATATATTGTTCTTCATTTCTAAAATTATTTTCTCTTATTGTTAACATTTTCATCACCTCATATAAGAGTATTGACAAAAATAAAAGAGTGTAGACTTTGTCTACACTCTGAAATAACCGATCCAATAATCGGTTATTTTTTTTAACTATATTCTATTTTTACTTTTGAACCTGTTCCCACATCACATGGTGTAACTAAAAGCTTTACAGGCACTCTATTTTTTAATTCTTCAACATGAGATATTATACCTATGCTAAGGTTATCACTATGAAGATTTTCTAGTGATTCCATAACTACATCTAGCAAGTCTGTATCTAATGATCCAAAACCTTCATCTAAGAAGAAAAATTCCAATGGATTATTCCCTTTTAATTGGATTTGAGATGATAGAGCCAGTGCTAAAGATAAAGAAGTTAAAAATGTTTCTCCTCCTGATAAAGAATCCACACTTCTTCTTTGTCCTCCATTCATATTATCTCTCATAATAAAATTTAGGTTTTCATCAATTTCTAGGGCATATCTTCCCCTAGTTATGGCTGATAACCTCTTAGAAGCTTCTAGTGCTATGTATTTAAGTTGATTTGTTGCCACATATTCTACAAACTTATTACCCATAATTAATTTATTAATTTCATCTAATAAAGATAGTTCATGTTCTTCTTTTTTAATTTCTTTACTTAATTCTTTTATTGATGATAGTGATTTTTCAATATTTTTTAGTTCATTTTCTTTTGAACCAATTTCTTTTCTCAAAGTAGATATTTCATTTTTTAATGTGGTAATAAAGTCATGAAGATTTTCAAATTCTTCTGCTTTTACACTTCTACCATTTAATTTTTTATTTAAATCAGAAATTTTAAGAATTAAATATTTAGTTTCTTCATCAAAATACTCTATTTCACCTTTGTACTTACTTTTTATATTTTGTGGTAATATAGATTTTTCCACCAAATTAATTGATTCAAATTTATTTTTTGATAATAAATTTTTTAAAACTTCTTCTTTCATTTCTAATTGTTTTTTAGCTTGAGATAAAATTCCATCACGACTACTTTTTATTTTAGTTTTTTCATCAAAATCACATTTTTTATTATTTAAATTATCATGTAGCTCTTTTTCATTTTTTGTTATTTTTTCAATATATTCCAATGTTGATTGTAATAATTTTGTTGGAGATACTCCTTTTGCAATTTTATTAAGTTCATCTTCTTTGATTTTTAATTCTTTATATTTAGTATTTCTAAGTTGAGCAATATTAGAAAGCTTTTTATCAATTTCATTAAATATATAATTACTTTCTTTTTGTTTAATATCTAATGCTTCTTTTTCCTTATTTAAAATAGAAACTTCGTCATTTAATTTTTCAACTTTCTTTTCATTTTCAGCTATTTCTTTAACTTTTATTGATAAATCATTAATTTTTATTTTAGATTTTAAATATAAATATTCCTTATTAAGGTTGTCATATTTTTTTTGCAAATTATTTACTTTATCTTTTAAATCTAAACTTAATTTTTTATCTAAATTTAAATTTTCTTTTATTTTTACTTCTTCTTTTTCTATATCGTATTTTTTATCTTTTATTTCATATATTTCATTTATTGTTTTGTCTTTATCTTCTTCCCAAAATAATACTTTCTCTTCTAAGATTTTTAACTCTTTTTGCTTTAAATCTATTTCTTTTTGTAATGAATTTGAATTATAATCACCTAACTTATTTTCTAATTCATTTAGGGATTTTCTTTTTATATTTTCCACTGAATGAAGTTCTCTATTTTTTAGTAATAATTCATCATAGTTATTTTTTTCTTTATTATAATCTAATTCTAATTTTTTAATTTTTTCTTCCACTTCTTTAGCTTCATCAAAATTAGTAGTAACATAAATTTTTTCATGATGAGTAGAACCACATACTGGACAAGGTTCATTATCTTTTAATTCTTCTCTTAAATATGCGGCCATATTTTGATATATTAAATTATTTAGTCCTTTTTTCAATTCATCAATTGATTTATTTATTCTCTCTAACTTATCACTAGATTCATTTAAATATCGTTGATTATCATATTTGCTTTTTTCATTTTTATTTAAATCATCTTTAATAACTTTAATTTGTTTTTCATAATCTTTTGTATTTTCCAATCTAGATTTTAAATTATGAATATATTCTTTTTGTATAGAAATAATTTTATTATCTCCAGGACAATTTTTATTTAAAGATTCTTGATGTTCTAATAATTTTTTTAATTTTTCATTTACGGATATTTTATTTTTTTCAACATCTATATTTTTATATATTAAATCTTCCAATCTTTTATTTACTTCTTTTAGTAATTTATTATTTTCTTCTATTTCTTCACTTAATTTCTTTAAATCGTCTTCTTTATCAAAAGCTTCAAATATATTATTTTTCAACTCACTGCTTATTTTTAAAGATTCTATATCACTATAATTAGATTGGATTTTTTTATATTTTTTATCAATTTGAATATCTAAATCTTTTATTTTCTTTTCTAAACTTTCTTTTTCTTTAGAGTTTATATCAATATTATTTTTTAATTCTTTTATATCAATATTTAAATTTTCAATTTCTTTTTCTAAATCTATACCTCTTTGAAGTTTTCCCTTTTCTTCTATCAATAAAGGTATTTTTTCATTTTTTTCTTTTTTAGCTTCTTCATATCTTTTTGATAATAAATCAATTTCTTTTTTTATATTAGTTAAAATCCCTTCTAAATGTATTACTTCATTGGAATTTTCATAAATATCTTTTTCTAAAATTTTAATATCTTTTATATGAGGAATAATATTTTCTCCTCTTTCACTTCTTTCAATTTCTTCTCTTTTTATATTTATTTCTTTTTCACTTAAATCTAGCTGCGTTTTTCTATCTATATATTTTTGTAAATATTTTTGATCTTCAAATATTACTTTATTTTCTTCATATTCTTTTTCAGACTTATGTAAATCTTCATTTTTTTGTTTTTCTAATTTTTTTGCCTCTATTAATTCCAATTTTTTTTCTTCATATAAGTCTTCTGTCATTCCTTCATGTTGACTAAGTTTACCATTTAAACTTGTAATATGTTCTTTAGCTGTATTTCTTCTTATTTTTACTTTAGTAGATAGTCGTTGTCCATATTTTTCAAGATTAAATATTCTCTCCAACATTTTTCTTCTATCTCTATCTTGTAATTTTAGAAATTCACTAAATTTTCCTTGTGGTAAAACTACTGATCTTGTAAAATCATCTGATGTTAATCCTATAATTTCTTGAATTTTATTTTTTACTTCTCCCACTTTGTCAGCAAGTACGTTGATATCACCATCTGGTTTTATTTCTCCCAAAAGTACACGTGTAGTTTTTGTTCCTCCTGTTGGAGTGTTTTTTATAGTTCTTTCCACAAAATATCTATTTCTATTATTTTTACTTCCTATTTCAAATTCAAACTTTACCATGGCTTTATCACAACTTGTATTTATGTAATCTGTAGCATCTCTTGCAATATCTCCATATAAAGCTATAGTTATAGCATCTAAAATTGTTGACTTTCCACTACCTGTATTTCCAAAAATACCAAATAAACCTCTAGATGTAAGTTTTTCAAAATCTATAGTTTGCTTATCTGTATAACTGTTAAGTCCCATTAACTCTAATTTAATTGGTTTCATCATCTTCACCTTCTTCGCTAACTATATTTAGGAATAAGTCCATAAGCTCTCCCCTTGGCTCACATTTTTCTTTAAATTTATAAAAATCATTAAATAATTGAGCCATTGATTTTTCTTTTACATCGATATTATTTTCCTCATACTCAGATGTTATAATTGGTTTAATTTCAACAATATCTTTTAAATAAGATTTCATTTTCTTTATATTATCTTGACTTATGACTTCTTCTGTTTTTATTTCAAAATAAGACCAAATATCTCTATCTTTATTTTCTTCACATACTTTTAGTGCTTCTTCTATTCCATCGCATTTAAAAATTTCTATTGGTTTATAGTTATTAAAATAAATTGGTGTAATTACAGGATTTTCTTTTGCATGTATTTCTACTATATTGGCACCTTTTGCATACATATTTTCCTTTACGCTATATTGTAATGGGGAACCTGAATAATATACATTTAGTCTCTCTGATACTTTTTGTGGTTTATGTAAATGTCCAAGAGCAGTATATTGAGATTTTTGTGGTAAATCATGCTTGTCCACTACTAAACTTCCACCAAGTTGAATTTGTCTTTCTGAGTCTGATGAATCTCCACCACATACAAATAAATGTGATACAGCAATATTAATACTATCTTCTTCAAAGTTTTCTTCTAATTTTCTAAATATATCACCAATCTTGCTTGAATAAGTTTTTTGCAACTCTTCTTCACTTTCCACACCTCTAATTGCATCATTTAATCTTTTTTCACTTGGATATGGCAAAGTAATCACACATACTTTTTCCCCTTTAATATCTAATTTCATATATCCTTCTTTAGCTTCTACAATTTCATATCCATTGTATTTTAATTTAGTTGTACTACTTAATGGATATCCTAAAATTATAATTCCTTGTTCTTTTGCAAGAGGTGTAATAGCAGATAATCTCTCTGGATTATCATGATTACCTGCTATTACTAATACACATCTATTTCCATTGTCGGCCAATTTACAAATAGTTTTGTAAAATAAAGTTTCAGCCCCAGCTGGAGGATTTGAAGTATCATACACATCTCCAGCAATAATTACCATATCTATATTATTTGTTTCTACAATTTTTATGAAATCATTACAAAATTTTTCTTGTTCTTCTAATCTTGAATGACCTTCTAGGTTTTTTCCTATGTGCCAATCTGATGTATGAATAAATCTCATATTTCCTCCTTAAAATTTTATAATTTAACTTCTTTATCTATATTAAATAGATATAAATATTTTTCTTTTACTTTCTTTCCACTTAATTTAGTAAGTGCATCAGCATATAAATCTAACTGTTTTCTATATCTATTTATAACATCTTGTTTATTTTCATCTGTTATATAATCTGTTTTGTAATCAACTATTACTAATTCATCATCTTCTTCAAAGTATAAATCTATTATACCCCTAAGCATCATGCTTTCTTCTTCATATATTGCCCTATTATTTTGAATATCTTCATTGTTTAAATAAATATCATTCATTTTTATCTGAGAATATATGCTTTGCTCTCTTTTTATAAAATGAGAAGATAATGCCCTTTTACCAACTTGTGATTTAAAAAATTTATATATTTTAAAAGGATTAATAACTAAAGATTGCTTTTCACTTATTATTTCCCTTTTTATTAAATCTTTAATTTGTTCCTTTATTTCATCTATTGTATTTATTCTATTTAAATCAAGTACTTCCATAACTAAATGGACTATTGTACCCCTCTCCTGTGGACTGATTTTATTTTTAGCTTCACCTTCTTGAATAAATAAAGGTCTTTTTAAAGTCAATTTTTCTTCATACAAAGGTTTGGAGTAATCTTCTTCATGGGTACTTTGCATTTTTTTAATTTCTGATACTGATATACTAGCAGATACTTTTACACTTTCTTTGTAAGGATAAACATAATTTAAAGTTTCCTTTATTTCTTCGCTATAATCACTTTCATAAGTACTTTCTTCCATTTCTTTTAGAAGAGTTTCTATATTTCTTTCTTCTTCCTTCTCTTGGACTATTACATCATCTTTTCCCCAAGTATTAAATGACCACTTAGAATCATGAGTATATTCAGATAAAACATTCATATCATAATCTTTTCTTACTTCTTTAAAATCCTTATGTTTTAATACTGATGGCATAATCCAATCTAAATAATTTTTTGCTTTTAATACATCATATTGAGACATGGGACTATCTCCATCTAAATTTTTACCCCACTTATTTAAAGTTGCTGGAATATCTTTTACAGCACCCGTTAAAATAAGTTTTTCCTTAGCTCTTGTTAAGGCAACATAAAGAATTCTCATCTCTTCTGATAAATTTTCCAAATTCATTTTGTATTTTAAAGCTTCTTTTGCAATACTTGGATAAGATATACGTCTATCTATATCTACAAGTTGTGGCCCAAACCCCAATTCATAGTGATATAACATATCTTTTTTAAAGTCCATTGTATTGAAGTTTTTACTCATGGCAGAGCAAAATACTATAGGGAATTCCAATCCTTTACTTTTATGTATAGACATTATTCTTACTACATTGGCATTTTCTCCTAAAGTTTTTGCACTTCCCATATCAGAATTTGATTTTTTTATTTTATCTATAAAGTTTATAAAGTTAAAAATACCTTTAAAACTTGTCTCTTCAAATTGCTTAGCTCTTTCAAATAAAATTTTTAAATTAGCTTGTCTTTGACTTCCACTTGGTAAAGCTCCCACATAAGCATAATATCCACTTTTCATGTATAAATGCCATAAAAACTCATCCGTACTCATATATAAAGATTTTTCCTTATATTCTTTTAATCCACTTAGAAATCTTCGACATTTTTCTTTTATTTCCTTCTTTTCTTCATCTTCACTTTCACTTAAAATTCTTATACATTCAAAAAGATTAGTATTTTCATTTTCTAATCTTATATCTATAAAATCTTCTGGTGTGAAAGATGTATATGGAAGTATAGGTGATTTTAAAACAGCAAGTAATGGAATATCCTGCATAGGATTATCTATTATCCTTAAAAATGACATTATAGTTTTAATTTCTATAGTATCAAAATATCCCATCCCTGTATCTGCATATGTTGGTATTCCCATATTTATAAGTTCATCAGCAAATACTGGTGCCCATGAAGATGTAGCTCTAAGTAAAATGACTATATCTTTAAAATCAACAACTCTGTAATCATCTAATTTTTTATCATAAACTTTATATGTATTACCTTCTTCATCTTCTGACATTAAATTTTTTATAATTTTACCAACCATACGAGCTTCAAGTTGAATATTATCTAACTCTTCTTCTGATATTTCATCATCATTTTGACTTTCTTCATTTTCCTTTTGTGCTTTTTCCATTAAATGAATTTCTGTAGCACCACCTACAATCACATTTTTTTCAATATTTTCTTTGAAAGATGCACCTAAATTTAATGATTCATCCTTTGTATATTCAATTTCACCTATATTTTTACTCATTATATTTTCAAAAATATAGTTACAACTATCTATAACTTCTTTCCTACTTCTAAAGTTTTTATAAAGCATTATTTTTCTATTTGCTTCACCTTTTTCGGTTCCATAAGTAGCATATTTTTCTAAGAAAATTTCAGGTTTTGCTTGTCTAAATCTATAAATACTTTGTTTAACATCTCCAACCATAAATCTATTTGGAGTTTCAACTTTAGCTATTGTTGAAAGTAAAACTTCTTGGACAAAGTTGGAATCTTGATATTCGTCTATAAAAATTTCATAAAATTTCTCCCTATATTCTAAGGCAACATCACTTCCTATAGCTTTGCCATCTTTATCTCTTACAATATCTTCATTTTCATCTTTTTTAATCAATATATCTAAAGCAAAATGTTCTATATCATTAAAGTCAATTATACCTTTTTCCCTTTTTCTATTGCTATATAAGTCCATAAATCTTATAAGTACTTTGCCAAGGGCATTAACCACTGGGTATAACATTTTTATTTCTTTATTTAATGCTGAAATATCTTTATTAAATGTGGAATTTTGTATAGATTCCAAAGATTTTTTAGCATCATCTCTTATTTTTTTAGCTTTATCTTTAGCTTCTTTTATGTATTCTTCAGACCCCTTGGGAATTCTTTTTACTCCCTTTGCATAGTTTTCAAATTCCAAAGATAGGGCTGCTCTATAAGATTCTTCCCAACCTTTATCACAACTATCTAAAAGGTTTTTTATCATTTTATATTCTATTTTTAATTTATCTGTAAAAGTTTCTAACTCTTCTATGCCTTCTACCATTTCCAAAGCTTTATTAAAGTTTTTCACAATACCATTAATTTGAATTTTCACAGTATCTAAAATAATATGAGCCCATTTTGATGTGGAAAAATCAAAATTATCATCTATATTAAAATCATTTATACTATCTTTTAACCATTTTCTCGGATAAGGTGAAGACATAACAAAGGAATAAATACTTAAAACCATATGTTGTAAGTTGGAATCTCCTCTTTTTTCACTATAACTTTCAACTAATTTATAAAAATCATCTTCCTTTGCTTCATAAAATTCTTCAAAAACTTCTTCTATAGTTTCTAATTTTAAAATAGTACATTCTGTTTCATCACCTATTCTAAAGTTAGGATCCAAATCTATCTTGTGAAAATTTGATTTAATAACTTCTAAACAAAATGAATGTATAGTTGTTATACTTGCCTTATTTAAAAGTACCAATTGATTTTGTAAATGAGTATCTTCTGGATTTTCTTCTAAGGCCTTACCTATGGCATCTCCTATTCTTTCTCTCATTTCTGATGCTGCTGCGTTGGTGAAGGTAACTACTAGCAAGCTATCTATATCTACTAATTTTTCTTTATTTGTAATTATCTTTATTATTCTTTCAACTAAAACGGCTGTTTTTCCCGAACCTGCAGCTGCTGCTACTAATAAATTACAATCTCTACTGTCTATTACTTCTTGTTGTTCTTTCGTCCATTTTGGTGAGCCCACTATTTTTTAACCTCCTTCTCCATTAATTTAATAACTTCTTCATCGCTTTTATCATTAAGAACTGTATATGTATTGCCTTTTATTGAAACATCAAATTGACAAATAGATGCATAAGAGCAGAAATCACAAGATGTTCCATTTTTATTTTTGCATGGAATAATACTTATATCTCCTCCAACCATTCTTTCACACAATTCTTTTACTTCATATTTTACATATTCTCTTAATATATCAAATTCTTCATCTGTAACGCCTTTTGTATATCTTCCTATATTTCCATTTTTATCAAAGTTTGCAGGTATTACTAAAGAAGTTTTTCGATCTCCTTCTTTTAATGATAAATCCATTTCACCTATGATATCTTTATCTTTTAAAACTAAACCATTCATTCTAAGTTTTTTCAATATTTCTTCATTTATAATTGAATCCTTTTGGTCTTCATTGCTTTTTACAATAGGATTATCAATTCTGTTATAAAGTATGGCTGCTGGTTTTAAAGTTGATTTTTTGTATTTATCACTTTCTATAATGGCATCTAAATAAACTAACAATTGTAGCTGTAAACCATAATATACTTCTGTTAAGTTAATAGATTTATCTCCTGATTTGTAATCTACTATACGAATATATTTGCTATCATCTTTTTCTAATTCATCAATTCTATCTATTTGACCAACTAGTGTTATTTCTTCTCCATTGTTTAAAGTAAGCTTTATAGGTGGATATTTCCCATTTTTTCTAAAGCTTACTTCATAATCTACAGGTTCAAAATTTCCTTGTTTAATTTGCATGGAAATTATATTAATTGCTGATATTAACATTTTCTTTAACCTATAAGCTAAATATTTATATCGTTCTGATGAATTTAATATAAATCCTGGAATTTTACTCACCATTTCATCAACTATAATTGATACTTTAACTCTTATATAATCTTCATTTATTTCATGCCAATTTAATTTATCTTTATTTAAAGATTTTGAGAAGATATCAAGTATATTATGAACAAAGGAACCTAAATCTGGAGCTGTAAATGAATATTCTTTTCTCTCCTGAGCTTTTAATCCATATTGTATAAAATAAGAAAATGGACATCCTGCATATTTTTCTAATTTAGATACACTTAAATTTTTATTTTCATATAATTGTTGAATTTTTTCTTTGTCTACTTTTTCAACTTGATTTGTATAGCTTAACCCACTTACTACCTTTTCCAATTTACCCTTGTATTCTTCATCACTTAAGAAATATTTGTATAAATCTAAATAAACTGGATTTATATTATCTCTTATTTCAAATTCCTTAATAGCATTTATAAGTTCATTAAAAGTAGGAGCTTTTACCGTTATATTGTCTAAAGCTTTTTGAGTAGAATTATCTAAATCTTTTAAAACATAACTTGTCATACTTATATTAGGGAATATTTTTTTAAGCCTTGATACAATTATAGAAGGTCTTAAAGTCTTTCCTTCATGGTCTGATATGGGATAGCTTATTATAAGATTTTCACTTGTATAAGTTAATGCTTTATAAACTAAAAACTGCTCTTCATAAGTTTTAGTTTTACTATCTATATCTACTTCCAATCCTTTTTCTCCAAGGGATTCTCTATCTTTATCTGTTAATAAACCACTTTCTTTAGAAATTAGAGGGAAAATACCATCTGTAGTTCCAATTAAATACAGGTATTTTGTATTGGAATTTTTCATTCTATCAATAGAACTTACTAAAACTTGGTCCATACTAGGTGGTACTAAACCTAATTCATATTCATCAAAGCCTAAACTTATAACTTTCATAAATTTATCTAATGAAATTTTTTCATCCCCCATTAATTCAACCATTTGATCTAAAATATCTACAACAATTTGCCAAACTTGAGAATATTCATCTGCAACTTCTAAGTCACCTTTTTCAGTAAAATTATTAATTAAATTTTCCAATGTTTCTTCTATATTAATATCAATTAAAAATTCATAAACATAAGTGCAGATTTCTTTTACAGTTTTATTTTTCTTATCCAATTTTTCTTGTAATTTTATAATTGGCTCTAATATTTTATTTTTAGTTTCATTGATTCTTTCTTTTTGCTCTAAATCAAATTCACTTTCTTCAGCTAAATAATTAGAATTTACTTTATACTCCCATCTTTCTTCAAACCACTTCTTACCTGTTATCCCGTTTTGAAGGACGTAGTTTTCCAATAAACTTATATCTTCTTCATCAACTCCTATAAGTCCACTTTTTAAATATCTAAACATAGTTTCATAAGAATATCTCCTATGTCTCATTTCCAATACAGATAAAATTAGCACTATAATAGGATTGCTTTTTGCTTCTCTTTTTGAATCTATAAAATTTGGAATTTCATATTCCTTAAATATGGACTTAACTAAAAAATCATATCTATTTAAATCTCTAGTTGCCACTGTAATATCTTTATATCTAGCCTTTTTGTTTCTAACTAAATGAACTATATCTTTTGCCACTTGTTCCACTTCATCATATAAATTATTAAATTCCTTAATTTCTATGTGTTTAGTTTCTTTTTCATATTTTCTATAAGGATAAGCATGATAAAAAGCTTCCAAATGTTTAAGCTCATCATTTCCCCTAAATCTTTTTACTTCTTCAGAGTTTAAATTAATATTAGTATGTATTTTCACATTTTCTTCTACTGCTATTTTATATAATTTTTCAAAAGTATACTTAGTTCTTGAAAATGCATCATTTTTTGCATAAGTAAATTGAGTTAGAGAATCTATTGTTAAAGATACATAAACTTCTTTTGCTTGTTTTAATAAAACTCTTAAAATTCCATACTGATTAGGTGTAAAACCTGTAAATTCATCTATATAAATATATGCACCTTTAAAGTAATCACATTTTTCTAGTTTTTCAGCTAAAGATGTAAGCATATCTTGAGAATCCACATAATTTTCATGTAAATTTTTCTCAAATTCTGTATATATTTTAGCAATATCCATTAATTTATATCTTAATGTTTCATTTTCTATTTCCCCTGACATATTTTCCAATATTTCTGGTGATACATTATATTGTTTTAACTCCGATATCATATCTGTTATGGAGGATACAAACCCTGATTGTGTTGCTGATCTTGCATAAACATTTAAATCCTTTGTTATTTTATCTATGGATTTATAAACAATCATAGCTCTACCACTAGAATTTATATTTACATCAGTAAGTCCTCCCACCTTTGAGAAAACAATACTACTCATAGTTTTAAAACTAAGTACTCTACTTCTTAGATACTTATCTTTTTCTTTTCCTTGGAAAAGTTTAGACATATTTTTTTCCATTTCAAATGAGTATTGTTCTGGAACTAAAAGAATTACAGGACTTGTTTCATCATCTTGTACTCTTTTTTTTATTTCATTTAGCATAAAGGTTGTTTTTCCTATACCACCTCTACCTAAAACAAATTTAAGACCCATAAATGTCTTCCTCCAAAATTTCATAATTTATAGCTTCACTGTTACAAAGCTTATTAAACTCACAGTATTTACAGTGGTTTAAATTTTTATTTATTTTATTTTCATTATTAAAATCAGTTGATTCAATATTATTTATTAAATTTAGTATTTTCAATTTATTTTCTTCATGTAATTTTTTATTATAATTAATTGTAATTATGTTATTTTCTAAGCCTGGCTGATAATAGTTCATACTTATATTTTCTATATCATAAGTAGGATAAAAATTTTTTCTTATTATTTCCTCTGCTAAAAATAGATACACTATGGTCTGCATTCTATTTAATGCATTTTTATAAGTTATTTCCCTATTTTCTGTTTTCCAATCCCATAAATTTATGCTATCTTTTTTTATCTTTACTAAATCAACTTTAGCTATTAAATTTTTATTATTTAAATTTAATCTAAGATCATATTCAGGTAAATATATATTTTCATCTTTTATGGGAAATAAATCTTTAATTTTATTTATCCATTTATTAAATTCTTTATTTTGACAATTTCCCAAAGGTATTTGAGAAAAATATCTTTCACATAATAAATGGAATTCTCGTCCTAATTTCAAACTATCGTAATATTCACGACTATCTACATCATCATATTTCCAATTTATATTATCTATATATTTATATTTAAATTTAAAAGGACATGATTTATAAGTATTTAATGAGTTTTGGCTATATGTAAAATATTTTAATTTTTCATTCATTTAATCATTCTCCTTTATTATCGATTATATTTTTTAATATATTTAAATACATAGATGGATTTTGATTTCTTTTATCTTGGGCCGAATTTTTTGCACTAGCTGATAAAATCAACATTTCTTTTGCCCTTGTAATACCAACATATAAAAGTCTTATTTTTTCTTTTATTAAGTTTTCTTTTATTTCTTTTGGATAATTTTTAGTTACTTCACCTTGTAACATTAAATCTATTTCTGCTTTTATATTTGCCTGAGGATTTTTATATTTTTCTTTAAGATACCATTTGTCACATTGGAACTTTTGATAAATATTATCTGGGAAATTAAATTCTGTCATTCCCAATAAAAATACACAATCCCACTCTAGTCCCTTTGATTTGTGATAATTACACACAGTTATACTTCCTGGGTAAGGTTCATATCCATTTATTTCACTAACAATTTCAATAATATAACTAAATACCCTATTTTTCCTATCACTTAACAAGTTATAAATTTGTTGTAAGTTTATGTTGTTGTTTTCAGATTGTAAATACTTCACATAAAATCCTAAATAGTCAACTATAGCTCTTTCTTCTTTTTCGATTAATAATGTGTCCCCTATGAAAAGAATCAACTTATCTACTCTTGTTAATGGATATTCAATTATATTTTTTAAACTTTCTAAGCCATATAAAAAACTTTCATATAAATCACTATTTATATCTATTATTATATTTTTTGAACAATCTTTATCATATAGTAAATTTTCTACAGTATAATTATTTTCTTTTAATAATTGAAGAAAATCTTTTTTTCCTTCTTTATTATCAGTTTTTATATATACTTTGTCTAAAACTTCTATTAATTTATCTATGTTGTCACAGTTTAATATAAAATCTATAATTAAAGCAATATTATCTATTACTCTTCTTTTTCTAAGAGAATTTGGACCAAGTTCTTCAAATTCTAAATCTTCTTTTATAAGTTCTTTGGCAACTAAGTTAATATGGTCATTATAAGGTACTAATATACCTATACTTTTATCTGGATATTTTTTATGAATATTTCTTACAAATTTTACACTTTGCTCTATTTCTTTATCAAAAGTTTCATAATACTTATAATTTATTTGATACTTATCCGGCTCTGGATTTTCCTTGTATCCCATATTTTTAGGTACTGTTTTTATATTCATTTCTTCCAAAGCATCTCTACATTCTTCTTGCAAATTTTGTGTAACATATCTAACTAATTCATTGGCAAGATTTATTATGTCTTTTGAACTTCTATTTGACATGTCCATCTTATAGCAAAAATCACTTTCTTCTATAAATTCCTTAAAAAACTTAGGATCTGAAGATGAAAATGTACCTGTTATACTCTGATTTATATCTCCAACTCTTACTAAATTTTTATGTTCTTCACAAATTAACCCTATTATTTTTCCTTGAATTTCATTGGAATCCTGACATTCATCCTCAAACACATACTCATATTTATTTTGATATTTCCTTTTTAAATCTTCATCCATACTTAAAATTTTATAAGCCAAAATAAGCATATCATCATAATCTAATAAACCATTTGATTTTAATTGTTTTTCATACTGTTTATATATGGGAAGAATTATTTTAAATATTCCCCTACGATTTTCATTTAAATATTGTTCTAACTTTTGTGGTTTAATGCCCTTGTATTTTAACTCACTTATAGTATTTTGAACTAAATCATAAAACCCATTTTCCCAAGCATCTAGTTGTCTTTGAGCCCACTCTACGTCTTTTTGTTCTTTTAAAAAGAATCTAAATGCTTTTTCACCACCATTAATTTTAAAATTGTTTATGCATTCATTTAAAATCATAGTTTTTTGCAAATCATCTGCTATATTAAAATCCTCATTTAACATAACTATTTCTGGTTTTTCTTTTATTATTTTTACAGCTAAAGAGTGAATAGTCATTACTTCATAAGAAGTTTTTTCTTCTATGTTTTTTTCTTCAAGAATTTTCTTTATTCTAACTTTAAAATTATTTACCGCACTATTCATATAAGTTAATATAAGAATTTTCCCTTTTCCTTGTTTTTTCTCTTGCAAAAGTTTTGCTACTAAATTAGTAACTATAAATGTTTTACCAGCTCCTGGTACTGCAGGAACTGCCATTTTTCCACCTTCATAATTTATAATTGGAAGTTGGTCTTCTCTATAATTAATTTTACTCATCAACTTTCTCTCCTTTATCTAAAAGTCTCAATAAAAGGGTATACATCATACTTTCCTGCATAAATCCATTTACACTATAATCACTTTTAAAAGCATAAACCTCTTCACTGTTTATCAATAAATTATAAATTAAATTATATAAATAATATTTTTTATAATTTTCTTCCATTTCATCACTATATATTTTTTCTTTAAAAGATTTTCTAAGAACTAATGGGTTTGATATATCTTTTTCTATTTTCATATTCCATACATTGCTACCTATATCTAACCAAAGTTGTATTTTTCTATTTATATTAGCATTTATATATGTATAAGGCGTGGCAATAATAATTTTATTTGATTTTTTCATATCTTCCATATCAGAAGACATATAATAATCATTTATGTTTTCTTTCAAGCATTTTATAAAAATTTCATGCTTTTCTTTTTTATTTATATTTAAATCTTCTAAAATTTCACTGAAAATATCGCCTTGTTTTATAATCTCTTTACAAAACTGAACATTTTCCTTTCCATTTTTAAGATTTAGCATTTTTTCTATGTAAAATTGAAGTAAAAACTCACTAATTCTTAAACTTTCTTTTTCTTTATTTCTTATAAATTCTATCAAATTTTTATACTCTTCATTTTCATGACGGGTATTATAAATTTTTATAGCTCTTATTTTATTCACTTCAAATAATACCTCAATAAAATTTATATACTCTTCTTCTTTTATAAAATGTTGTAAATTTAAAAATATACAAGTAGCTACAACTAAAGCATTAGCATATGGATGATCTATTATCTTACTATCCATTTTTGTATTTTGTATTTCTATATTTTTTTCTTTTAATTTATTACATATTTTATAATCTAATATGGAGTTATTTATTGGAGAAATTATAACTATATCTTTTAAGTTTTTACCACTTCTTATTAACTCTTCAATTTTATTTCCAACGGCTTCAATCATTTCATCATATAAATGAGAATTTTCATCAATATTAATTTTATTTTTTTCTTTATAAAGCGTTTGTATATTTATTTCATCAAATATAAATTTATCTTCGCTATGTTCTGAGAAATGTCTTTTTAATATATTTTCTTCAATATATTTTATATCCACATTTTTAAAAGATGAATAATCCTTGCTTTTATCATAGAAAATATAAGCATCTTCCACAGATTGCATTAACTCATCAATTAAATTACCTTCACTTACACTGCTATTTTCTAAGCTATCCACTATTAAATATTTATACTCTTTTTTCAATTTTTCTTTGTAATCTTTATTATTTAATAAAAAATTATTATATAAATATATGGATAAAGAATTATCAATTATACCTTCCAAAAATAATGTTTCAACATAATAATCAATTATTTCTTGCATTTGACTGTATGAGTATCTATTTAAATCATTTCTATTTTTTTTAGTATCGTATATTTTTTCTCCTATACTATTTATATCAAAATTATTAAAACAAGCTTTACTTAAATTATCCATAATATTTCTGCAAATACTTTTATCAGTACCCACTATATCTTCAAAATAATTTTCTTCTTCTCTCATTTTTTTTATATAAGATTTTATTATATATTCACTTAAACTTGGAGAAATAAAAGAAGGGCTTATTTTGTCTTTTTTTATTTGATTACAATTTTTAACTACTATGGGCCAATATTTTATTAACTCACTTTGAACAAAGTGACTATATGTAGTTATTTTTAGCTCTTCACTAAAAGGAAGATTTATATCTCTCATATAATTTAATTTAGTTATACTATTTGGTACAAGAAAAAGGATATTCTTGCTTCTATAGTTATTTTTTTTTATTATAGATAATATCTTAGCTCATGAACTAAGTTGTCTTCAATTTTAATTAATTGGTGAACGATTTCTTTTACATCATCTTGTGAATTAGGGTATTGATTTAAATATCTAGAGATAGATTTAATTCCCATATTACAACCTTCTGTTATAATATCAGCTATCTTTTCATCAACATCACCCGTAAGTAGTTTTAGATTGGTACTCATCCAAGACATAGCTTTAGCGATAGTACTTGGTTCCTTATCTTTATCATGAAATTCATTTAGTTTTTGATGTGTTAAATTTCCTAATTTTTTGTGTTCTTCAAGAGAATTTTTTAAAAGTGTTATTAATTTTTCATTTTTAGCTTTATTGATGACTTCATCTAAGCTCTCAACTGCCATTTTGATTCCTGCATTACATTCGTTCAAAAGTTTAATAGTATCTTGTGTTGGCATGATGTCACCTTCCTTTAAATATAAAATTATTGTTTGGAATTTCATTAACTTTTATTCTATAGGTTGGATAAGGGGGATCATAAAAAAGTGGGACAAATAATTTGTCTCACCTTTTTTGGTTCTTCATTTAAATTTTTATTAACATCTATTTAAAACACAGCGTTAAATTAAAAAGATTGGTTAGGAATAAGTACCCTTTTATATCCATTCGAATACTATGTTACTAGAAAGGAGTAGGATAAAGCATGAATTTAGAAGAGAATAGCTATCAGCAAGATTCTAAGCAATGGCAGGATAAGTGCAATCGTTTATTATATTATCATGTTGTCTTAACCTTGAAAGATGGAAATACTGTTGATGGAATTATTGGACGTGTTGACGATGATCAAGTCATTGTGTTAGTAGGTGAAAATGT
>OGCQ01002313.1_pt1 | contig 19927 bp, 20 predicted proteins | sample 1570161 | NCBI WGS metagenome assembly OGCQ01 (sample SAMEA4384402, study PRJEB24528) | human gut metagenome
CGGCGCAAAACCATTGTCCACCGGACAATGTGCGCCCTGCCGGAGGCTATATCAGATGTATGCAGTAAAAGTATATGAGGCGTATATCACAACAAGATTAAAAGAAAAGAGGATTATCATGAATAAAAAATATCTCCCTGGAGAACTGGCTCTTTGCATCGTACTGATCATCAACAGTCTTGGAGTGTGCCTGATGGCAAAGAGTGGCTTTGGAATTTCAACGATTTCATCTGTGCCATTTGTATTCAATAAAGTATTTCCGGCACTGTCGTTTGGAACATGGAATTACATTTTCCAGACAATGCTCGTATTAACACTTATGATTTTAAAGAAAGCATTTTGTTTCGAATATATCTTTTCCTTTGTTGTAGGAATCGGTTTTGGGAAAATGATTGATGTCCACGATGCGTGGCTGGCACTTCTGCCAAATACAATGGCGTTAAATGTACTGTATTTTGCATTGGGATTTTTGATTATCGGCTTTGGAATCGCACTGGCGAATCGCTGTATGCTTCCGATTATTCCGACGGATACATTTCCAAGGGATATGTCAGAGATTCTGAACAAACCATATAAATATGTGAAGACCACATTTGACTTGTGTTGTCTGACTACAACACTGGTACTTTCCATTGGAATCCTTCACGGACTTCACGGTGTAGGAATCGGAACAGTGCTCTGCGCATTCATTACAGGAAAGACCGTATCCATGTTTCAGAAAGTGTTAGATGACCATGTTGTATTCTATCGCGCGGTAATTCGTCCGACGAAGCCGGAGATATCCGGACGGACGGTGTAAGATGGATTCTCTAAAAACTAGAACTTCGATATAGAAATAAGTTTCAGAGACATTGCTTTTTTGAAAAAAAGTTATGCCTCTTTTTTTAATCAAAAAGGAAAACAAAATATTTAATAAGATTTTTAGTGAATATATACAAGTCTATGATATACTTTTTGTTAATTCTGACTGTTTAGATAGGAATGATGAGAAGGTGAAAAATAATGCAATAGATTATAACAATAAAAAGGCTTAATCATACAAATAATCAATTTGCCAATTATATGAAGAGGAGAATACAATATAGATGTTATCAATATTATATAGGAGGAAATAGAGAAATGAAAAAGAAACTAATTGGAATGATGCTTGTACTTGCAATGATGGCGTCTCTGCTTACAGCATGTGGAAAGTCTAATTCAAGTTCAGACAGCAACTCAACAAAAAAGGCAAAAAGTGAAAGCAGCGAAAACTTAACATCTGATGGTAAGGCAAAGAAAGCTTGTTATATTACAAATTCACCATTAGGTAACGACTTCACAGATTCTATTTGGTCTGGTTTTCAGGCTATGAAAGATAAGGGCTGGGAGGTTAAGAGTATTGAAGTTAGTGAAGAAGGCGAGTATGCAGAGCAGATTCGTGCCATGGCAGCAGAAGGATACACTGCAATCTTCACAATGTTTGATGAAGTAAGTGACGTGGCGTTAGAGCTTGCAGACGAGCTGAAAGAGGAGTATCCAGACCTTCATATTTTCATGCTTGATACATATATGGAGCACGATAAAACAAATTGCACAAGTGTTTCAGTAGATCCGTTCGAGTCATCATTCGTTGCAGGTTTCGTGGCAGCAAATATGACACAGACTGGAACAGTAGGATGGATTGGACATTCTGATATTCTCAAAATTTGGAGATTCAGAGATGGATTTAAAGCTGGGGTAGCTTATGCAAATAATGGAACACAGGTTGTGACCGCATTTACAGGAGATTATAAAGATCCTGTAAAAGGACAGGAGACAGCAAAAGCAATGATTGATGAGTACCCGGTAGATATTATTTATCAGTGTGATTATCTTGGAGGAAGTGGCGTCATTTCCGCATGTGCAGATGCTGGTATCAAATGTATCGGTGTAGATGACTGGCAGGGTGGAATTGATAAATGTGTATTCTGGTCAGCAATCAAAGCTATGAATGTAGCAGTAGAGTCTATTCTTCAGGATGTAGATGACGGAAGAGAATTTCCTACGGCAATTAACTTTGACTTAAGTTCAGGCGGTAGAGTTTATGATGATCGTGACTGGAATAACATTCCAAAAGATCTTCAGGATAAAGTAACAGAACTTATCAATGGAATCAAATCTGGAGATGTAGATGTTTACGCAGGATTTGATGAGTACAGATTACAGTACTAAGAATAAGTATAATTAGCAGTGATAAGATGGCGGTTCTTTTTATAAGAATCGCCATTTGTTCTAACGAAAGAAGACAGTGGAGACGGTATGGAGAGCAACGAATATATTCTTGAATTAAATAATATATATAAGCAGTTTGGCAACTTAATTGCGAATAATCACGTAAGCATTAAAATAAAAAGAAATTCCATCCATGCCATAGTGGGAGAAAATGGTGCGGGGAAAAGCACATTGATGAATATATTGACCTGTGTTTATAAGATGGATGCAGGAAAGATTCTCTTAAATGGAAAAGAAGTACATTTCCATTCACCCAAGGATGCAGCAAAGGCCGGTATCGGTATGGTACATCAGGAGTTCATGCTTTATAAAGGAATGACCGTATTAGAAAATATTATACTGGGAACAGAAAGAAGTCATATAGGTTTCCTAAATAAAAAAAGAGACTATAAAGATATTGAAGAAATCAGTAATAAATATCATTTTCAGCTTCCATTGAAGGAAAAAATTGATGAATTACCGGTTGCTATGTTGCAGCAGATTGAAATTGTAAAAGTATTGTACAGAGAAGCGGAAATATTTATTTTTGATGAGCCGACTTCAGTACTTACGCCACAGGGAGTGAAAGGCTTATTTCAGGCATTTCAGTTTTTGAAAGAGAAAGGAAAGACAATCATATTTATCACGCATAAGCTTCAGGAAGTTCTTGAAATTGCAGATTATGTGACAGTTCTAAAAGATGGAAAAGCAATTGGAACAAGAAAAAACGAGGGACTTACTGAGGAGATACTTGCAAGTATGATGGTTGGACGTGAGGTCATGCTTCATGCAAATAAACCGGCATGTGAAAGCGGTGAGATTATTTTAAGCGTCAATCATTTGTCGGTGAAAGATTTTAATAATATTTTGCGAGTGGATGATGTGTCTTTTGATATTCACGAAGGAGAAATCGTTGGTATAGCAGGAGTTGCTGGATCAGGACAGAGCGAAATTGCAGCGACTCTTATGGGACTTGTTTCGCCAGAGCCGGACAGTGAAATCTGTTTTCTGGGAAAGGATATAAAGAATAAAAGTGTAAGAGAAAGAAGAGCTTTAGGAATAGGATATGTACCGCAAGATCGTATGAAAAATGGAATCAATAGACAGGGAACAGTCTGGGAAAATGCAATTATGGGATATCATTTGCAGCATGGAGTAAAAAAGAGTGGTGTCATAAATTTTAAGGAAGTACATGATTTTACAGATGATGTGGTAAATCAATATAGTGTAAAAGTGCAGAAAGATGAAGATATTGCCGGTACTTTGTCAGGAGGAAATATACAGAAACTGATTGTTGGAAGGGAATTTTCTCAAGATAAGAAGTTGTTGATTATTGAGGATCCAACCAGAGGAATTGATGTGGGAGCTATTGAATTTATCTGGAAAAAGATTATTGATATTTCGAGGAAAGGAGCTGCGGTTCTGCTTATCAGTCATGAATTGAATGAAGTTATGCAGTTATCAGACCGGATATTGATTGCATACAATAAAAAATTGCAGGCTCCAAAGAATTCAACTTCTCTTTCAGAAGAAGAAATAGGATTATTGATGGCAGGAGGAAAGATAAGTGAGCAGTAAATGGAAAGAAAAATGGAAAGATATGCGAATGATCTGCCTACAGTATGTGATTGCATTGCTCCTTACGTTAGCGTTGGGAGCACTTCTGATCTATCGTCTGGGGGAGCAGCCAATGACTGCTGTTTATTACATCTGGGATGGGGCTTTTGGGAGCCTTTACAAATTTGGCAGTACATTAAGATGGATGACTCCATGCCTTTTTACCGGAATTGCAGTATCATTTGCATTTAAATCAGGAATCTTTAATTGTGGAATTCAGGGACAAGTATACATGGGGGCAATCACAGCGGCTACGATAGGTTATGCAGTGCCGATGCCAGCCGGAATTCATGCGTTTGTTTGTATCGCAGCAGCAGGGATTGTCGGAATGCTATGGGCATTGATTCCTGCAATTATGAGATTATATTTTAAAATAGACGAAGTTATTACTTCGCTGATGTTTTGCTTTATTGCAACCTATATTACTTCATATATTGTAATCTGGAAAATTATTGGTGGAAAAGCAGATTCTATGGCATCACAGGCAAATGCGTCACCACAGATTATGGACACAGCAAGAATTCCGAAGCTAATCAAGGGAACAGAATTAAATTGTGGAATGTTGTTTGGATTAGTGATAGTAATCGTTATCTTTTTAATCTATAAACATACAAAAATTGGATATGAGCTGAAGCAGATAGGTCAAAATATAGAGTTCTGCAAAGCAGGAGGAGTCAATACAACAAAGTTATTCCTTGGAGTATTTTTGATTTCCGGATTGATTTCCGGATTGTGTGGTGGAATCGAAGTATCTGGTTCTTATGGAAGATTTCAGTAGTAATATCGGATGGGATGGAATTATGATTGCCAGAGTGGCAGGGAATAACCCACTTGGAGTGATTGCTGTTTCGTTTGTCTGGGGTGCTTTAAAAGCAGGAGCAATGAATATGGAACGCCTTACAACATTGAACCGACTTACAGTTAATATTATTCAGATGTTTTTTGTATTATTGATATCTGTTGATTTTAAAGCATTGTGGAAACGTTTTGGTGTTTACAGACAACGTCGGAAGATTAAAAAGATGGAGGAAACAGTATGATAAAAATATTATTTGGAACGATTACTCTGTCTGCAACATTAAGACTTGCGACTCCGATTATCATAGCAGCTGTAGGAGGAAGTTTTTCACATAAAGCGGGTACTTTTAACATTGCATTCGAATGTTTTATGTTATTTGGCGCATTTTTTGGAGCATATGGAAGTTATCTGACGGGTAGTCCGATGGCAGGAGCGCTGCTGGCGGCTGTTTCGGGAGGGGTACTTTCTCTTGTATTTGGATTATTTGTATTTATTTTAAAGGCAAACCCGATGATTATCAGTATTGCTATGAATAACGGAGCCTGGGCAGTCACGACGCTTATGTTGACACTGGTATGGGGAGTCAGAGGATCCTTTGTAAGCCCGGAAATTGTTAGTTTTAAAACACTGGATATTCCAGTACTTCGAAATATTCCTTACATAAAGAATATTGCAAATAACCAGATTATACTTGTGTATATGGCATATGCAATTATTATCATCGGAACAATTATTATGTATAAGACAAAGTTCGGACTGCGAGTCAGAGGAATCGGTATCAATGATGTGGCAGCCCAGACCGCTGGTGTAAATGTTGGAGCGACTAAGTGGATTGCGCTGATTATTATGGGAACAATGGTTGCTTTTGCAGGAGCCTACTGTCCATTGTGTGGGTTAAGTACATTTTCAGAAAATATGACAGCAGGAAGAGGATTCCTGGCGTATGCATCAGTACTTGTTGGAGATGGAAATCCACTGGTCAGTGGTTTGATAGCGGTAGTTTTTGCATACGCAGATGCATTAATGCTTACACTGACACAAAAAGGATATCCAACACAGTTGATTCAAACATTTCCTTATGTAGCAGTTATTATTGTATTATTTGTAACAAATATAAAGAATTTTAAAAAGAGTGCAAGTGTGTAAGAAAATGGCAGGTGATGTAAATGAAAAATTTATTTAAAAGACTTCCTACTTTTTCAGCAGATTACAGTGGCGTATGCAATGCCATACAGCATATGCGCTGTCTGATAATACTACATGGTCAGGGAGGATGCATTGGCGGAGTGAGTACATGTGATGACTTTGAAAAAGAAAAGAATGAAGAACGCATTTTATTTACAAAGATATCAGAAATTGATACTGTGACCGGAAATGATCGTAAAATTCTAAATCAGATTGTCTTAGATTCACAGGAGATAGAGCATGATTTTATTGTTATAGCAGGTTCTCCAATTCCAATGCTGATTGGTACAGACTGGAAAGCATGGGTGAGAGAATTGGAAGAAGCTACAGGAAAACCTGTGATTGCGATGAATACCAAAGGATTTTTAACTTATGAGGAGGGAGAAAAGGCAGTTTTTCTGGAATTGGAAAAAAAATTTTCCAAACCGGCAAAAAAAGAAAATCGTGTGAATATTATTGGGGATACGTGTTTGTCCGGCTGGACAGAGGACAGGCGGACAAACTTAAAAAGCAACCTGCAAAGACAATACGATAAAGTCATTTCATGGAATGATAATGCTGGGATAGACGAGTTACAGAAGATGTGTAGTGCCAGTATAAATATTGTGGCATCTGTCTCAGCACTTCCGACAGTCAGGAAGCTGGAAGAGGATTATGGAGTTCCATATATGATAGCAGAGGAGGAGTTAAAAGAGATAAAGGGAATGGAAGTATTTAATAAGACAGGATCTATTTTACTGGTTGGAGAACAGGTGATTATGAATCAATACAGAAAACAATTCCGAAAAAATGGATATACGGGTCGAATTTCCGTATGCAATTTCTTTGAGATGAATCCAGAATGGATGGAAGAAGGAGACTGCCGTCTGGAGGGCGAAGATGACTATATAAAATACCTCAAAGAGCAGGAAGGTTATGAATATATTGTTGGAGATTCGCTGTTGGAACAGTTTGGGGGATATCAAAAGGAATTTATAAATGTACCGCAAATTGCACTGAGTGGAAGATTATTAAATGACAGGTGATATGTGAAAAAGATTTTGAAGCGGGAGCGAGAAATATGAGTACAAGATCAATTTTTAGTATTGAGGAAGTTTATCAGTCAATTAAAGAGGAAAAAAATTTGACAGAAAGTCATCTTGGCGTTCCGGGAAATTCAAAAGGTTGTGGAGGAATTATAGATATTGCATTGATGATTCCGGAATCAGTGGTGCTATTTGTAGCACCACTCGGGTGTGCGCGTCATGTGACAACTCACAGCTGGCAGCGGGATGGCAGAGTATTTGCACTGGCATTAGATGAGGCAGAAGTTGTAACTGGTGCACATCTCAACACCATTGAACAGGCAATTTTGGAGATTTATGATGATTGCAGAAATAAGCCAAAACTGCTAACTATATGTGGTTCCTGTATTGATCGTTTGATGGCATCGGATTTTGAAATGGTGGCAGATCGGTTATATGGACAGATGCCTGGAAGAATCCTGGTCATCTGGATGGACCCAGTAGTAGGAAGAAAGGAACATTGCCAGGTCAGATGCTGGGATAAAGTTTATTCTATGTGGAGGACAGGTGAAAAGAAAAACCTGTCAGTGAATCTTATAGGTCGTCTGTATCCACTGGCACAGAATAGTGAACTTCCACAATTACTGAAAAAAGCTGGAGTCGAGAACGTAAAGCATATGGCTGAGTGTGAAACACTGGAAGAGTTTTATGAGATGGGAGATGCATCATTAAATATTCTTGGAAGTAATCTTGGTGAGAAAGCGGCAAAAAAACTGCAGAAAACAAAAGGGATTCCGTATATAAAATGTCAGCCAACATTATCGGTAGAAAAAGTGCATAATATGTACAGGCAACTGGAAGATATTTTAAAAATTAAAATCTGTGATGAAGAAATTTATAGATTCACGAAAAAAGAAGTGGAACGATTCAAAAATGAGCGCAAAAACAATCCGGTACATATGGCAATAGGAGAAGCTTATGCGAGCCATGAAGATGCTTTTTCCATGGCAAAGGAGATTGCAGAATTAGGAATTAGTGTTGACTGGATTTATTCCGATGGGAAATTTAGTGGAAAAGCGGAACAGATTACCTGGCTGTATGAAAATCAGAAAAATGCAAAAATTTTGCTATTATCACATCCGGGCAGCAGGAAAATGATGCTAGATCCGCCAGAAGTGGATGTGGCATGGGGGATGAATGAAAAGTGGTTTTTAAAGAAAAAGAATAATCATTGGATTGATGTAGAAAGCAGACCAATAGACTGTGATTATGCTAGTGTTTTATGGTTTATAAATGTTGTAGAAAATGAATTGAAAAGAAGGAAAGATAAATGAAAAAGATTGCAATTTATGGAAAGGGTGGAATTGGAAAATCCACAGTGACAGGAAATCTGGCGGTAGCATTTGCGCAGACTGGGTATCGGGTGCTTCAGATTGGCTGTGACCCCAAGGCAGATTCTACAATGAACATAGTAGGAGAACAGGGAATAGAACCTGTCATGGATGTTCTGCGAGGTGGGAATATACATCCAGCATTGGAGGATATTTGTAAAGTCGGATTTGCAGGAGTATACTGTGTAGAGGCAGGAGGACCAATTCCGGGAATGGGATGCGCAGGTCGAGGAATCATTACAACATTCGAATTACTGGAAGAGCTGGAAGCATTTGAAAAAATTAATCCGGACATTGTATTATTTGATGTTCTGGGTGATGTTGTTTGTGGAGGATTTGCAGCACCGATTAGAGAAAATTACGCAGATGAGGTAATCATTGTTACCTCCGGTGAGAAAATGTCCCTATATGCAGCAGGGAATATTGTAAAGGCGGTAAAATCTTTTGAGACTCGTGGATATGCGTCGGTGAAAGGCGTCATATTAAACCGACGGAATGTTGAAGATGAAGAAGTGGAAGTTGTCAGATTTTTAGAGGAAAACGAATTACCACTATTAGGTGATATCCCACGTGATAATTTGATTCAGCAGTGCGAGAAGAAATCACAGACTGTGTTGGAAGGAGCAAAAGAGTCAGAGGTGGCGGAAATGTTTCGATATCTTGCAAAGAAGATAGTGGAGGAATAATTATGATTCACAGAATTTTGTCACTTGGAACGATTGCAGTCGATACAATGCTTTATATTGACAAAATGCCAGGAAAAGATGGATTTGGACATGTATATTCTGAAAAAGTTGTTCCAGGAGGCAGCAGTGCAAATGTCGCTGTTGCAGTAAAAGAATTAGGAAATATAGTTTTACAGTCAGGGAAAATAGCAGATGATTCATTTGGAGTTATTATTGAAAACAATCTGAAAGAAGAAGGAATTGATACAAGATATCTGGTGACAGAACCAGGTGGGGAATCTTTACATACGTATATTGTTGTGGATAAATCAGGAGAGCATTTTATTCTAGCAAATTCCGGAAACTGTGTAATGAATCTTGAAAAAGAAGAAATACCAGACCAGTTGTTTGAAGATATTGATTTATTTTATACAGATCTTGCATCTCCAAGGGCAGCAGTTTATATTGCTGGAGAATGTTACAGGAGAGAAATTCCGGTTGTGTATAATCTTCAGAATCCACCATCTATGGATCAAGGGGTAACATCAGAAGTTATAGATGAAATGTTGGAATATACCAGTTTATTTATTACAGGTAAAGCCACAATCTGTGCGACAACAGGAGTAGATGACCCAGTTCAGGCAGTGAAGACATTTATCGGAGAGCACCATCTTCCAGACGGATTCATCTGCACCCAGGGATGTGCTGGGGCAGACTGGTTTGCAGAAGAAGAATACCATTGTGGTATCTGTGAAGTAGACAGTGTCGATACGACCGGAGCCGGAGATGCATATATTGCTGCAATTATGGATTCTTATTACTGTGAACAGAAATCAAAGCAGGAAAGTATGAAAGATGCGGCAGTTGTTGCAGCATTAAAGACAATGCAGACAGGACCGCGTTTTAGCATGGACAGAGAAAAACTAGAAGAAGTGAGAACGATGTATATATCGTAAAAATGATTGGTGGAAGAATTATGAATGAAAAATATCTGGTGGAAAGTTGTTTACTTACACATGGCCTTCGTTCTGTTACAGATGAAGAGATGATGCAGACATGGCAGGGAGTAAATGCGACATTTGCTTGGATAGATAAAGGAAAAATACAAACTGGTTCTGTGGAACAATTCATAGAATTTCGAAAAAGAAAGATTAAGCTCAGAGTAAATTACAAAAATATAGATGAGATGCTGGAGAAAAAGGTCCCGGGAGCATTAACTGCGTCAGGAACAATGGAAGCATGCCGGAGATTAGAAATTCCGACAGCTGTGACATGTGGAATTGGAGGAATCGGAAATGTTCCGGGAGAAAAAATTTGCACAGATCTGCCTGCCTTGGCAGAAATTCCGGTAAATCTTGTTGCAACATCTCCAAAGGATATGATAAATATTCCACAGACATTTACATGGCTTCGAGAAAGAGGTGTAAAAATTTTCGGATATCATACTGATTACTGTACAGGATATGTATTTTACAGCGCACATGAGAAATTGGACGGAACGTTTGATACAGTACCAATGGAGCGGACAGGCAAAACATTACTTTTAAATCCAATACCGATGGAAGATAGAATTCAGGATAATCAGATTCTGGAACAGGCTGTAAAAGAAGCATTTGAGGCAGTGAAAAGAGGTGAGTATTTTCATCCGGCTGCCAATGGAGCAATAGACAAACTGACAGACGGAAAAGCTTCTTATATTCAACTAGCATCTATTGTAGAAAATGCAAAACTTGCAGAAAACATAGCAAAAACCCGTTAGCCTTTCGACCAACGGGTTTTTGTTGTTGTTATAGTTATCTAAAGGAATGAGAGTAAGTGCTTTCGCACTTTATGAGGGGGAGATAGTTGATTTATGTCTCTCAACTATCTGACTTTATTATAGCCAAGAATTATGTCTAAAATATGTTAAAACAATAAAACAAATCTGAAATTTCTTATGAAAACCTTAAGAAAACAGGAAAGCAGGTTAAGAAACATATAACAGACTGGATAAATACGTATTCAATGCGTAAGGACTTTTGCAACTGGTAAAGGTTCTTGCACCTGGTAAGATTTCTTGAAACTATAGATAAATAAAATACATACACGTATATATTATAAATACCAATTTGTCCGATATTAATAAAGAGACTACAATAAAAATTATATGTTGAGGAAAATGAAAACTTAAGGAGGAAGCAACATGGAGTTAGTAAAAGAATTGCCTGAGATTTTCGAAGAATTTGCAGAGCAGAGGCAGAAATCATTTTTGGTCATGAAAGAGGTAAAAGATAAGGGGATTCCAGTAATTGGCGCGTATTGTACATATTTTCCACAGGAAATTGCCATGGCTATGGGAGCTGTAACAGTCGGACTTTGTTCCACATCTGATGAGACAATCCCGGTTGCAGAAAAAGATCTTCCAAAGAACCTTTGCCCGATGGTAAAAGCAAGTTATGGTTTTGCTGTAACTGACAAATGTCCATTTTTCTATTTTTCAGATGTGGTTGTCGGGGAAACAACTTGCGATGGAAAGAAAAAAATGTACGAGTTAATGAAAGAATTTAAAAATGTGTATATTATGGAACTTCCAAATACGCAGAACGAATCAGCATTAGAACTTTGGAAAAAAGAGATTATACGATTCAAAGAATATCTTGAAGAGACATTTAACACAACAATCACAGAAGAACAGGTTCGCCATGCAGTTCATGTTGCTAACCAGGGACGGCTGGCACTTCGCAGGTTTTACGAGACAATGAAAAATGATCCGGCGCCAATGGAAGGTTCCAAGCTTTTTAATGTTCTTTATGGAAGCCAGTTCAAATTTGATAAAGAAGCAATGCCGGCAGAAATTGATGCACTGACAGAAAAAATCATGAAAGAATACAAAGAAGGAGAAAAGCCAGAGAGACGAAAGAGAATTCTCCTGACAGGCTGCCCAAGCAGCGGTGCTCCGATGAAGGTTGTAAAAGCAATTGAAGAAAATGGTGGAAATGTCGTTGTATATGAGAATTGTGGCGGTGCGAAGTCAGTGGATCGCCTGATTGATGAAGATGCAGAAGACATTTATCAGGCAATAGCAGAACGTTATCTGGCAATTGGCTGTTCTGTCATGACTCCAGACACGAATCGTTATGAATTGTTGGAAAGATTGCTTGACGAGTATCAGGTAGAAGGAGTTGTTGAGATGACCCTTCAGGCCTGTCATACATATAACATTGAGGCAAAGAGCATCGAGAAGCGTGTAAAAGAAAAAGGACTTCCTTATATTCATATCGAAACAGACTACTCACAGGCAGATGTAGGACAGCTTGATACACGAATCGCAGCATTCCTTGAGATGATTTAAGGATACTACGAACATAAAAGAGTAGCATTTGCAGACTAAAAAAGGTCCACCGGACCTTTTTGTCGTATGCTTGGCAACAAAAAGCAGGTAACTTAGTGTTATCTGCTTTTGTCATGTCGGAAAGTGTGTTATTATATCAGATATGAGATGGCTCTCGCCTTTGCAGATGGCGAGCAAAAAATCCGAGGCATTTTTGAACACATTTTTGAACAAAAGTTGTTCTATTGTCAGACCGATAAAAGGAGAGATTAGCATGCGAAAAAAAGAACTGGCTCTGGAAGTAATCCGTCGCCTGAAAGAAGAATATCCGGATGCGGATTGTACATTAGATTATGATGAAGCTTGGAAGCTTCTTGTCAGTGTACGTCTGGCAGCCCAGTGTACAGATGCGAGGGTCAATGTAGTCGTAGAAGATCTCTATGCAAAATTTCCAGATGTAAATGCACTTGCAGATGCGCCGGTGGAGGAGATAGAAGAGATCGTAAGACCGTGTGGACTTGGAAAAAGTAAAGCAAGAGACATCAGTGCATGCATGAAGATACTTCGGGATGAATATAATGGAAAAGTCCCAGATGATTTTGACAAATTATTAAAGCTCCCGGGAGTGGGAAGAAAGAGCGCGAATCTGATTATGGGGGATGTGTTCGGCAAGCCGGCAATTGTTACAGATACGCATTGCATCAGATTATGTAATCGAATCGGACTTGTAGACAAGATGAAAGATCCGAAAAAAGTAGAGATGGCATTGTGGAAGATTATACCACCAGAAGAAGGAAACAGCTTCTGCCACAGACTGGTTAACCATGGAAGAGAAGTATGTACAGCCAGAACAAAACCTTATTGCGATAAATGCTGCCTCCAGGACATTTGTAAGAAAGTGGATGTAAAATAATATGGCAAATGTAATAGATATGTTAGATGAATTACAGAACCGGGCGTTAAAAGAACCAGAACTTAAGGAACGGCTTAAGAACACAAAGAAGGAAAAAGAACCGCTTAGTGCATTTTGCAGAGTCTGTCAGGAGCTGGGATATGAAATTTATGAAATGGATATTATTTGCGCAGGAGAGGAATTCCATGCTGCTATGAAAAGAAGTACGAATGGTGGGGGAGAAAATTCACCAATGCTTGCCGGAGAAGATGATTTTTACGAATTATTTATGGCAAATTTGAAATAAGAAATGGAGAATTGTAGATGATAGGAACTGGAAGGATACATGTATATTACGGAGACGGAAAAGGAAAAACGACAGCGGCTATGGGATTAGTGCTGCGTGCGGCAGGAAGTGGTCTGGATGTTCTGATGTTCCAGTTTTTAAAAGACAACTCTTCCAGTGAACGTGTTATTTTGGAGCAGATCCCGAATGTGACCTGTCTGCCGGGAAAAGATCGTGTGAAGTTCGTTAGCAAGATGAATGCAGACGAAAAAGCAAGATTAAAGCATTATAACAATAAAGCAAATATTATGTGCAGTGCAGCTGGGCGTATTAAGTGAAGAAAAGCTTGTTGAATTTCTGGAGCACAAACCACGTGGTCTGGAAATTGTGCTGACCGGTCATGTTGTCTCAGATAAAGTGCTGGAGCTTGCTGATTATGTAACCGAGATCCGAAAAGTCAAACATCCATATGATCAGGGAATTACAGCAAGAGAAGGAATTGAATATTAAGAAAAACCAGTGGATATCATAGAGGGGAGTCTTCAGCCCCGAATATCATTTATTAAGTTTTCGTGAACAGACCCACAAGTGAAGTGGAGTGTGTTATAATAAACAAGTACGAATTTTTCTCTTCAATATGGAGAGGAGAAGTGAAATATGGATCGTGTAATAAAGAATTATGAAGATGTCGATAGTTGGAAAACGGTTATGTTCTTATACCAGTCGGCATTAAAAGAAGTCGGAACAAAACTGGAGATATTGAATGATGAATTTCAACATGTTCATCAGTATAATCCGATTGAACATATTAAGACAAGAGTAAAGACAGCAGAGAGTATCGTAAAGAAACTGAAACGTTACGGATATGAGACTTCCATAGAGAATATGGTAAAGTATATCAACGATATTGCAGGTGTGCGGCTCATTTGTTCCTTTACATCAGACATTTATCGTCTTGCAGAGATGATTGGTAATCAGAGCGACTTGAAGGTTCTGTCCATCAAAGATTATATCAAGAACCCGAAAGAAAGTGGATATAAGAGTTATCATATGCTGGTGTCTGTGCCGATTTTCTTGTCTGACAGTGTTGTTGATACAAAAGTTGAGATACAGATTCGGACCATTGCCATGGATTTCTGGGCAAGTCTGGAACATAAGATATATTATAAATTTGAGGGAAATGCACCGGATTACATCAGCCGGGAGTTGCGGGAATGTGCGGAGATGGTATCTTCGTTAGATGACAAGATGTTGTCACTCAACGAGGCAATCCAGACGTGTGTCCTGGAGCAGGAAGAGAAAGAAAATCGTACGAATGAAGAAAGTCTGAGTTAATATACTCAGGCTTTCTTTTGGGAAAGTGCTACTTTCAGGAAATAATTGGGAAAGGGAAATATATGAAATATCAGAATATCCGAGTAGGACATTTTATCAGCCGTCCGAACCGATTTATTGCAAAAATAGAGATTGAAGGCGCAGAAGAGACAGTTCATGTAAAGAATACCGGACGATGTGCGGAACTGCTGGTACCAGGGGCAGAAGTCTATGTCCAGGACAGCCAGCAGGAAGCCGAAGACTGGTTGTCAGATAATGAATTTTTACAAGGTGAAATGCAGACGGCGGTTAGTTCAAAATCTACGAATATTGGGAAAAAACGTAAGACGCGCTGGGACTTGATTGCTGTAAGAAAAGGGGATAGGCTGATTAATATGGACTCCCAGATCCCCAATAAAATCGTAAAAGAATGGCTGGAACAGGAAAAATGGAATCACAATCTGCACAACCAGAGTGATCGAATTCATGGTATCACAAAAATTCAGCCGGAGTACACATATGGAAAATCAAGGATCGATCTCTATGTAGAAGCCCAGAATCGAAAAGTTTTGATTGAAGTCAAAGGTGTAACATTAGAAGAAAATGGTGTTGTGCGATTTCCGGATGCCCCAAGCGAGCGCGCGGTAAAGCATGTCCATGAACTAAAAGAAGCATTAAAAAAAGGTTACGAATGCTATGTGTTTTTTGTAATACAAATGTCTGGCGTGCGTTATTTTACGCCGAACATGGACACACATCCGGAATTTAAAGAAGCACTTAAAGAGGCAGCAGAAGCCGGAGTACATGTAGTTGCTTACGATTGTTCGGTCAGAGAAGATGAAATCCGGATACAAGATCCAGTCCCGGTAATATTAGAAAACCCGGAATTGTATGAACTGAGCCAGGTGCTGGTACCATGGTATCAAAAAGCACGAAGAGATCTTCCATGGCGTCACACCACAGACCCATATCGAATCTGGGTTTCAGAAATAATGCTTCAGCAGACACGAGTAGAAGCAGTAAAGCGCTATTATGCAAGGTTCATGGAAGCACTTCCGAATGTAAATGCTCTGGCAAATGTTGAAGAAGACAAGCTCTTAAAATTATGGGAAGGCCTTGGATATTACAACCGTGTCCGGAATATGCAAAAAGCAGCCAGACAGATCATGGTAGATTACAATGGGACATTTCCAAAGACATATGAAGAAATTCAGTCACTCACCGGCATTGGCAATTACACTGCCGGAGCAATCAGTTCATTTTCCTTCGGACTTCCGTATCCAGCGGTAGACGGCAACGTTCTGCGCGTTATAACAAGAATCACTGCAGACGACAGCGACATCATGAAGCAAAGCACAAGAAAACAAATCGAAGAAAAACTTAAAAAAGTTATTCCAAAAGATTGCGCAGGAGATTTTAACCAGGGACTCATTGAACTCGGCGCAATTGTGTGCGTTCCAAATGGAGAACCCAAATGCGAAGAATGTCCGGCAGCACCATTTTGCCAGGCAAGAATACAAGGAAAAATCCAGGAACTTCCAGTAAAAGAAAAAGCAAAAGCAAGACGAATCGAAAAAAAGACAGTGTTCATCTTGCGAGATGAAGATAAGATTGCTATTTGCAAACGACCAGCAAAAGGACTTCTGGCAGGACTTTACGAACTCCCGAACATAGAAGAACACTTGAACAAAAAAGAGATAACACAGTATTGCAAAGAGATTGGACTCATGCCGATTCACATAAAAAAATTGCCCGCAGCAAAACACATTTTCAGCCACATCGAATGGCAGATGATCGGATATGATATACGCGTAGACGAATTGGAAAAAACAAACAACAAGAAATATCTTTTCATTCACCCAGAAGAAATTCAAAAAGAGTATCCCATCCCGTCAGCGTTCGAAAAGTATATGAAATTGATATAATTTTAATTGGGGACGGGGTTTTTTCAAAAAAACCCCGTCCCCAATTAAAATTTAACCTGTCCCAATTAAAATTGTCTTAATTGTACAAAAAAATCGTATTCCTTTTTCAAGGAATACGATTTGAGGTTACATATATTTAAGATCCATGTGTGAATCCTGATTATAATCTTCCGCCATTTTCGCGCATATTAATATATTCTGCAACGGAACGGTCAAAACTGCTGATGTGGCGATAGAACCACTTTACTACATGTTCTTCTACCTTCTGAACGAATGCATCGGAAGGACCTTCTTCTTCCTGGAGCATCTCATTCAACTCTTGAATCGTCTGTTTGAATTCTTCGTGTTTTGCATGGTGTTTGTCGTAATCCGGATAACAGACTTCTTTCTGAAGTGCTTCTTCATCGCCAAAGTGTGTGTCTGTGTACTTGGCAAGGTAGTCTAACATCTTTATTGCACTTATTTTTCCTTCGCCTGCTTCACAACTGTCGAGGAGTTTGTTGATTCGACCGATTAATTCTTCGTGCTGTGAATCGATTAATTCGTTTCCGGTAATCAGATCATCTGTAAATTCTGCTCTCATATTTATTCTACCCCTTCTTTCGTGTGTATATCAAACAGGAGACATCTCCTGTTTTAACCAAATATTAAATCAATTGCTGTGAAAGTTTTGTCTCTTTCTTTTCCTGCGTTGCATATACAAATGGATAAATCATACATGCCATTGCGAGGGCAGCGATCACATCTGTGATGGAATGCTGTTTCAAAAATACTGTAGAGAAAATAATCAAAATTCCAAGTACATAGGAACTAATCTGAACTCCGCGGTGCTTTTTCAGGGATGTGCTGTGGGCAATTGCTGCCATAGCTCCGATGGAGTTATAAACGTGAATACTCGGCAGCACATTGGTCGGGGTATCCATCGAATATATCATTCGCACCAAATCCGTGAAGATATTTTCCCGTGGAAATGTGACCGGACGAAGGTTCAGTCCATTTGGGAAAATGGTACAGACAATGAGGAAAATGGTCATACCGCTACACAGAAATGCTGCCAGCCGGTAAAAGTCTCTGCGGTTCGTAAAGAAAAAGTATGCACCGGTTACGGCGAGAAATACGAACCATAATAAGTATGGAATAATAAAGTACTCGACAAATGGGATATAATCATCCAGTGGTGAGTGGATGAGATAGTGGATTGTCTGACGCTTTTCCAGGTAGCAGAACCATGGCATATAAATCAGACCATATAACAGAACCCATGCATGCCGGTACTTCAGAATCAACGATTTCATTTTGGATATCGCTTTCATATGAATCCCCTTTTCAAACGAATAAATCTTAATCAGGTTACGTTCTTTTGTTTCAAACGGATAAATCTTAATCAGGTTACGTTCTTTTGTTTCAAACGGATTATAACATGAAATCATCTGTGCAACAAGGAAGTTCACTATTTGTTAATAATTTTTACCGGATTTTCAAAAATCTGAATATCGTATTCCTGTTTCCCCTCGTGGATAGCGTCTTTTGTGCGAAGTGTCCACACTGCGATGGTTGTTCCGGAGAAAATGCGCAGCAATGTCACCGTGAGTTTGGGCAGGTCAGTTAATTTATAAGCAATAAAGTCCGGGCGCCCAAGAAAATTACACCACAGATTTTCCACAAAGAACCGTAAAAACCAGGATACATCGGATTTCTCCTTTGTCAGTCTGGAAGATAATTGTCCTCTTAGGACTTCCGGAGCATTTTTCCGGAACCAGTACAGACCTTCGGAATTAAAGGATTCAAGAAGAAATGCACCGTGGTAAGAGCGTAGCATTTCGTATGCTTTTTGGCAAATCTGCATGTTTCGTTCCGGAATTTTTAACTCTACAAGGAGTGGAACCTGGTCATTTACGAGTGCCAGCACATCGCGAAACAGCGGGATATGTTCTTTCGTACCAAGAAGCGTACATTTTGTCAGCTCCGCAGCAGTCAGATCCTCCGGACGTTCCGGCCGTCCGCAGACACGTTTCAGGTCATCGTCGTGGAAGACGACCAGCTCACCGTCGCGTGTCAGATGAAGATCCAGCTCAATTCCGTAATTTTTTTGAATTGCGGCGCGAAAAGCTGACATGGAATTTTCCGGAATTCCGTGAGTCTTACTGTGAAGCCCTCTGTGGGCGAACATAATTCCATGAAATGCTTTCATGCGCTTTTGTCTGGACATTTCCGGGAAAATCGCAAAACAATATAATAATATGAAAAGAATCAACAGTATGATGACAACATGCATGAAAAAATGCCTCCTTTATTGTTTCATATCATTAAGAGCGGATGAATCGGATCCGGTCCGGCTCCAATGCAAATGTAGCGGTGTCGGAGCGAAGATTAGCCTCACCATCCGTGTGTACAGGCAGAACCTGCACGCTTTCAATTTTAGCACTTTTGCACTGGTAGGTATAGATTCCTTTAAATTTCGTGTGCTTTCCCTTATATGCGGTCGGCAGCAGGCAGAGAATCTTGAATTTGCTTAAGCCAGACACGACAATAATATCCAGCAGATCGTCTTTGGGATCCGCTTTCGGACAGAATTCAAAGCCGCCGCCCTCGTATCTCTGGTTCCTAGCTGCAATAAAATACACTTTTGGAAATGTAATCGGCTTTTGATCATCCAGTGTAATCCGCATGGATTTTGGATTGGAAGTCAAAAGCAAATGGAGCGCAATGGCAGTATAGGAAAGCTTCCCAAGTTTACATTTATTCAGGAAATGCTTCAGTTTCGAAGACAGATTATTGTGGTAGCACACATCTGCATCAAAACCGATTCCGGAACTGACGGCGTAGCGTTTCTCTAGTTGTGGTGTTTTCAAAAGCCCCACATTAATGTACGCGTAGTCTGTGGGATTTAAGATATGTAAGAGGGCTTTCGTCGGATCTTTTGTCAGCTTCATAGACCTGGCAAAATCATTTCCAGAGCCAATCGGGATATAAGCCAGGGTCAGCTTTGTGAGATCACGAATTCCGTCAACAACTTCGCCGATAGTGCCATCTCCGCCAAGAACGACCAGCGTGTCAGCATCGGTGTCACAGATTTGCGCAGCAAGCTTGGTACCGTGTCCCGGACGTCTGGTGAAATAAATCTGATAATCGATATGTCTTTCTTTTAATATAAGTTCTAATTGTTCCCAAATCTTAAGGCCGAGGCCGGATCTGGAATTCGGATTTACGATAAATGCATACATAGTCGTTCCTCCACCTAATCTTTTGTGTTTGAATTCAAGAATGCCTCGGCATTCTTGCTGCGAGGTGCGCGTCATGCAATTGCATG